>JAEEGH010003944.1_pt1 | contig 38443 bp, 33 predicted proteins | sample 9134181 | NCBI WGS metagenome assembly JAEEGH01 (sample SAMN16246544, study PRJNA631951) | gut metagenome | biome: gut microbiome; feature: rumen; material: DP-attached | host: Bos | place: Iran: Karaj | collected 2018-10 | reverse complement strand
ACTAACCTCTAAGAAGCTGTTTTGATTTTTTTTCGAGCTTATTTGAGAGGGATTTTTGAGGATGATTTTTCTGTTGAGCGAACGACGATAGCGGGCTATCGGAGTGAGCGAAACAAAAAATCAGACCAAAAAGACCCTCAAAGAAGCCGAAAAAGAAAAAATCAAAAACTTTAAACAAAAAATCAAAACAGCTTCTAAATATCAAAACACTGTTTTCAGGTCTTCCGTGGTAAGTCCATTGAAGTCACCAGAGCTCATAAAGGCACCGATGACCTGACGTCTCGGGCCTTTTTCCAACAAAGCCATCAGTTCCGATTTGTTATGAACCACCTGCAAGTCGGGACGGCCAAAGCCTTCCACGATACGTTCATCAGGCATCAGCTCCAGCTTCTTGATAGCCACGGCATGAGGATCATAGAAGACGATAGCGGTATCGGCCAGCTTCAAGGCATCGCGATAATGGTCGATGAACACCTCACTGAGGCTGCTATAGGTATGAAGCTCGAAGACCGCAATCAGATGTTTATCCGGGAACTGTTCCCTTAGAGCCTTCACACTGGCGTTGACTTTTGAGGGTGCGTGTGCAAAGTCACGGAACACCAAGTTATCATTGGCCTCAAAGAGCAGTTCCAGACGGCGCGCAGCTCCCTTAAACGTGGCGATAGCCTTATAAAACTGCTCATCTCCCACCCCTAACTGCTGACACACCAACTTCGCGGCATTGATGTTCTTCATGTTATGGCTACCGAACACCCCCACTTCCCTCCTGCTGCCATCGGGCAAAACCAATGTAGTCTTCAGTCCTTCACTCTCAAAAGGATGCACCCCATAGCCGTAGGTTCGGCAAGCAGCACCTTGGGCAATTTTCTCCGCTTCCACGTCGGTGCCATCATAGATGAGACATCCTCCTGGCTCGATGGTACGGACAAAGATGCGGAATTGCTCCAGATAGTTGTCGAAAGTGGGGAAAACGTTCACATGATCCCAACCGATGCCACTGATCACGGCGATATGCGGGTGATAATGATGGAACTTCGGCACGCGGTCGATTGGTGAAGTAAGATACTCGTCGCCTTCCATCACCATGTATCGGGCCGACTCGCTGAGGCGCACCATCACGTCGAAGCCCTCTAATTGTGCCCCTACCATGAAATCCGTCTCAATGCCCACCTGTTTCAGCACGTGCAGGATCATGGAGGTGATGGGCGTCTTGCCATGGCTACCACCGATGACGATACGAGTTTTGTCCTTGCTTTGTTCATAGAGGTATTCCGGGTAAGAATACACCTTCAGTCCTAACTGTTGCGCGCGAACCAGTTCCGGGTTGTCGATACGGGCGTGCATTCCCAGAATCACGGCATCATACGAGCTGTCGAGTTTCTCGGGGTACCACCCCCATTGCGGTGGCAGTATGCCTTCCTTAGCCAGTCTTGACTTGGAGGGCTCAAAAATCTCGTCGTCCGAACCCGTGACTTCATAACCCTTGCGATGCAAGGCGATGGCGAGGTTGTGCATGGCACTCCCCCCTATGGCGATAAAATGAACCTTTTTCATAGCGATGTGATTTGAAGCGGTAAAGGTAAACATTTTTGATGTATTTTTGCACCATGGAAGAAAAAGAAAAACAGTATCAGCTTCTTTTGAAGCAGGCACAGGCTTTGGTGGAAGACGAGACCAACCTGATAGCCAACCTCAGCAACCTCTCATCGCTGATTCACTTCACGTTCAATTTCTGGTGGACCGGCTTTTATTTCGTTGACGGCGACCAGCTGGTCTTGGGACCTTTCCAAGGGCCTTTGGCCTGCACAAGAATCCCTTTCGGGAAAGGGGTTTGCGGCAGCGCCTGGAAAGAGGAGAAGACCTTGGTGGTGCCTGACGTGGAACAGTTCCCTGGCCACATCGCTTGCAGCAGCGAGTCACGCAGCGAGATTGTGGTGCCCATCTTCAAAGAGGGCAAGGTATGGGCTGAACTCGACATCGACAGCAAGGAACTTGGCACTTTTGACGAAACCGACCGGATCTGGCTGGAACGCATTGTGAAAGTGATCCAGTAAACACAGATGGAAAACGAGCGTCTAAACAGAAGTATTCTGAAGTTAGCCATCCCCAACATCGTGAGCAACATCACGGTGCCGTTGCTGGGATTGGTTGACATGATGTTGATGGGACACCTTGAGTCGGTGGCATATATCGATGCCATCGGGTTGGGCGGCACTATCTTCAGCGTGATGTATTCCATCTTCAGTTTCATGCGCGCCGGAACCACAGGCTTCACCGCCCAGTCATACGGACGCAAGGACGAGACAGAGATCTCGTACTCGTTTTACCGTTCGATGTTTATCGCATTGATTGCCACCGTTTTGGTTCTCTCTCTGCAACGGCCAATCGAATGGATTGCCCTTCAGTTGCTCAATGGCAGCGACGAGGTGTTGCGTTTCACCAGCGACTATTACAGGGTGAGGATCTGGGCTGCCCCCGCAGTGCTCAGCCTTTATACCTTCAATGGCTGGTACATCGGAATGCAAAACACCACGATTCCCATGGTCATCGCCATCCTGATCAACATGGTAAACATCATCCTCAGCGTGCTGTTTGTCAACGTGTTCCATTTAGGTGTCACAGGCGTGGCATTAGGCACTGTCATCGCGCAATACATAGGGCTCATCACCGCGGTGGTCTTTATGCTCCTGAAATACCGAAAATATCTCGTCCCCATCAAACGTGAGATCCTTCTTCAAGCCGACAAGCTGAGGCGATTCTTCAAGGTGAACACCGACTTCATGATCCGCAGCATCCTGTTAGTGCTGACCATCGCTTTCTTCACCAACCAAAGCGCGAAGTTAGGCGATGACATCTTGGCGGTCAACATGATTTTGATGCAGTTCTTTTACATCTTCTCTTATTTCACCGATGGTTTCGCCTACGCTGGCGAGGCTTTGGTGGGACGATTCACAGGGGCGCATGACCACTATCACCTGAAGAAGACGGTGAAATACCTGTTGCTTTGGGGTGTAGGGTTAAGCGTTCCCTTCACCTTATTATATTGGGCCTTCCCCGAAGCATTCATCCACCTCATCTCCGACCAGCCCGTGGTGGCCGTTCAAGCCCGTCCCTATTACCTTTACATGATCCTCATCCCTGTCATCACCTTTGCCGCTTTCCTTTGGGATGGCATTTACATCGGAGCCACCGCAGCCAAAGAAATCCGCAACACGATGATCATCGCCTCGTTGCTGGTGTTTCTACCCGCTTGGTACATCCTGATGCCAAGATATGGCAATCACGGATTATGGATTGCCTTCTTGCTGTTCATGGTGGCAAGAGGCGTTAGCATGACGGTGATGGCAAAGAAAATATTCAAATAGAGACCGTTAAAGGGCAAACTTCAAACCAGGAAGAGACCGCAAGGATTTATAGGTGAGTTCGAGATGTTCCTTGCTTTCGATATCAATGTTATAGCAATAGCTGTAATAATTCCCTTTCGCGCTGGAACGCACATCCACAAAAGTATGTACCACCTGGCATTTTTGGAAAACGGCATGGATGTTTTTCTTGGTTTCCTCCATCGGGATGCTTGAGACGAACACCATCTTGATGTCAAAGTTCTGAGGATATACGACTTGATTCTTTTCTTGGATCATTTCAACTATTTTGGGCGCAAAGATAATGAAAATAGCTATCTTTGCGCCATTATGCATATTTTATCAAAATCCACCTATATCAAAGGCCTTCAATGCGAGAAAGCATTGTATATGACCAAGAAACATCCTTATCTGCGCGACAAGCTCAGCATCGAGCAACGAGCCAAGTTCCAACGAGGCACCGATGTGGGGGTATTGGCGCAAGCGTATTACCCTGGCGGGGTGAATATGGCACCCAACGCGCCCTCACAGTTTCCCAAGCGGGTAAAGGAGACCCTGGAAAACCTTCAAAACCCTTCGGTCAACGTGATGTATGAAGCTGTTTTTCAATACAATGACACCTTGATTATGGTAGATATCCTGATACGCGACGGTGAGCAATGGAAAGCCATCGAGGTGAAGAGTTCGTTAAGGTTGAGTCCCACCTATTATCATGACGCCGCTTTACAATACTATGTATTGCACGGCTGTGGTGTACCCCTCTCCGACTTTCTCCTCATGCATCTGAACGGTGACTATGTCAAAGACGGCCCCATTGATGTCAGGGAGCTTTTTGTGCAAACCTCCGTCCTGTCATTCGCCCAAGAGAAAGAGTCATGGGTAGCCGCCAACGTGGAAAGGCTGAAAAACGTGGTAACGCTTCCCCATTCGCCTTTGGTCAACATCGGCACCCATTGCCATGACCCTTACACCTGCGATTTTTTAGGACATTGTTGGAAGATGGTTCCCCGCGACAGTTTCCTGTTCACCACGGCACTGCCTGATGAGGTGCTGTTCCAACATTACTTTGGCGGATATGGCACCAATGCTTTGATGCTCAAACAGGTAGGAGCTGACAGCGAGGAAGCCAAACAAATCGAAGCCTTGGAATCCGGTTCCTATTATATCGACTACAAGACCTTATTTGCCCTCACACCCAACCCCAAACCCCGCAACATCGCTTACCTCAACCTGTTGCTTGACCGACCTGCCGTGCCAGAACTTGACGGCACACGCCCCTATCAAGAGATGATTCTTGCCTTTGCCCTCACAGGGACATTGGAACCAGAAGGGCACACTGTTTGGGATTGTTTCGACGACCATCAACGTTGGCATGAAAGCATTCCTCTTCTAACCGAGAAGCTCTCCCAATACGAGTCGATTGTATGTTTCACCCCGATAGATATGATGAGTACCCTCATGCGACATGAGATTGCCCAAAACCAAGCATTTGGCTATAAAGTCTTCAATCTTTATGAAGTACTCGGTCAAGCCCATTTGTTTCATCCCAGCCTGAAATACGGTTTTCAATTACAACATGTGGCCGAAGCATTGTTTCACGATGTCAAACTCTTTGAACACAGTAGGATACTTGTTGAAGCATCCTCGAAGGAGTCAACAAGTTATCAACAAGCAAGGGAGGATTTATTATTTGAGAATGAGATAGTTAAAAGAGTTTATCAACATTTTTTCAAATAAACTACTGTTAATAACTAATCCTGTTATCTGTCTCCCAAGGAAGAGATTAAATACTATTTTTGCCTTCGGAATTTTTCATTCTATTCACCATAAAACATCGAGATACAAATGCCAACAGATACACTTATCCGTCCGTTTACCAGTAACATGCAGCGGCGTACCGCTGTCACTCCAGAACAGCTTCTCGCCAATCAAGGGCGCATACCCCCTCAGGCCGTCGATTTGGAGGAGGTGGTTTTAGGTGCTTTGATGCTAGAGAAGGAAGCCGTCAATGAGGTCATCGACATCCTGACTCCTGAGGCTTTTTATAAGGAAGCCCATCAAAAGATCTTTAAGGCTATCAAGGACTTATTTGGAAAGTCAGAGCCGATTGATATTCTCACGGTCACCAACGAGTTGAAACAATCCGGTGAGCTGGAATCGGTGGGCGGTGCCTATTACATCTCCAAGCTGACCAACCGTGTGGTTTCCGCGGCCAACATCGAATACCATGCGCGCATCATCATGCAGAAGCACATCCAGCGTGAGCTCATCGTCATCTCGTCGGAGACCATCAATCAGGCTTTCGAGGACACCACCGACGTGTTCGACTTGCTTGACAACGCTGAGAACAAGCTCTTCCAGGTGAGTGAAAACAACCTTAGGAGAAGTTACAACTCCATGCAAGACTTGGTGAACAAGGCAATCACGGAGATCCAAAACGCGAAAAACAGCGACCAGAAGCTACGCGGTGTGCCTTCGGGTTACACCGAGCTGGACCGCATCACGCAAGGCTGGCAGAAGTCGGACCTCATCATTCTGGCTGCCCGTCCTTCGATGGGTAAGACCGCCTTCGCGTTGAACCTCGCCCGCAACGCGGCAGTAGAGTTCCACCGCCCCGTGGCTTTCTTCTCCCTTGAGATGTCGTCCGTGCAGTTAGTCACCCGTTTAATTTCCACCGAGACCTCTCTCACTGCCGACAAGCTACGCTCTGGAGATTTAGCGGAACATGAATGGCAACAGTTGAACACCAAGGTCACTCCGCTCATCGATGCGCCAATTTTCATCGACGACACCCCCCAGCTCTCCATCTTTGAGTTACGCGCCAAGTGCCGCCGTCTGAAACAACAGCACGACATCCAGATGATCTTCATCGACTACCTTCAGCTGATGACTGCCAAAACCGAACGTGGCGGCAACCGTGAACAAGAGATCTCCACCATCTCGCGTTCTCTCAAGAGCCTCGCCAAAGAGTTGGAGATTCCCGTCTTAGCCCTGTCACAGTTAAGCCGTAGCGTGGAGCAACGTCCAGGTTCCAAGAAGCCTATCCTCTCCGACCTTCGTGAGTCGGGTGCCATCGAACAAGATGCTGACATGGTCATGTTCATCTATCGTCCTGAATACTACAAAAACGAACAAGAGAACCCCGACCTGCCACAAGGCTTCACCTGCATTGACATTGCCAAGCACCGTAATGGCAAACTAGGTGAAGTCAACTTGAGGTTTGTGGGACAATACGCCAAATTCGAGGAGTTCGGACAAGACCGCCTCTCCTCCATCGATGAGATCTCCCTTGGGCCCAACCCCAACTTCAACAACAACACCATGATCATCGAATCCAAGATGAACGCGGAAGACCCCTTCGGGCCAGGCATCTCTGACGAGTATAATCCTCCGTTTTGAGGTTAGAGGCTAGAGGCTAGAGGCAAGAGGTCTTATTCACCGAAGGCACCTCTAACCTCTTACACCTCTTACCTCTCAATTTAAAAAAAAGTGTTATCTTTGCAGTCCCAAAAAGACTGAATTTAATATTAAATAATTGAATATGAAGAAATTAGCCGTTATTGCTTTCGGTGGCAATGCCCTTTTAAGAGGCGGACAAAGAGGAACGTACAGAGAACAGATGCAGAATGTAACAGAGACTTGCAAATCGCTGCTTCCCTTCCTCAAGAATGATTATAATTTGGTTATTGGCCATGGCAATGGCCCTCAAGTGGGCAATGTGATGCTTCAGAACGAAGCTGGAAACCAAGTGTTTAACGTGCCTGACATGCCTATCGACTTCTGTGTTGCTGAGACTCAGGGATTGATTGGATTCATGATTGAGATGGGTTTGGACAAGGTGTTTGCCCAAGAAGGCATGCGCCGTAATGTGGTCACTTTGGTGACGCAAGTCATCGTTGACAAGGATGACCCGATGTTTGCGAACCCCACCAAGCCGGTAGGTCCTTATTACACCAAGGAACAAGCGGACAAATACGCTGCTGAGACGGGCGCTGTCTATAAAGAAGACCCCAAAGGCCGTGGCTGGCGCAAGGTGGTGGCATCACCCAAGCCCATTGGCATCCAGAACATCGACATCGTGAAACGTCTCGCCGATGAAGGTAACATCGTCATCACCGTGGGTGGTGGTGGTATTCCGGTCATCGAAAAGAAAGGCTGCCTCTGTGGCGTGGAAGCCGTCATCGACAAGGATCTCGCCTCGGCCATGACCGCCATCAACATCAAAGCCGACGAGTTCTACATCCTCACCGACGTTCCGAAAGTCTATATCAACTTCCGCAAGGAGAACGAGCAAGCACTGAACACCATCACTGTGGCCGAAGCTAAGAAACACCTCGCCGACGGTCAGTTCACCGAAGGCAGCATGGCTCCCAAGGTACGCGCCGCCATCCTCTTCGTCGAAGCCACTGGCCATCAAGCCATCATCACCGAGGCCACCAGCCTTACCGACCCGACCTGTGGCACCAGAATCGTCCCATAATAAATTATGACAACCATGAAAAAAGGAATCGCAATCATTGCCATGAGCCTTCTGATGGGTCTGGGATTCACCGCTTGCAATAACTCCCCCCTCACAGGTACCTGGATTGACCCTGCTGACGAGGACAGCGTGTTTGGAGAGACTGGCTTCACCCTCGAGAAAGACGGTACCGTGACCCCTATCAATATGGGTTACCGCGAATATAACGCATGGGAGAAAGTCGGCGACCAGCTGATTCTGAAAGGCAACTACACCGGCACCAACCCTCGTGAGTTCGCTGACACCTTGTGGATTGACGAAGTCACCAAAGAGCATCTGGTACTGAAAGACTTAGGGAATTATTCCGTTACCTACCAGAGGAAGGTTGAGAATTGAGAATGGAGAGGGGGAGCGTTCTACCCTGGGTCTTTTCTACCGAGATTTAACCCCTAACGGGGTATCCGCTCTCAACTCTCATTAACCCTCTACCGAGATTTAACCCCTAACGGGGTATCCGCTCTCAACTCTCATTAACCCTCTACCGAGATTTAACCCCTAAAGGGATACCCACTCTCAATTCTCCGAACCAGAGAATCAGGGAGGTGCTGAGAATGATTCGGATCCAGTCGCCAAGCGATAAAGGAACCACTTCAAACATCTCGCCACCAAAGGTGACAATGAGAATCTGTCCCACCAATATGATAGCCAAGGTCAAGCAAAAGCCCTTGGCTATATTTTTTGAAAAGAGCCCGTGGAAAGCCGACTGTCCTGTCATAAAAGCTTTTGCGTTGAAGATATTCCAGAACTGCAAGAACACAAAGATGGTAAAGAACAGGGTGAGTTCGTATGGGCTGATGCCGTTATGGACATGGGTAAAATCGAAATAATGGAGGAAATAATCCCTCAACGAGAAATCGGCGAGCGAGGTAAGTTCGACATGCTTGAAGTATTGGACAAGGCCAAACAAAACTGCCACAAAGAACAATCCCACGCCGAAGATGCGTATCATCATGGGTTTAGAGATGATATAGGCCGTTCGGGAACGAGGTCTCTCCTTCATCACCTTCGGGTCAGGTGGCAGTGACGCCAGTGCCAATGCCGCAAAGGTGTCCATGATAAGGTTGACCCAAAGCATCTGAGTCACTGTCAGTGGGGACTCCGTGCCCAGCACTGCACCCAGAAGGACGACAAGGCAAGCCGCCACGTTGATGGTCATCTGGAAAAGGATAAAACGCTGGATGTTATGATACAAGGAACGACCCCACACCACAGCCCTGGCAATACTCTTAAAGGAGTTGTCAAGGATGGTGATGGCGCTGGCTTCCTTGGCCACTGCGGTGCCATCGCCCATCGAAAGGCCGATTTGTGCCGCATTCAACGCAGGGGCATCGTTGGTGCCATCACCCGTGACCGCCACCACCTCGCCATTGCGCTGTAGCAGTCGCACCAGCCTTTCCTTATCCATCGGCCTAGCCCTTGACATGATCTTGATGTCGCCAACCCGCTCCAGCAAGTCTTCATCACTAAGACTGCCGAACTCTTTCCCAGTGATATGGTTCACCTCATCACAATCCTCGTCAGTCCAAAGTCCAATCTGACGACCGATCTCCTTCGCGGTAGCCGAGGTATCACCCGTCACAATCTTGACATGGATCCCTGCATCGATACATTCACCTATTGCCTCCGGCACATCTTCCCTGACGGGATCCGAGATAGCACAAGTGCCCAAATAACACAAATCATTGGTAAGGAGCTTCTCGCCATCAAACAGAGTCTCCAATTCATCTGTTGACACAAAACGATAAGCGAAGCCCAGGGTACGCATGGCTTGATTTTGATATTCCAGAAGTCTTTGTTCCACGGCTTCACGATAATCCGCCAACGGCACCTCCCCTTCTTGCATCCGGATGGTAGCACTATGTTTCAGAACCATCTCAGGAGCCCCTTTGACATAAAGGATGCCCATTTCAGGTTCATCCGTTGCCACGATGGTGGCCATGAACTTATATTTGGTTGAGAAAGGCCATTGTTTCAAGATTCTCTCATGGTCACGATAACGGATATAATCCACGTTTTGCTTGAACAGCCATGCCAACAAAGCCGCTTCGGTAGGGTTGCCCACTGCCTTGGCTTCGGTCTTATCGGAGAAATCGAGATAGGCCGTAGAATTCATGGCGATGCCCTCTCTCATCAACACAGAGGTCTGCGAGTTATCCAGACGGTTGTCATGCAGGCCATAAATCATGAACTCACTGACTGTCATCTTATTCTGGGTCAGGGTACCGGTCTTGTCGGTACAGATCACCGTGGAGGCACCCATCGTCTCGCAGGCATGCATCTTACGCACCAAATTATTGGTTTCCAACATCCTTCTCATGCTTAGGGCGAGACTCAGCGTCACGCTCATGGGCAAGCCCTCAGGAACCGCGACCACGATGAGTGTGACCGCTATCATGATGGTGTTCAGCAGATAGGCCGCAAACTCAGACCATTGGAAAGGAATATCATCATCGGTCAGATACATCACCACACGAAACGCAATCACCAATGCGGCGATGACATAACTGGCCACGGTGATGGTGTGTCCCAGACGGTCGAGCTGTTCGTTAAGCGGAGTCTTCACCTTATTCTCAATCTGCGCGCCTTGATACACCTTTCCCCATTCCGTAGCATCGCCCACCTTTTCCACCACAAAAATGCCATGACCGTCAATCACCGTGCATCCGCGGCATACATAGTTCGATGGGTAAGTAGCCTCAGCGTCAAATTCCTCCTGACGGGTGGTCTTGTGTGCCATCGGCTCTCCCGTTAACGATGACTCATTGAGTTGTAAACTGACAGCCTCCATCAGGATGCCATCGGCAGGCACCTCATCCCCGGGAGCGAGGACCACCGTATCGCCCACCACCACCTCTTTGCGTTCAATCTGTGTGATGATGCCGTTGCGAAACACCGTGACCTTCTCCTCATCCTTCGCCTTGTTGAGGACATCGAATTTACGTTTTGCGCTTAACTCGAAGGCAAAACCCACGCCTGTAGCCAACATGACCGCGAGGAAAATGCCGAGAGGTTCAAGCAGAAGACGTGACTCCCTGCATCCCGTGAAATACTGATACAATGAAACGGTTAGCGACAACAGCAAGGTAATGAGAAGAATACGGATGATAGGATCCTGAAACTTCTCCATAAACAAGCTCCACAACGATTCTTTTTGAGGTGGGGTCATCACATTGTCGCCATTTTCTCGACGGCTTTGCTCAACTTGTTGTGAAGTCAATCCTTTTTTATAATCGGTAAAAACCTTCATTTTTTCATGCTGTTGATTTCAAAATCAATTATTTTTGCAAAAATAACACACAAAACGACATCTCTTTCTAGGTTGCAAGGTTGCAACCCTAAATTCATAACCATCGATGACATTCAAAGAAAACGCCAAGACTGCCCTTGCCAAAGTACTATCCGACCTGATTCAAAGTGACGGTTTGGTGAACCAAGGTGAAATTAGCTATTTACGACAAGTGTTTAAAGTGCTGAAAATCAACAATGGTCACCTAAAGAAATCCAGTTTGATGAGTCTCTCTGAGGCCGTCAGCATCCTCAGTGGCTGTGGCGAATCAGAAAAAACTCTGTTACTGTATGTCATCCAGCAACTCTCTGTCTCTGACAATGATATCGACCCCACTGAGTCGCTGCTGGTCAGTGCACTGCTTCTCTCCATAGGAATATGCCTTCCCGAGACCGAAGGGATGACAGCCCGTATTGTCACCATCCCAAACATCGGGTTTGACCCACGTGGCGCGGTTGTCTATGTAGAGTCGAGCGAACACGAGGAGCTCCATCAACTCATTGAAAGAGAACACGCTGCAATCAAACTGATGTTGGAACCGCGTGGACATCCTTTCTGTTATCTCCCTCATGTCATCCAAGACATCCAAAAGAAAAAACACACCTTCAAGCAAATACTCTCCTATTTGGAGCCCTTGCTTTCCGAAGAACAGTGGTCACTAATCGAGAATGACCTTAAGACCTTCAATAGCAGCGCACTCTCCAAGGAAATCTTCTTCAACTACCTAAACGACAAAGGATTCCACATTGAGAGTCCGGCCTTTCTGTTCAAGATTGACAGTATGAGTCCCCACAAGAGTCAAGACTTCCTTATTTTGGATATCCACAAGGACCCATTGCAAACGCTTGAAGCCTTTTTCACGTTGAATGACACCGTGATGAAGATCCGGCCAAAGGTGGAAAACAAGAATGTTCAAAAACGCCTGAGCGCTTTGACGATGGCAGAGGATGCATACGGCACCGAAGCGTTTTTATATACCGGCTTTCACAAAATCATCATCGACACCTTATTAAAATACCACAGTTCACAAGGGCTGAGTCGGCTACACATCACAAACAACGGTCATCTCTTTTTGACAGACCGAAACAACGCAGAAGTCAAGATACAATCCATAGGTAGAGCGTTATACATCCTTTATCTGCGTCATGAAGAAGGCATCGCACTCACCGAGTTGACAGATTATCGTGAGGAGTTATTGGGGATTTATGCCATGATCTCCGACTATAATGACGAGCAAAAGCTAAGAATCGCTGTAGATAACCTCATCAACAGCGTGGGCAATACCATCAACCCCTTGCTCTCAAGAATCAAAAAAGCATTTACGGCTTTATTGGGAGCGCAGGCAAAAGATTACCTTATCGAAGGGCTTAGTGGGGAGACCAGAAAAATCCACCTCGACCGAAGGATGGTCATCGATGACTTACATTAATCCCTTGGTCAGGCTTCTTGGTTCCCCAAGAGGAAGGTAACATCGGTGTTCGGCTCAATCTCGACAGCCTCTTTACCATACTGCATGACGATCATCTTCTTTCCGCCTTTCAGCATCATGCGGTTATCAGTGACCCACAGCGAGGTGGCTTCACGGAGTCCGACTACCACCATCTTTTGATTCACTGCAAGGTATTCGTTGATACGGTCTTGGCGAGTCTCTCCACCGTGTTTGATCATCTTGTCGATTTCAGGATGAGGATCCAGGTAATGCGGGTTGATTTGGAAAGGCACCAGGTTGAGTGTTTTGAACGAAGCCGGTTGTACGATAGGCATATCGTTGGTGGTGCAGAGTGTCGGGCAGGCCACGTTGCTGCCAGCGCTCCAACCGATGTAAGGCACTCCGGCGAGGGCGCGTTCGCGGATGGCATCCATCAAGCCGTATTTATGCATCTCAGCCACCAGATGGAAGGTGTTGCCACCACCCACCACGATGCAGTCAGCTTCCTTCACCGCCTTCACTTTGTCATCAAAATGATGCACAGAAGTGAAATCGGTGAAACCGAATTTCTCGAAAAACACTTTCTGCACACGAGCCTCGTAGGCATCGTAGCTATCGGGATAAGCTTTTCCAGCGATGTTGACACCTGCGAAAGGCACAAACACAATCTTGCTGTTAGAGTTGAGGTTGTTCTGCAAGCAGAAATATTCGATTTGGTTGACGGCCCATGCCAGATAGGTCTCGCCAAAATTAGTGGAGTTGCTAATTAAAAGAAGTCTCATGGGAATAAAGGTTATATCGTTAAAAATTAGGTTATTCAGACAAAGTATCGCCCGTCTCGTTGTCACCTTCTTTAGCACCCTGTTCCAGTTCCAGTTTACCGAAGCGGAGCGTGATGCCTGCGGAGATGTAACGGCTGTTGAGCATTTTGCGAGTGCTGTCAGAGAGATAGTATGGGTTGGTGTTGGAAGAACCCGAACCGATGCGAGCACCCCAGTTGAAGATATCCTGCACGTTGATAAACACTGACAGACGACGATTAAAGAAATCGCTACGCGCACCGATGTTCAAGTAATAACGCGCTTTGCGTTCGCTCATCAAGCTGATAGTCGGAGAGTTATAGTTTGCCGACATAGTCAGCATGTATTGGTCGAAGATTTTAGCCCAGGCGTTGACGCGGACGCTCCACGACCACTTGTCATTCTCGTAAGGCTTGCCATTGTAATTGTCAAGGCGATAACCATAGTTATAGAGATTGGCATACATTCGCACGTTGAAGAAACCAGTTGGGCGGTAGGTCATGTTGAGCGAAGTGCCGTAGCGCCACGAAGTCCCCATGTTGTATGGAATGGAGTAATTCACGATACGGTCCAGAAGGTACTCGTCGCTGTCGGTGGCATCTGTCAGGGAGCTGATCTCGTTGGTACTCAAGCGTCCGTATGCCTCCACTCCCACGTTTCCGAAACGGTCGAAGAACTTCTGCCAACCTGCTTCCACGTTATGGGTGTAAGAGTTCTTCAGTCCATTAGGGTTACCGGTGGAGTAGCTGTCCTCGCCATATCTCCGGAAGGTGCTGATTTCGTCTTCATCGGGATGAGACATACGCATGGAATAATTGATCTTCATGTTATGCATATCCTCGGTACGATAGGTCAGGTGGATGGAGGGGCGCACATTCCAGAAGAACAAAGTGTTTTTATCCGCGAAAGGCATGTCGCTGATATACTCATAGAAAACGCGGTCGTTGCCGACACCCACGCCTGAACTCAGCGTGAAGCCACCCCAACGATGCGTCCAGTTGACATCGGCGTTCACCCCTGTCTCTGAGCCATTGAAATGATAGGTACGAAGCACATCAAGGCTGTCATAGCTAACCCCGTTGTCATTGGAATAATAGCGTTTATAGTCATTGTTATGTCCCTGGTAGTCAGCACGTAATCCATAACTCAACTCACCTTCTTCACTATAAGGACGGTTGTAGCGAACATCCAGACTACCGCCAAAGTTTGACTGATTGGTAAGCAGGTAACGATTCTCGTCAAGGTCTTTATACACCGTATAGAAACGATTGTAATACTGGTCGCTGGCATTTCTGGAGAAACGACTATTCACGCCAATACGAAGGTTATGGCCAAGGTCATCAAACTTCTTGGTGTAGTCGGCACCGAGGTTGCCAAAGCCAGATTGCTGAATGGTAGTATCGCCAATACTATAGGCAAGCACGCTATCAACGGGTTGCACATAGAAAGTCTGCTCATTAATACGTTGGCTAAAGTTGCGGTTGTTATTGTAAAAACCACCTCCATCGACAGAGATATTGCTTGAGGAGTCGATTTCATAATCAACGTTCATGAACAGGTTGCCGCTATAGCTACGGTTATCAGAAAGCTGTGACTTGGTCTCGTAAGAAATGGTATCGAAAGCGGAGGCGACAGAGTCATATTCACGACGCATAGCCCATTCCTCGACATTGTTCTCACGGTCGCTGTAACGTCCTGAAGCGAACAAGTTGATGCTCAGTCCGTCCCTTTTCCACATATAGCTGATCCAAGGCGACACGAAAGGCTGGCTTGATCCATTGATACCAAAGCTCACGAACTGGTTGCTCTTGATATGCGCTGAGGTAACGATGTTAATGACCGCTTCAGCATCTGTGGCATATTTTGCAGAGGGGTTGGTAATCGTCTCGATACGAGCGATGGCATTAGCGGGCAAGGTCTGGAGATACGTCTTCAAGTTCTCTTCGGTGAGTTTGGAAGGTTTATCGTTGACCCAGATTTCCACGCTGGAAACACCTCTTAAAGAAATGTTACCCTCGACATCGACTTCCACGCCGGGAGCATTCTGTAAGGCATCTTCAGTGGTACCCGTCTGGATAGAAGGATCTTCGCTGACGTTATAGACCAGTTTCTCACCGTCCATGGCGTAAAGCGGCTTCTCGGCGGTCACTGTGACCTCATTCAAGGAGGTGACACCTTGTTTTATTTTAAGAGTTCCAAGATTTGTGTTATTGCTGACATTAAAATTCATCGAGAAATTCTCATAGCCGATGGCGGAGACGCGCAACAAGAAGGCACCTTGAGGCACGCCGCTGATTTCGAAGACACCATCCATATTGCTGACACCGCCTTTCACGAAGGTGGAGTCGATGGAGTCGAGGACGGCAAGGTTGACAAAAGGCATCAGCTCGTTGTTGTCCGCATCACGCAGGATGCCAGTCACTATAAAGGTATCCCCTTCCCTCACCTTTTTCTTCGGCTTCACATTTGTGGTAGGCTCATTCATATTCCAGCCATTACGGTCTCCCGGAGGACGACCACCAGGAAATCTGCCACCAGGATGACGGCCACCTGGATAACGGCCACCACCTGGAGGTTGAGCCATACATAAAACGGTGATTAAGACAAAGGAAATCAAAAACAATGATTTAAGGATACTAGGTTTCTTCATGACATGTAAAATTGAGTTTGCAAATGTAAAAAAAACGTACCTTTGCCGAAAGAAAAAAGCAACAAAAAAGAACAAATCAGCGATGAATAAGAAAAAACACACAACGAAAAGCATCATGCTCGCCATGCTTCTGTTCATGACGAGCATGGAATCAGCACTTGCCTGCACCAACTTAATCGTCGGGAAGAAAGCCTCCACCGACGGCAGTGTGATGTGTACCTATAACTGCGATGGGTTCGGATTCTCCGGATCACTGTTTTACAGTCCCTCGGGACGACACGAGCCCGGTGAGCTAATCGAGATTCACGGTTGGGGGCCTTCGCATCAAGGCCAATATGTGAAACAAGTAGATTACACATATAGCGTTGTAGGGTTGATGAATGAGAAACAGGTCACCATTGTGGAGACCACCTTTGACGGTCGTTTAGAGCTGGTCAACGAGGAAGGGTTGCTTGACTATTTCTCACTGATGCGTCTGGCGTTGCAGCGTTCGTCCACTGCCCGCGAGGCCATCCGTTGCATGGCAGAACTCGTTGAAGAATACGGTTACAACAGCAGTGGCGAGACCCTCACCGTTTGCGACCCCAACGAGGCTTGGATCATGGAAATCATCGGGAAAGGTCCTGAACGCAAAGGCGCTGTATGGGTAGCTTTGCGCATCCCTGACGACTGTATCTGTGCCCACGCTAACCTCAGCCGTATCAGGCAATTCCCCTTAGAGAAACGTTCTAAAAGCAGTATCAGCAGTAAAAACTTAAAGAAAATTAACAATCCGGAGGTGGAATGTGTCTATGCCGAGGATGTGATCCGGTTCGCGAAGGAGCAAGGCTTTTTCAGTGGCAAAGACGAGGACTTCTCGTTCCGTGATGCCTACTGCCCTATCGACTTCGAGAACGTGCGCTATGCCGATGCACGTGTCTGGAGTTTCTTCCGCCATCATTACAGCCATGAAGAGATGGATAAATACCTGCCCTACATCCAAGGTGACTTTGAACAATGTGACCATCTTCCCTTGTGGATCAAGCCCGACAAGCCCCTCTCCTTGCGCGACTTACAACAGGATATGCGTGACCATTTCGAAGGCACTCCGCTCGACATGACTGCTGACGTGAGTGCTGGTCCATGGGGAATGCCCATCCGTCCATTGCCGATGCATTTCAAAAGCAGCGACAGCCTCACCTATTACCGCGAGCGTCCCATCGCCTGCCAGCAGTCCGGCTTCACCATGACATGCCAGATGCGTTCTTGGCTTCCTGATGACGTGGGAGGCGTCACTTGGTTCAACTGCGATGACGCCAACATGATCGCCTACGTGCCGCTTTACTCCTGCATCACCCAGGTCCCCGACTGTTTCCGTCCCGAAAACAACCCACGCACTGAGTTCAGCGAACAGTCAGCCTTCTGGATGAATAACTGGGTAGCCAACATGGTATATCCAAGGTATTCCATGATGATTGGTGACCTCCGTAAGGCACAGAACGAGCTGGAGGACTATTATCATGCCGACCAAGACAGCGTGCTGATAGCCATCAAGGACATGACCACCGCTGACCGGAAGAGCTATTTGAACCGAAAGAGCATCGCATACGCTGAGAAAATGATGCAACGCTGGAATCAACTGGCCAAATTCCTCATTGTGCGCTACAATGACCAAATTGTTCGGCGTGTAGATGAAAACGGACAATTTACCCGTTGGGGCCATGAGACCCCTGGTTACGACCAGCAATTCATCGACGCCATCGGCAAAACGACCGGCGAACGCTATCTGATGAAAGAAGTCATTGAACGCCGAGAACGGTAAAACCTGTCAAGGCAATAAAACGACTTATTTTTTGAAAGAAAGGCATAGACACGACTATATTTCGTATTTTTGCCACAAAATTTTCACATCATGATGAGAAAAGCATTGTTTTTCAACTTATTTGTAAGTTTATTCCTCTGCGCTCAAACTTTCGCGCAAGAGAAAGCGCCTTTTATCACCTTAGACAACCTGCACCTGAACACCCGTGCTGACTTCACTTTTGACTATCATTTAGCTCATGACACCATTGCGCCAAGCACCGACCATGGCTTTGCGGGGAAATACCTCGTTGTAGCGTTGGACGGCACGATCGGCAGCAAGTTTTCATACCATCTGCGTCAGCGACTCAACACCCCCAACATCGGCTTTGCCAACACTTTCTTCCAAGGCACCGACTGGGCTTATCTCAACTGGAACTTCACGGACAACCTTTTCCTCTCCGCAGGTAAACAGGTCGTCGCCATTGGCGGATGGGAATATGACTCCAACCCTATCGATATCTATTATGGGACAGAGTTCTGGAACACCGTATGTTGTTACGAGGTAGGTGCATCCCTTAATTATAAGGAAGACTCGGGCAAAAACCTCTTCCTCGTCCAGATGTGCAATTCACCTTTCATCAACCAAGCCATGCAAAGCATTTACGCTTATAACGTGATGTGGTATGGCAACTTTGGCACTTTCAAAACCGCTTACTCAGTCAACATGATTGAATACCAGCCTGGTAAGTTCATCAACTACATCGCCTTGGGCAACAAGCTGCAATTCAACGGTGTGGAGATGTATCTCGACGTCATCAACCGCGCTTCATTTGAGCAAAAACAATTCTTTGGTCAAGACCTCACAGCCATCTATGGCATCGGTGTCGATATTGGTCCCAAATGGATTGTCTTCGCCAAAGCCGGCTTAGACTTTAACAAAGCCCAACTGCCTAACACTGAAGCGTACGACCAATATGTGACCCCTGGAAAGAAAGTGGACTTCGAGAGCCTCGGCTTCGAATATTATCCTATAGGTGACCGCAGTCTCCGTCTTCACCTTTGCGGATCGCATACCAGCGTTGACGGCATCAGCAAGTTCCAAGCCAACCTCGGCCTCACCTGGAAAATCAATTTACTGAACCTCAGAAAATAATCTCTCATGGCAAAGACAAAATACAATACCATCAAACGAACGACCACCTTCTATCACGAGAAGGTGGAAAAGCTATTCAAAAAAATTGAAGACAAGCTTAAAAAGCCACTGAGATTTACCACTAAACGTAGTTTCGAGGCCCTTGTCTTTTTGGTCATCTTCTTCCTTTTCTTTGGCCTGTTGGCTTATAAGATGACGTTGCCGAAAATGTTGAACACCTTCATGCAGACAGCCTACCATTTGCTGTTAGAGACGGTGTTCTACATCATGGCTATCTGCGTGCTCATGGGTGCGATCAGCAAGCTGCTCACTGAGTTTGGCGTGGTGCGTCTGTTGGAAAACTTGTTACGTCCATTGATGAAACCCCTCTATAATCTCCCCGGCGTGGCTGCTCTGGGAGCCATTATGACCTTCTTAAGTGACAATCCCGCCATCATCACCTTGGCACACGACAAGAACTTCAACCGTTATTTCAAGAAATACCAACTAGTCTCGTTGACCAACTTCGGCACCGCTTTCGGCATGGGCTTAGTGGTGGTGGCCTTCATGACAGGTTTAGGGTACGGCAAAGGCGCTTTGATTGGTGTATTCGGCGCGATTATCGGCAGCATCATTTCTACGCGACTGATGCAACGCTCCACCTTAAAAGCCTATCCAGAGCTGGACGCTCCTGTTGATGAGAACTATGAAGGCGACGAGCAGCAAATCAGCTTCAAGAGCGAGGGAGGGGTATTCATGCGTTTCCTCAATTCGTTGCTCGACGGAGGCAAGGACGGCGTCAGCATCGGTTTCGCCATCATCCCTGGTGTGCTCTGCATCTCCACCATCGTCATGATGCTCACCTTCGGCGCAGCTGGAGAACATGGAGAGTATCTCGGTGTGGCTTACGAAGGCGTCCCCGTCATCAGCTGGGCTGCCAACAAGATCAACTTCATCTTTGAATGGCTCTTTGGCTTCAAGAGCGGTGCATTGATTTCATTCCCCATGACCGCCCTTGGCGCAGTAGGAGCTGCTATCGGTCTGGTACCGCGTTTCATCACGGAAGGCATCATCGATAACAACGCCATCGCCGTGTTCACCGCCATCGGCATGTGCTGGAGCGGATTCCTCAGCACCCATGCCGCCATGCTCGACTCACTCGGTTACCGCAAACTCATTGGGAAAGCCATTGGAGCCCACACCATCGGAGGCCTTATAGCAGGCATCGCCGCCCACTGGTTCTATGTGTTGCTGGCCTTGATCTTCTAAAAGCCTTTTCAAAACCTACCGCATGGCAAACACAGGCATCCACCCTGAGATCCTTTCCTACGTTGAAAGGGAAATCATTCCCCGATACGATTATTTCGACCAAGCCCACCAGCGTGACCATGTGACCATGGTCATCAAGCAAAGCTTGGAATTGGCTGAAAAGATGGGAGCTGATATCAACATGGCTTACGTCATCGCGGCCTATCATGACACTGGCATTATCGAGGGACGGGAACATCACCATGAAGTGTCGGCACGCATCATCAAAGAAGACCCGCAGCTAAGACGATGGTTTACTGAGGAACAAATCAACATCATGGCTGATGCTGCCGAGGATCATCGAGCCTCGGCGAAACAAGCACCACGCACCCTTTATGGGCGTATCGTGGCTGAAGCCGACCGTTTTATCGACCCTGAGACCATCGTCAACCGCACCATCCAGTATGGTTTGGATCACTATCCAGAGCTGAGTCATGAAGAACAATACCAACGCATGGTGAGTCATCTCCATGAGAAATACGGGCGAAACGGCTATTTAAAGCTTTGGTTCCCAGACTCTCCCAATGCCTTACGGTTAGAAAGACTGAGAACCATGATGGAAGATGAGGAGTTGTTAAAAGGACTGTTTGAGAGGTTTTTTAATCAAAAGACGTGACATATAGACCTCACCCCCCGACCCCCTCTCCACAGTGGAGAGGGGGAGCGTTCTTCCATGGGACCTACCGAGATTTAACCCCTAAAGGGGTATTCATTCCTAAATTCTCCTTCTACCGAGATTTAACCCCTAACGGGGTACCTCAAGCCTACAACCTTTAACCTCTAACCTTTCTCACGATCCGATAATGTGGATTATAGGCGTTGCGAAAGGCTTCGCTGTGCCTGACAGCTTGTTTGTTCTGGGCAGCCTTTTGTAACTCGGATTGGAGCTCAGGGTCTGACCATGACGGACAAACCTGCAAGGCAATCTTGACAATCGCTTCCCATTCCTTTGCCCAATCTTGACCGTAAGCGTTATCCTTGCCTGCTGCTCCAATGAATCTATCAAGTAGCTGTTCTTCTGTGAGATCCCCATCTATTACACAGGAGAGGTTGACCCTTACGAAACGATGTCTGAAACCCGTTGGCTCTTGCTTGGGCATGAAACTCATATCCGTGTCACGGCACTCCTCCAGCTCCCTGTGAAGATACAACCTGGCTGCCGCCGTATCGGTCATCAGATGCTCCGCACCAAAATAATCCTGATAACACGTCTTGTAAACATCCTGAAGGGTGGCTAATGGATACTGGGCATGAAGCTCCTCACATAGGCTACGTATAGCACGAGCATCTTGGTTACACGAAGTGAACAATGTCATCACCAAACCTATCAAACAGGCTGATATACAAGAAGATTTTAAAAAGATATTTCTCATCATCGTCATTTTTTACACTGAATGCAAAGGTAATGAAAAACAATGGAGAAAAATACGTAGTTTTGCATGATAAAACAACGAAAATAATATTTTTAACACTTATATTATGAAGATATCTACATCAATCATGATTCTCTCCACCGTCATAATGGTCACGGTGTCGTGTGGTCCGAAAAAAACCACACAAAACTCAGAGGCCAAAAAAGAAGCTCCTAAAATGTTGGTGGTTTATTATTCCCAACTGGGCAATACCAAAGCCGTGGCTACTGAGATTGCCACAAGACTCCATGCGGACATGGAAGAGATCACCCCTGTCATCCCATACGAGCAAGACTTTCAGGCGACGGTAGAACGCGGCAAGAAAGAACTCGACGAAGGTAATTTCCCTGAGATTCAGCCACTCACTGCCGATGTCAGCAACTACGACGTGATTTTCATCGGCTTCCCGGTATGGTTTGGCACCTACGCTCCCCCTATCGCCACTTTCTTGAGCCAAGTGGATTTAAGCGGAAAGAAGATTGTCCCGTTCTGCACTTTTGGCAGTGGCGGATTGGAATCCAGCACGAAAAAGTTGGCTGAGGCCGAAGCCAAAGCCGAAATCCTTCCTGGCTATGGCGTGCGTGCCGCTCGCATAGATGCCATGCCCAAAGAGGTTGACCAGTTCTTGAAAGCCAACGGCTTCTTAGAAGGAGATTATGTGAAATTAGATGAATTCCCTGAGCAACATCCTGTGAATGAGGAAGAAGCCTCCATCTTCGATGCTGCTGTCGGCAACTATCCGATGATACATGCCAAAGCCTCGACGGTGGCCACACGCGCTATCCCTGAAGGGACCGAGTATCTGTTCACAGCGGTGGATTTACCCCGTGAGGACCGCCCCAATATGCCCCCGGCGGGTGAGATAAAGGTTTATGTAACTGTGTTAAATGGTGAATCGCCCGTGTTCACCAAGGTGATTCGATGAAAAAAAAGATTACCATCGGGATTGTTGCTGTCATCGTGTTATTCGCATGCCTTCAAACCACTATTGTGGCAGGAGGTCATTCGAAGCACGAGTGTGCCATGAGCGAAAGTCCCCAGTTGCAGGGCTTTTCTGACAACAGCGAAGGGTTTGTGAATCTGGCTGATGTCATCCCTGATGCCATTTTGGAGATTCGTTATTACAGCACCTATAATTTTATAGGGACACGTGTGGACGGCTATCTGGAGCCTGTCGCCTTGCTCACCCAACGAGCGGCTGACAGTCTTCGCGCCGTGAGTGATGAGCTGGTGAAGAAAGGCTATCGGCTGAAGATTTATGACGCTTACCGTCCCAAGTGTGCCGTTGACCATTTTGTGCGCTGGGCCAACGATGCCAACGACACCCGAATGAAGCCCTACTTTTATCCCAAAGTGTCAAAAGACAAGCTCTTTGAGTTAGGCTACATCGCAAGGAGAAGCGGACACTCCCGTGGCTCCACCGTGGATTTAACCCTCTTTGACATGACCGCGGAGAAAGAAGTTGACATGGGAGGCACCTTCGACTGGTTTGGCGTTGAAAGCCATCCCAGTTTCGGAGGCAACCCAAAGACTGGGAAATACCAAGCTAACCCACACATCACTGAGGAGCAATTTAACAACCGCATGATGCTACGCCAAGCCATGATAAAGCACGGATTCAGACCAGTTGGCTCAGAATGGTGGCATTTCACCCTGATCAATGAGCCCTTCCCACACACCTACTTTACCTTCCCTGTCAAACAATTGGATAAAAAAGCAGGAAATTGACTTTCCCCATCAAGGTCGTACCACTACCCTGCTTACCTTTTGCCTCTCATCACCATTGACCAGCACCGTGTAGATTCCCGCACTGAGTCCATGAGTAGGAATTCTCACTGTTCCATCCGTGACCAGGGTTGAATAAACCATGCGACCGGTACAGTCATAGAGCTGGATACTGACTTCTTGTGGACCAAATCCAGAAAGGTGGATATTAATCTGTTCAATGGCAGGGTTTGGAAATACCGTAACATCTTGTGTATCGGTAAAATCATCCGCATTCCAAGTCCCGCAGTGGGCGTTGATTTCTTCGTCCAAATAGGCTAAACGCTGCTCAATCCAGTCGCTCATATAATCCAGTTGATGCTCATCCAACACAAAGTCAGGCCAAGCCTCATGTTCACGGTCATACACACCCTCGTTCAATAACTCTTCATATTGGTTTTGTATCATTTCCATGATGTGTTCATGAGTTAACACCGTAGTACGCAACGTGTTATATCGATTTCGAGCGGTATTGGAGAAGCCATTCTCGCTGCAATCGTCCAGCAGACGGTCGAAGAAGCCATTGCCCACGAATCCAGTGGCGTCGTAGGTCGGCAGGCCATCGGTATCCAAGCCCCAAATGGCATCCAGATCCCAAGGGGCATAAAAGAAAGCTCCCGATTTCTTATAACGAGCCAGGAAAAGGTTACGTCCCATGTTATCCATTCCTTTCACCACATTGATAAACAGATAGTAGTCAATGGCATTGGCGGCATCGAATATCGTGCTATATTGTGAATAAAAGGCGATGTTGCTGGAGTTCATCACAAAATTGGTGAAGTTATACAAGGTACTCCAATCGATGACGGTGTCGCTCTCGTTAGGATAAACCCATTCATATTGATCCCAGGTGTCGAGGGTGTTGTCGTAGTCGGGAAGCGCTTCGAACGTCGGTGCGCCTTGGCCGTTGCCTTTGAAAAGCAATCCACGGATAGAGCCGTTGTATTTTCGCAAGCCAAGCTGTTTTCGGTCCATTCGTTCGGAGAGCGCATAGACTCCCCTATAGCTATCATTGACAAAAAGGTCGGCATAACGCATTCTGACTCCGGGCAAAGCTTCTGGCTCATTAGCTTGGTAAGGCAGGTGATAGAATTCAATCCACAGCTCGTTGGCCACTTTGTCGCGAAGTCTCAGAGGTTGCGCCCACATCGCCTCCAGGTTCCAGTCATCGTCGCATCTCAAGCCGAGGAAGGCAGTGTCAAGCATCGTCGATCCCGACTCATCCGCCCAAAGCTCCACACGATACGATTTTTTTTCATACTGTTGCGAAGAGGTACCTCTGATTTTAAACCCCGCATGCATCTCAATCACCGAGCCATCGGTATCGGCCACGCTGATGGTACCATGTACGGCTGGCGTGTTCACAACAGGCCCGTCTGTATGAACCGTAATAATCGGAAAATCCGTTCGATACACCGTATAGGTCTCCCCTTCAACCTTCATGGTCGTCACCTCACGATGCCCAGGATCGCTAACCACGATAACCTGTTTCTCACGATCAATGCCCCAGGTCCCTTTAGGACCCAAAAAATCTTGAGCGACCACACCGCCCATCATGCATACCATTAAAACACAAACCAATAACAATCTCATCCCTCTAAATTCTTAATTATAAATTAAATTAAATCTCATTCATCAATTCGAACCACCTCAAGGATTCCCTCAATACCCTTGATTCGCTCCATAAGTAATCCCAATGCATCAACATCAGAGATTTGCAGAACCACCTTCCCCTCGGCAAACCCGTTCTTGTCGGAGTTAAAGGTAAGGTTTTTCATGTCAACCTGCATATCTTCCGAAATGACTCTTGTGATTTTTCCCAGCAGTCCCTGAACATTACGTCCTGATATTCTGATGGTTGCCTGTGAAACACCACTCTCAATGCCATTCCATTTCACGTTGATAATCCGGTAGCCATAGCGTTCTTGCAGTCGTTTGGCATTAGGACAATTCACACGATGGATGGTGATGTTACCCTCATTGGTGACGAATCCAAACACTTTGTCACCAGGAATCGGATTGCAGCATTTGGCAAGCTTATAATTCACATTGTCAATATCTTCACCGATGGAGAGGCCTTCATCATTCTCAGAGGTAGTCTCTTTTTTGGTTTCCACAGGCTCAGGGTTGAGATGCTCCATTCGCTCTCCATGGGGATCGAACACCTTGGAAAGGAAATGTTTCACATCAGCAAGGTCGATTTTCTCGGTTGCGATTTTATGGTAGAGTTGCAAAGAGTTCTCAGTTTTGAATTCTTTAACCAGCTGTTCGATCACCTCTTCGGTGACAGGGAACTTCCAGTTTTTCAGCCTTCTATGGAGCAGTCCCTTACCCAGTTCCGACTCTTTCAGCTCCTCTTCTTTCAGGAAGCGGCGGATTTTGTTCCGAGCTTTTTCAGTGGCGACCCAGTTCAGCCAGTCGGCATTAGGAGACTGTTTTTTGTTGGTGATGATTTCTACCTTGTCGCCGTTGGTCAGCACATGACGGATCGGCACCACCCGACCGTTCACCTTAGCGCCGTTGCAAGTCTCGCCCACTTTGGTATGCACCTCGTAAGCGAAGTCGAGCACGGTAGAGCCTACCGGCAGCTGTTTCAAGTCGCCTTCTGGGGTGAAAATGAATATCTTATCGGACTGATAGATTTTCTTATAAGAATTCTCAAACGACACCAGTCCCGGATTCTCAAGCACCTCTCTGACGTTCAACAGCCAGTCTTCGGAGTTCGGTTTCTCCCCTTTATAAAGATAATGTGCGGCCTGCCCTGTCTCCGCGATTTCATCCATACGAGTGGTACGGATCTGGACCTCAAACCACAGCTTGTCGTTGTATTTCACAGTCGTATGAAGTGACTCATAGCCCGATGCTTTAGGTTTGGTGATCCAGTCGCGCAGCCGTTCCGGATTGGGTTCATAGATGCTAGTGATGACAGAATACACCATCCAGCAGCAGGCAATCTCGTCTTTGGAGGCACAACGAATCACCACACGGGCGGCAAGCAAGTCATACACCTCCTCGAAAGGCACATTTTTGGCTTTCATCTTGGCAAAGATGGAAGGAATCGACTTCATTCGCCATTTGATGGTATAGGAAAACTTACACTTACCGCTTCTTCTGCTCTTCTCGCTTTCAAGGTCCAAGCCCTTGATGATAGGAGCCAAAAAACGGTCAACGGTCTGTTGGCGGCTCTCCTTGGTGGCCTCGATTTTGGCTTCCAGCACACGATACTCCTCAGGATTCTCATAACGCATCAGCTTCTCCTCCATCTCCGCCTTGAGTTTATACAAGCCAAGACGGTGAAGGATGGGGATGTAGATGTATTTGATTTCATGGAAGTATTTTCCCAGTCGTTCGGAGTCAACATCCTGGGGATTGCGCACATCATAGACACGGTGTACCACTTTGAGCAGCACCGACCGCATGTCCTCTATTAAGGCAAGGAAAAGCACGCGGAAGTTGTCGGAGTTATACGCCACCTTTTCCGTTTGGAGGGCGGAAATCTTGTCGAAGCCGTCGAGAATGATGGCAACGGTTTTACCGAATTTGTTCTCGATTTCATGGATATCCACCTGTTCTTTATAGGTGATTCCATGGAGGAAGGCTGCTTCCACGGACATATAGCCAAGGCCGACTTCGAGGACGGCAATGCGGGCCATGTCAATCAAGTGGAAAAGATAAGCCTTTCCCGAGACCATATATTTACCATTATATTTTTCGAGGCAGTAATGATAGGCTTTCTCTATTTCAGCCAGTTGTTCAGGTTCATGCACATTGGGGCGGATATCCTCCAGCATCAGCTCATAGGCCCTCTGGATTTGATCCAGTTCTTCAACAGAGTATGGATTCATAGTGTCAGGATCTATAAGTTATTGGATACTGACATAAAGATGACAGTCGAGCATGGCATCGTAGTAAGGTTTCAGCTCGTTGAATGTCCCATGTTTGATGGCACATTTTCCTTTATAATGCGTAATCCATGCACAAGTCTCCGCCTGTTCGTAAGTATGGTCACAAACCTCAACAAGGCATTGAATCACATAATCGAAGGTATTGTGGTCGTCGTTGTGAAGCAGCAGGCTTTTCTCCTCTTCGATCAGCTCTTCGGTCATCACATCGGACTCTTCCTGTTCTTTATTCATGTCAAAATATTTGGGTGTAAAAGTACAACATTTTTTGTTTTTAAGAGTAATTATTTGGATTTTTCATACCTTTGCAACCTAAAAACGTCCATCGGGATGCAGAACCGTTTCATAAAGAATATCATCTTCTTGCTTTTCCTGAACCTGCTAGTGAAACCGTTTTGGATTCTTGGCATCGACCTGGAAGTGCAGAATATATTGGGTGACGCGCTCTATGGGCAGTATCTCTCCATTTTCAATTTCTCTTATCTTTTTTACATCCTGCTCGACCTAGGCATCACCAACTTCAACAGTCGGAATATCGCCAGTGACAACAAGATGCTTTCGACCCATTTCGCCGGATTGGCAGAAATCAAGCTTCTTTTGGGTGTGTTTTACGCTGTCATCATCTTCATGGTGGGGTATCTCAACGGTTTCCGCGAGGGGTTTCAACTCAAGATGCTGTTCTGGTGTGGATTAAATCAGATTCTTTTGTCCTTTGTCCTGTTCCTGCGATCAAACATGCAAGGGCTGTTGCTCTTCAAAGCCGACAGTTTGCTTTCGGTATTCGACCGTGTGCTCTCTATACTGTTGATGGCACTTCTGTTATGGTCGGGGTGGTTCTCCCTTGAGCGTTTCAACGTGGTGTGGTATTTACAGGTTCAAACCACAGCCTATCTCTGCACCATCGCCTTGGCACTCTTTTTAGTGTTGAAGCATGTGGATCATCTGAGTTTCAAGGTCAACCTGAAATTCATCAAGGGAATCCTTTCCCAAAGCTTTCCCTTCGCGTTGCTGGTCCTTTTGATGAGCGTTTACAGCCGCATCGAGCCCTTCCTATTGGAGCGACTTCTCGATGACAACGGGGTTCAAGCAGGCATCTACGGCAGAGCATATCGTCTTTTCGACGCAGGCAACAACATCTCCAATCTGTTTGCCATCATGCTGTTGCCCATGTTCACCGCCACGTTGAAGAACAAAATGGAGCTGGGTAATTTGGTCAAAACCTCGTTCAATGTCATGGTCGCCATGACTGGCATCGTACTCATCATGTGCGTTTTCTACAGTCAGGACATCATGCAGTTGATGTACCATCGTCCCGAGCCAGGCGAGACCGAAGCCGCCTATCTCATGCGTATCGGCCAGTATTCCAAAGTGTTCCCCATCCTGATGGGTAGCTTTTTCTGCCTCTCCACCACCTATATTTTCGGAACCCTTCTCACGGCAAACGGAAGTCTCAAGCAACTCAACATGGTGGCGGCTGCCGGCGTGGTCATCAATATTTTATTAAATCTCATTGTCATCCCCAAGTTCCAATCGAGAGGAGCTGCCTGCACAAGTCTTTGCGTTCAAACCGTCACGGCGGTCGCCCAATACATCATCTGTGAAAAAATATTCAAATTGAATCTAGGCTGGCGCTATTGGATTCATATTGCCCTGTTCCTTGGCAGTGTGGTTTTGTGCACTTATCTCACCCAAATGCTACAGATGGACTGGAAGATATCGTTCGGAATCGGATTTGTCATCAACGTCGGTTTAATCTTCATTACTAAACTCTTAAGCTTGAAGGACATCCTTTCACTGATTCTTCCCAATGAAAAAAGATAAGGGTTTTATCGTTTTTTGATTGTTTTTTCAGTAAAAATTCCTAATTTTGGCCACTTTTTACTAACGAGATTACTATGGTTGAAGACAACAAGAATACTTTCAATTCCAAATATTTGTGCAGGTTGCTGTATGAGTACCGGAAAAGTGTTCTGATTATCTTGATTGCCGCGGCTTTGCTGGCAGTCATTTTCAGTTCACCTTTCTTCATCAAGCCCTTGTACAAATCCTCTACAATCCTTTATCCCACTTCGAGCAACTCCAAATCCAAAGTTCTGTTGAGCACCACTTTCCAATCTAACAAAGATCTTCTTGAATTCGGAGAAAGTGAGCAGACAGAACAGATGCTACAGGTGCTGAACTCCAACCGCATCCGTGACAAAGTCATTGAGCGCTACCATTTGATGGAACACTACAACATCAAGCCCACGGAAAAATATCCATACACAAAGCTCAACAGGCTATATGACAACCGCATCAAGTTTCGCCGCACTGAATACAATGCTGTGAAAATCACTGTATTGGACACTGACCCGGCCATAGCCGCTCAGATGGCCAATGATATTGCCGAATGGTTTGACACCACCATGAACGCCATGCAAAAAGAAGTTGCGGTCAAAGCCTTCCAACTTGTTGAAAATGAATACAAAGCCCTTTGTGATGAGATGGCGACCTTAGAAGATTCGCTGAACACCTTGCGACGTTTAGGCGTATTTGACTACGAATCGCAGGTGGAGATGATGACTCAACAACTGGCCATAGAGCTGGGGAAAGGCAACAATCAGGGCGTGAAAAACATCCAGAATCAACTCGACATTCTGGCCCAATACGGCGGCGCCTATTACGCCATCACCGAGAAACTCGACCACGACCGTCTGCAACTCTCTCTCTTCAAAACCAAATACGAAGAGGCCAAAGTGGACGCCACTGAAGACATCACCCATAAATTTGTGGTGACCTCAGCCTACCAAGCCGAACAAAAAGACTATCCAATTCGCTGGATCATCGTGCTTCTCACCGTGGCAGGCACTTTCCTGATGCTTTTGATCACCTTGATCCTAATCGACAAACACAACCTGTTTTTTCGGGAAAAGGCCCCCGGTGCCGATAAATAAACCCAAGTCGAGAACTAACTTTGAACGAATAAAAACAACCATCAAAGCTATCAAAGAATCACTGAACGAAAACGATCAAGACCTCGAAATTAATCAACTCACTATGGATAACAACAATTACAATTCCATCTCGCTCTTCCAGCTCATTTTCAAATGGAAGTGGCACATTATCATCATCACACTAGCAGCTGCCATCTGTGGCGCAATCTTCTCAAGCTCGGCATTCATCACTCCCCTGTTCAAGTCTGAAGCCATCGCTTATCCTGCCAATATCAGTCCTTATTCGGAAGAAAGTGAAACCGAACAGATGCTGCAAATCATCACCTCCCAATCTATTGCAGACTCCATCATCGAGAAGTATGACTTGTGGACCGATTACAAGATTGACCGTAAAGATCCTCACGCCAAGACCTATATGATGCTTGAGTACCAAGACAAGATTAAGATCTCCAAGACTCCTTACGAGGCCATATCCATTGTGGTCAACGACAAAGACCCGGTCACAGCGTGCAACATTGCCAGGGATATCATTAACTTCTACGACCAAAAAGTGAACGATCTTCACCATGAAAAGACTGCGGAGGTTATCGTGATGTACGAAAGACAACTACGTGAAAAACAGCGCAATATCGACTCATTAAAGACGCGCCTCTCACAAATTGGCACTCTTTACGGCATCACCGATGTCCCCAACCAGTCCCGTGAGATTACAAGAGGATATCTGAGCGGTTCTAACAAAGTCAATGATATGAAAAACAACATTGAGCTTTACGGTTCCGAGGTCCTTGACCTGCACACCAAGATTGCTGCCGAGGGCAACACGTTCGTAGCCATCAAGTGCGATTATGAGAGAGAGCTCCGTTTCTACAACGGTGTGATGACCTATTCCAACATCATCACCGAGCCTTATCCTGCCGACAAGAAAACCTATCCGGTACGTTGGGTCATCGTGGCTTTGAGTGGTCTTGGAGCCTTGCTGATTTCCATCCTCGCCATCTTCGTCATCGAAAACAGAAAGAAATTCATCCCTGCTGAAAAATGACCAAAAAGGCTAAAATAGGATGGCTCTACCTCGTTGCGGCACTCTTTGTCGCCATCGCACTCTTTATGGTAGTTAACAAGAACAACTATTTGTTCTTCGCATTGCCTATTGTACTGGGAATCCTCCTATTATATATTTTCTCACTCGACAAGGTCATGATGCTCATCAGCTTCCTGGTACCACTCTCAGTGGTTCTGGAAGAATTTGAGCAGCTAGCGGTCTCCCTACCCGCGGAGCCACTTCTCGCGGGGGTACTCATCCTTTTCATCGCCAAATTGCTTTATGACGGCCATTACGACCGCAGTATTGCACGGCATCCAGTATCTATCGTGATATACTGTATGTTCATTTGGATGATTGTCACCGCCATCACCAGCGAGATGCCCATCGTATCAGTCAAGTTCATCATCGCCCGCCTTTGGTTTGTCGTACCAGCCTTTTTCCTATGCGCCCTTCTTTTCAAGAAGCCTAAGAATATCGACTGGTTTATCTGGCTTTATATCGCCAGCTTATGTATTGTGGTGATTTACACCACCATCAAACACGCCAAATACGGATTCGACGGTGACTCGGCCCACTGGGTCATGACCCCATTTTACAATGACCATACTGCCTACGGCGCTGCGTTGGCCATTTACCTCATCATCGCCATCACCTACGCCCTCCTGCCTGGTATCAAGACCTCCCGCAGGATCATCATCATCGGTGTGGTGGTATTATTGAGCATCGCCATGGTTCTCTCCAGCTGCCGTGCCGCATGGCTGAGTATGGCAGCCGCCATCGCTGTGTTGATCTGTGTCCTTCTGAAAATCAAATTCAGATGGATCCTCACGACCGCGTTAATCTTGGTCGGATTGTTCATTACTTTCCAACACCAAATCATTGACGCGCTGGAACATAACAACCAAGATGCCTCAGGAGATGTCATTGAGAACATCCAGTCCATCACGAACATCTCCACCGACGCCTCTAATTTGGAACGTATCAACCGCTGGCAGTCAGCGTTCCGTCTCTTTGCCGAACGACCTGTATTTGGCTGGGGACCTGGCACTTACCAGTTTGTTTATGCCCCCTACCAGATGACGAAAGAAAAAACCATCATCAGCACCAACGCTGGTGACGGAGGCAATGCCCACAGTGAATATATCGGTCCTTTGGCCGAACAAGGAGTCGTCGGCTCCTTGCTCGTACTGATTTTGGTAATCACAGTAGTTTACACAGGATTGACAGCTTATCAGCGTTCACGGAACAAGAAGGCTAAGATCATGGTTCTGGGCACCACACTCGCATTCTTCGGATATTTCGTTCATGGTTTCCTGAATAACTTCCTTGACACCGACAAATTAGCGGTGCCTGTTTGGAGCTGTGCCGCATTGATTGTCGTCATCGATCTCTATTACTCCCGACAGGACGAGTTCAAGGAGATCACAGAATAACATAACACAAAAAAAGAACAGGGTGGCCCGAATACTTTCGAGCCACCCTGTTTTTTATTTGAATTAAGATAAATTATTTGAAGTCAACCAGTTCCACCTCGAAGACCAAATTGGAATACGCTGGGATCGGTCCCGTTGCGCGCTGACCGTAAGCCAGCTCATAAGGAATATAGAGGATTCCCTTCTCGCCTTTCGACATCAAAGCAATACCTTCATCCCATCCCGGAATCACCTGGTGAGCACCCAAGGGGAATTCAATCGGCTCGCCACGGTCGATAGAGGAATCAAACACGGTACCATCCAGCAAACGGCCTGTATAATGCACTTTAACCATCTGATTGGCAGCAGGTTTGGGACCCTTACCAGGTTGCGTGCAAACATAAATCAAACCCGACTCGGTTGCGGGAGTCTCAATGCCATTCTCTTTCAAATAAGCAGCAAAGGCATCTTTAGAGGCCTGCTGAAGTGCAGCTGCTTGCTCTTCCTTCATCTTCTGATACTCTTCTTCGGTCATAGCTTCTGAGGCCTTCACTTCCCAGCGCATGTACGAGCCAGGAATGGCAAATTCAGGAAGTTGCGGCACACGGAACTGCTTGAGGAATACAGAATCGGTGTTAATCATAAACGACATGGAATCACCGACATGCATCAGACGGAAACCATCATATAAATCGCCAGGAAATGCAGATTCACGAACCATGTCATAGGCTTGCTCAGGCAATGAATCCGTCGTGTAAATCAACGAATCATTGATGTAATAAGCAAGGTCAATCTTCACGACATCACCGTTCTTAATCTGTTCACCAGTACCTTTTGTGATTTGCTTGTAATACAAACCATTCTCCGTGACTTTATAGCCAGGGAAAGGAGATTTTGGACCGCAGGAAACCATCACTGCGGAGACAAGGAGGCACGCAGCCACCATTACAATACTTCTTTTCATTTTTTATTGAATTGATTGGTAAATAAGTGATTCTATTTATTTTCGTCCGCTACTAAATCCAACATCTCAACTACAAACAACAAGTTCGTGCAGGGAGGAATCGTCTCTGTGCCATTTTCACCGTATGCTAAAGCGTATGGCACTACAATCTTTGCCTTCTCTCCCTTCGACATCCGGACAAGCCCCTCATCAAGCCCTTCCAACACCTTCCCTTGTCCTACGGGCACCTCATAATACTCAAGACCCAAACTATCAGAGGAGCCAATATAAGTACCATCTAACAGATAGGCTTCGTATTTGATACGGGCGATCATGCCTGGCGAAGCCTTAGGACCATCCCCAAGCTTCATCGGGATGATGAAGACCCGATTATAAGCAGCAGTTTCCTTTATATTATTGATTTTTAAATAGTTATTAAACTCTTCTTCTGCATGGATTCTTAAAGCGTTCATGGTCTCTTCCTGTTGACGACGAACACTCACCATCGAATCCAGCTCCAGCTGGAATTCCTTTTCAGACTGAATCTGGAGCAACCGAATCTCAAACCGCATCTGGTCATTCGGAGTGACACCTAATTCAGCTGGGTCTTTATCAAACATTGACTGCAACGTCGAGTCGGCTCGCACCAGAAACGAGGCGGAATCCCCCAGATGCATCATGCCCAGACCCGTGATGATATCTCCCTTAAAACGAGGCATCTGAAATTGAATCCTGGGGTACTCTTCGTGGTCAGCACTACTGTAAATCAACGAATCATGAAGAAAATAGTCCATTCGCAGTTTGAGATAATCCGAAACAGCAGGCGTGGCAGCTTCAGGATGGATCTCGTAGAATTTATAAGACAATCCCTCATCAGTTTGCTGAAAACCAGAATTTTGCGATCCACAGGAGACCACACAAGCCAAGCTATATATCAAGAATGAAAAGATAAAACCTCTTTTTAATACCTTCATTTTACATCTATGATTTTGATCGTATATATCAACGTCGCTCTTTCGGGAATATCCTTCTGGTCGCCCAGCAAACCATAACCCAAATGCGAAGGAATAATCAATTGAGCCACTGTACCTTTCTTAAAAAATCGCACTGCTTCATCCAGTCCTGACTCCACATCTCCATGACCAACAACAAACGACTTAATTCCGTCATTATCAGATGAATAAATCACATCTCCCATGATATTTTTGAGAACATACTCCAGACTAACCAGCTGACCAGGGCGGATAGAATCCCCTTCTCCCGCTTTAAGCACTTGATAACGTAATCCAGTCCCCGTGGAAATCATGTCAAGTTGATGACGTGTCATATAATTTCTGATATCCTCTTCCTCATCGTTCACCAGATAACGATTCACTTTCTCAAGGCTTTCCTTCAATGGTTTTTGTTGTTGCTGTGAAGTATTGTTTCGTCCCCCTTCATTACAAGCAATAAAGAGATGAAACACAATGACTAACAGCACTATGACCCTGATTATTCTCATCATTCGGCAAGAGATTGTGTTAACAGAACTTGATACTGTGGAAGCAATTGATGGAGTTTTTCCAATGCCTCCTCCATGGAGCATGACAAGGTTCCGCCCGCGGCATTGGTATGGCCGCCACCGTTAAAGTGTTTTTGGGCGAGCTCATGCACCGAAAAGCTCCCTTTTGAACGGAAAGAAAAACGAATCACGCCTTGACGTTCCGTCACCAAAACCGCCATAACCATCTTTTTCATGGACAAAGGATAATTCACAATACCCTCTGTATCACCGACTTGATAATGAAAAGATTCCAATTCCTCTTTAGTCAAAGCGATGATAGAGGTAGCATAGTCATCCAGCACCTCCATCTTGTTATTGATGGCATAGCCAAGCAGTCGCAATCGGTCTTCGGAGAAGGTATCATAAACACGTTGATGGATCATGTTATAGGCAGGAGCATACTTCACAAGTTCCGCACAGATGGAAAAAGTCTCAGGTCGGAAGACCGAATGAGCGAAAGAGCCTGTATCTGTCACCATTCCCACCAGGATATTTGCGGCCACAGCTTCATCGAGATAGTCACTGCCATAGTGGAGTATCGTTTCCGCGACTAATTCAGCGGTGCTTGACACCTCCGTATCCGATAGCATACAAAAGAAGTCAGCTTCATTAGGATCACGATGATGATCAATCAGTATCTTAGTGGCATCCAACGACTTAAGCACATCCTGCATCAGACCTGCTCTTGAAAAATGATTGAAGTCCAACATCATCAGGCAGTCAGTGCGTTGCAAAAACTGGTTGCATTGGTCCGATTTCTTGTCGAAAACAAGGATGTCAGCAGCACCAGGCATCCAAGACAAGAAACCAGGAAAGTCATTCGGGACCATTACCTCGACTTCGTGTCCAAACTTACGAAGAAAATAGGCAAAACCCAAAGAGGAGCCAATAGCATCTCCATCAGGATTGACATGAGAAACAACGGTAATAGTCTTAGGTGACTGAATTACAGTATCTAATGTTTTAAAAAAGAGTTCCCTTTGCATGCAATAGAAATAATCTGCAAAGGTACATCTTTTTATGAATCATCACACACCTTATTAATAAAATAACTATCTCGGCGTAAAAGTCTCAAACGTTCCATCCTCATAGACAAAGACCATGTACTTCAATCCCAATTGCGAGGAGGGCAATGCGGGTTGAGAAGAGGCCGCTAAAGGAGGCAAGGGAGTAGAAGGGTTACTCGGTGCAGAGGAATCCAAGTCAAAGAGGTTAGGGTAGGAGGCATCGGAAGGGGAATCCAAAAGGTCAGAAAAGGAGGTTTGCTCATCCTCAACAGGGGGCCGATTCGCTTCTTTTTGAGCTTCGATAAACGACTCACGATAGGGTTCAGAGGAGGTCATTGGGCCAGTTCCAAAGATGATCCAATCAAGGTTATATTCCGGAAAGGTCTCTTTGATTTTCTTGACAAATTCGAGGCTTGGATTGTTTCGTCCGGCCAAGATATGGGATATTGCGGAAGGCTGAATTCCGAGCAAGGTGGCGAAATCGGATGCCTTCAAATTCTTAGCTCTCATGATATGGGCAATTCTGTCTTTCATACACTCCGTGTTTTTTTCGATTTGATTCATTCTTCGGGTTACAAAAGTAAAAAATAAATAGAGACAAAAAGCACTTTTTTAAAATTTAGTTTTGTAATTTTCATTATCAAATGTAAATATGTGAAGTAATGCATGAAATTACAATAAATAACATATTAATTAACAACAAATTAATCAAATTATTATCTTTTTAAATAGAATAACCTAATTTACGTCATTTCTTTAGTATAATACTTTAGATTATTATTTATATTATTCTGTATTTCAGTGCTTTATGTTTATTTTGTTGAAATTAATTGTAAAATTCACATAATTACTGATTGTTACAAGATTAAAATTTACTTTTATCACTGTAACATATCTATTTAAAGTATTGGTTTATAGCTTGTTATGAAATATTGATTAGTTTTGTAAATTTGCAACAAGTTACAATTTTAATTTTGTAAAAATCCTCTATTTTCACTTATTTCAAGTCCATCCATACTCTAATAGGCTTCAAAAACAGGGTCTCTCAGAACGCCTAAAAACGGCCTTATTTTGGACTCCCCTATTTTTTATAAACCATCCGTGTTGTTGTATTTTTTCGTAATTTTGCAATGTGAAGCGACAAGAGAAGCACATACAAAAATTGATTGAGGAGGGCGAGCACCAGCAGTTGGATTTCAAGTTTGAGATTTCCGACAGTCGAAGAATTGCTCGGTCGTTGGCTGCTTTTGCGAACACGGATGGTGGTCGGTTACTGGTCGGGGTCAAAGACAACGGTTCCATTGCCGGGGTGAGATCCGAGGAAGAGATTCACATGATCCAGGCAGCTGCCGAGATGTATTGTCAGCCAAAGGTGTTTTTTACCACAGAGGAATGGGAGATCAATGGCAAGACTGTTCTTGAGGTCATCATTCCAAAAGACGAGCATGTCAAGCACAAGGCTCCCGACAACCAGGGGGCGTATAAAATCTTCGTAAGGGTTCGTGATGAGAACATCGTAGCCGACCCTATCCTACTCAAAGTTTGGAAATACCAAAAAAACTCGCGTTTCACCAAAATCACCTTCACGGAACCCGAAATGGCATTGTTACATTACCTCAATGAACATGATTCCATCACCCTTGATGAGTTTTTACAACTTACACCTATTATTAATAAGAGACGTGCCGAAACCATCTTAATCAATTTCATCTTGATCGGAACCATTCAGATGACTTTAACCAACCACGGGACGTTTTTCCAGCTCACCGACAAACAGGCTGAGAATTGAGTATTTCGGGCTGTTGTGCGGTGTCAACATAAATATGCGATTCTCAGCGGGCAAAAAAAAGACATTTTTTTGAAAAAATATTTGTCTGATTTTCAACATAATGCAATTTTTTTGAAAAAAAATCAAAAAAAAAGCTTGCGCATAAAGAAAAATGCTGTACTTTTGCAATCCCAATCGACGAGAGAGACACAGTGAAGTTGGATATGGGAACAGTTCTTTGAAAACTTGAGGCCAGCATAAGTCCGAGACGGTAAGCCGAGAGGCTTAGACCGTTTCGAGAGTAAGGAACAGCAATGAAAAACATAGCGGAGCCCTAAAACAGGAAAAAAAATACAAGTACAACAATACTACAATGAAGAGTTTGATCCTGGCTCAGGATGAACGCTAGCGGCAGGCCTAATACATGCAAGTCGGACGGGATCCCC
>JAEEGH010003941.1_pt1 | contig 38450 bp, 33 predicted proteins | sample 9134181 | NCBI WGS metagenome assembly JAEEGH01 (sample SAMN16246544, study PRJNA631951) | gut metagenome | biome: gut microbiome; feature: rumen; material: DP-attached | host: Bos | place: Iran: Karaj | collected 2018-10 | reverse complement strand
CGTAAGTCTTTTCATTCTTTCTGATGCGTATGGCACCTATCGTTTTTTCTTCGACTACTATCAGATAATATGTAACATTGATATTATTAAAGCGCTGAATTGTTCTTTCAAATGGTTCCGTAGCAGGATTCGTCTCAGTATCTTGATACTTTTCATACAAAGGAGCAAACGCCTCCTTTTGCATACTATAAATGATCTCCAAATCGTCTCTTTCTGCTACTCTCAATTTCATCATATGTTGCCTCCACAAATTTTCTCATTTTACTTTCCTGGGTTTCTTCTCCGGAAGTTCAGCATACATACCATTCAGAAGTTCCTGAATCAGCGCCTTATCATCAAAACTATCAAATACATGCATCAGAGTTTTTGATTCTTCATACGGATAGCGCAGTTCAGAATCTGCAAGCAGCCTGTCAGAGGTCGGCGTTCTCTTTAAGAAAAGTTCATCACCACAAACGTCACCAATCAGCTTACCATTAAAATATACAAGGAATCCGCCCATCATTGGTTTTATGACAATATCACCGGTTTCAGAAAAACATTCGCGAACATATTCATTAAATTCTTTCATTTTGGTTGTCCTCCAGAAGTTCCGATTTTTATTTCTTCGCCAGATACAAAACATAAGTATCTTTGAAAATAATGCAGTTCCCATGGGCAAGGACAGAGTTGCGCAGGCCATCAAAGAATTTTGTATTGTAAGGCTCCGGAATTACAAGATGGTCGCAGTGAGTTTTACTAAAGGCAACATATTCGTCTGCTGTGAATCTTCGCTCTCCGTAAAAGTCGCGGCGTTCAAAATTTTTATATCCGTAATTTGGAGCATTATCGTAATGAAAGCTTCTATGCTGGTATTCGTATTCCGGCTTAAAATACTGATCATATACTTTTTGAATATCATCACACAAAGCTTCATTTGTTGAACGGTACTCTGCAGAAACAAGCATCATTGCAAGAGTGCCGCCTTCTTTGAGCAGGCTGTAGGTTTTTGAAAAAGCAATATCTTCAGGAATCCACTGAATGGTTGCTGCCGAATAAATCATATCATATTTTTCTGAACCAAAATCATGAGTAATAAAATCATCATTTACGATATTAAAATTCGGACACTTGCCATATTTCTCCTGCATCTTTGCATAAAGGTGTTCACCAAGTTCAATCGCATGATAATCGCAGCCTGTATCCAGAATCGGATCAGTTGCCTGCCCGGTTCCTGGCCCAATCTCAAGAACAGATTTCCCTGGTCCAATTTTTGCATAATCAATTAAAGAATCAAAAAGTTCTTTGCTGTAACGAGGACGATATTTATCAAACTCTTCCGGAATTGTATCAAATATTTTTCGGAATTCCATTTAACCATTCTCCCAATTAAAATTCATTTCCTTACAACGACTGCAGGCATCTTCAAAGCCAAGCTTTTTATAGAGCGGATATCCCATAGGAGCAGCCTTGAGTTCGAGGAAATCAAGATTCTGAGTTTTACCAAAATCCATAATCTGCTGGATGACATTGCCGGCAATTCCCTGGCGTCGTTTTTCAGGAACCGTATAAACATTCATAATATTTCCGGTTCGGCCATGAGGAAATCTCGGATTCGCAGGCTTTTCCTGAATCAACAAAAAAGCAATTGAAATAATTCGGCCTTCTTCCTGCGCAGCAAATACATAGCAATCGTTGTTAAGATGATTTTTAAGATATTCCTGAAGCTGTGATTGGATTGTCGCTTCTGTTTCTGGTGTCTGAGGTCCAATGTCTTCACGGATAAATTCCATTCGACATCTTATAATTTCATCAAGTTCATTCAAATCAGCTTTTTTGTAATTAATCATTTTTGCCTCTTGTTATATTATAACAGAGATTTCTCACAATACATAATTTTACCGGACAAAAACTCATGCACTCAAAACTTCCCTGCCTTCCTCTTCCTCTATATCAACCTCTACCATAGTAGTAACGACAATCTCATCCATCGGTACTCCAAGAATCTGGGCAAGTACAACTAGGTTATCTATAGTCGGCATGTTTTTACCGGCAAACCAGTTGTATACAGTTTGGACGTATGGAAAATTTAGGATTAGCTGCAGCTGGCGAGGTGAAATCCCCCGCTGTTTCATAAGTGTTTTGATTTTTGCGCCTGTGGCATCCAGGTCTAATACAGGTCTTAAAAATGTAGTTTTCACGTTGATTACTCCTTTTATTTCGGAGCTCCAACGTTTTTAGGAAGGCTTACGCTAAAACTCCGTTTACAAAAATTGACTTACAATTCGACGAATTGTTTTTATGCCAGCATTTATTCTCATGGTATGAATGTTCAGTACAATGACACTCTGTCCACGAATGTTTGCTATGTTTGAGAAGAGTGGAATTGTAATATTTCATAGCGTTCATCTCTGAACCTCCATTAAGAATCAGCCGGCACAAGCCAACTTTTTGCGTCGTTTCAACGCTTTGTGATTTTTTCAATATATCATCATAAACAAATCTTGTCATTAGCGACGCTCTTTAATTTTGCCATATAAAATATTGACAAATCCATGTCTACACATTATTTTATATATACCTACTAGTTTAGTAGGTATATATAAAATTCAGCTTATAGGAGTACTCATGTCTAACTTAAAAATAGAAAATCTTTTTGAAGATGATATTGATATCGATCCAACAGCTTTGCCAGATTACACTACTCTTGATTTTGTAAGCAACGACTCTCATATATATGGTGAAATCATGTGGCCTTCAAGTAATTCAAAAAAGCCACATCCATGTGTAATTATGTTACATGGTTTTCCGGGAACTGCCCGTAATGATGATATTTCTCATGCGCTTTGCCGTATCGGTTGTGTTGTAATTGTTCCACATAACCGGGGTGCCTGGGGAAGTCAGGGAAAATATTTAATTACTAATTGTATTGAAGATGCTAAAAACCTTGCAGAGTATGCACATACTCCAGAATTCGCAGAAAAATATGATGTTGATCCAAATCAGATTTTTCTTCTGGGACACAGCATGGGTGCAAATTCTGCCTTAAATGCAGGAAAGGTTCTGGACTGGATAAAGGGAATCATTATGCTTACTCCATATGATCCAACCCGGTATTTAAATCGTGCAAAAGAAAGTTATTTCCGTTCTCTTCTGGAAGAAGGTAAAATTCTTCAGTCTGATGGAATTGATGCAATTTACGAGGATGTAGTTATCAACAAAAACAAAATCTATCATCCGAATGCTTTTGAACAGGTGAAGGATAAAAATCTTCTTGTGTTTGCAGGAACTTATGATTCAGTTTCTCCTGTCAATGAAATGGTTCTGCCATTATGGAAACTTCTTGAAGCCCATCAGACAAAAGCCATTCAAAAGAAAATTGAATATCCGACAGAACACGGACTTCTCGGCCGGAGAATTTCTGTAATTAAAGAAATTGCAGCTTTTATAGACGATGTAATTTCATAACTGCGGTAAATATATTTTCACCCCAGAACTTTCTCAAAGAACCACTTATATTCTTTTTCTTTCATTTCAACATAAGCTGAACGGTTATTTTCACCCACTTTCGAAAGAATCTCTTCTTTGATTTTGTTATATTCTTCAACGAGTTCTGGTTCGGCCCGGAGCCTGTTACGGAATTTTAAATGACGCTGAAGTTCAGCATTGTCTTTTACACACACATAGAGATGTTGTTCTATATCAATAGGAACATTCGTATCATCAAAAGCTTCACGACCGGAAATTCCGCGGTCCCCTTCATGCTTATAACCAATTGCTTCAAGTTGATTTTTCAAGCGCAAAAATTGAGCTTCATCTTCAACAACAACATCAATGTCGATTATTGGCTTTGCACTCATTCCGGAAATTGATGTACTTCCAACGTGTTCAATTGAAATATATTCTGTTGTGTTCTTCTCGAGCAATTCCTTTATCGCACTAAACTGCTTAGGCCATTTTGGATTGTATTTTTCTATTACCATTTTTACCTCCATCCATCCTTTATCGACAGATTATAATGAATTAAGCACTTTACAAATTTTTTCCCGAAAATCAGATATACAATCTATATTCTTTTCAAAAGGTATATGAATAAACAAAAGCTTACAAGATAATTTCTGCTCCTTTATAAAATTCAAACCGTTCCAGTAAACAAGATTACAAAAAGAAGTTCCAGGATTAGAACTTTCAGAAAAATGAATATTATTTAATTCAAGCAGTTTCTCAAAAGATTCAATTTCAAAATTTGTCTTTATACTTTCTTTTTGTTTTTTAGCAAGTAATTCCAGGCACAGCTTATTTTTAATCAGAGGCTTCTGCCCAAAACAAATAATCATTTCTGTATCTATGATTTCGTTTTTTAGGATTTCAGAATCTTTAATTTTATTACTTGGTAAATAAATAACCGGAAACGGCATTTCTTTTACGAGAAGCTCTGCAGAGGTATTTTTAAATGCCAGCAGTTTTAGTTTTTTCCTGTAATTGTTTTGCATTTTTAGCACCATTTCCTCTCGGGTGATTATTAAAAAAGACCTGAACTTTTTTTCCTTCTTTTGTAGCTGTATGAATTATTGGAACAAATTTACTGATTTCCTCTTCTGAATATTCATAATCATAGCGGGCACTAGAGTTGTTTCTTGAATCATCTGAATACCAGGCTTCTGCATTTCTGCCATGAAGCCGGATGTAAGCAATCTGACCAATAAAAGGTGACTTCTCCATTAACTGTCCATCAGACACTTCAGCTGCCGGCAAGTATTTCAGATTTGGCATATCACAAAATGCAACGGATGCCTTTCTCTGAACAAGTCCTTCAAAAACTGAATTACGAATCCATTCTTTATGACGAAACTCTATTACAACAGGATACCCCTCAAACTCAGCAATCAGTTTTGCAAGATAAATCCTGTTCTTATTCGTATAATGAAAACTCTGTGGAAACTGAAAAAGCACTGCAGAAAGAACCTCTTTTTCACAAAGCGGCTTGATGGCAGCCTTAAAATCCTGTGCCGCATTCTGCCACAACGGAGTCACTTCATGTGTAAGCAGCTGATTAGCCTTAATACTAAACTGAAGTCTCCCCTCACTTCTTTCATAAAACGAAAAAAGCCTTTCCGCAGTCGGCATATTATAAAAAGTATTATTCAACTCCAGCGCATTAAACTGAGTTGCATAATAAGCGAGAAAATCAGCCCTTTTTATTTCCCCCGGATAAAACACACCCTTCCATTCCGGGTAGTCATATCCGCTGGTTCCGATTAGTGTGATGGACATAACAATCCTAAATAATCAATAAAAATCTGGATAAACATATTCAAATTCCGCTAATTGTATTTTATCTTCGTTCTTATTTTTTAAAGTCTTTTTAACTTGCGCTTTCCATAATTCGAAATATTTATCAGCATTCTTATCATTCAGAATTGTATCACTTAGAACATCTATTTTATTTACAGAATCATATTTCACTGATTTTATATTCTTTACTTTTAACAATAGAATCTCTTTACTTTCCGAATTTTTTATTACTAAAATCTTATCGGTTGTAATATCTGAATCTTTTTTCTGAAATGCCAATGCCTTAAAGAAACCATTATTAAGTGAAGTCAAAAAGTATTTCTTTGTCTTACCTATTTTACAATTTGCATTATTTCTGAAAATTATACCATTTTTATATAGACTACATCCTGTTGGTATATTCTTACAAAAATCTGTAGATTTAATTTCTGTCATATTAACAAAACATACTTTTATATCCTCTGGGTTTGCACCAAGTACTATTAAATCTTTTATGGATTTTTGTAAACCAATTCTAGCTAGTAAAGGTAAATATTCAATATATGAACTTTCTTTAGTTTCGTTAGAATTTACTTTTTCATCAATAATTCCATATACATATCCATAATTCTTAAGATCATCAATTCTATTTAATTGTTTTTGGGTAATAGTTTTATTTATTGACTGTATTTTTTTCTTTAAAGCTTCGCGTTTATTAGAATCATTAATAAACAGTTTTGCTGAAGCAAATCCTTGGTTAAAAAGATGATTTAATGTTGAAGAATTAGTATGAAGTTTATTATGAATAAAATAAACTTTATCTTCGTTTTCTGGAAAGTATATTAAATCTGCTGCCTCTATGGATGAAACATCTGTCTGAATTAATTTCTTATCGAGAAGACAAACATCTTTATTGTTCTTTGCACAAAATTTATTAAATTTATCTTCATTTTTATTTAATATAGTATAAGAATAATCTGGTAGATATGCATGATCAAGACATATAAATCTTTCCAAGAAAGTATTCAGACGAGAAATATAATCTGCATCTATATAATACCAATTTCCATCAAACAAATAATAGTTTTTCGTGTGATTAGAAACCTCTATAGAAGTGGAAAAATTAATCACCTCCTCTAAGAAATAAAGTTTAGTCTTAGTTTCATTATTATCTCTAACCTTTACTTTTAGTTTTAATAAATCTTTATCAATTGTAATTTTATTTTCTGAAATAAACGCTAACAAATCCTCAACTGTTACTTTATTAAATTCTTTACTTTCGAATTTTTGATAATTGAAATAATATGAATAATCTCCATAAATATCTTCGATTATTGGCTGTGAAAAAATAATCGTATCTTTACAATTTGTATTATGTTTGATTTCCTCTATTAGATTGTCTTGTAATTGTTGAATTACCTTTTCTTCTTTTTCTTTAAATATATTTTTGAATTCTGGAAAAGTTGATAAATAAGCCGTTTTTTGACAATAACTATCATATAAATATTTTATAAGATTCTCAATTTCTTTAACACTCACAGATGTGCTGACATTTACTCCACAATCTCCTACAATTCTGGAAATCTTACTTTTTTCATCATCTATTGAACCAGAAACATTCTTGATCAATGACTCATCAGCATCTGCAGAGAAGAATACAAAATCTTCTTCCTTGGTTGATTGAATTCGTTGTTTTCTTGAACTAGTTAAAGAAAAAGCATCTAAACTCTTGATTTTATCTTTCTTTATTAAATTTAATGCTGTTATTGAACCAAAATCTTCAACACAATATTTCTTCTCAATATGAAATGCAGCATATCCAAAGCAAATAATAAAATAACGAGTTTGATAAGGAACTAATAATATACAACTTGGTGATACAGAAAATAATAATTTTTCATCAATATCAATTAAATCTAAATAATTTGCCCATTTATTATTTTCTGATTTTGGATTCTCATTAATATACAGTTTATATTGATTTGGATTATCACTCTTAAGAGAGGTCGAATTATTAGTACAATTAATATAATTTGGATGCTTTTTATCATCGTCTTTATCATACTCTTTTACTATTTTCTTTAGATTACCTTGATCATCCTCTTCTGGAATGATGCCATCTTTTAGCAAATATATAGAAAAATTTTGAACTGCCATTTTTTAATTCCTATTATATTTATAATAACAAATGAATATTGAATCCTCAAGTTTAAGTCTAAATTTATGGTTTATGAGGAACGATAAATTGGAAAAAGTTATGAAAAAAGCCCCATGCAAAATTAAGATATCTATAAATTTTATCCTAAAACCCCTTCTTAATCGCCTCTTCCATAACTGATTTCAAGGTCGCTGTAAAGAAGGTCTGGAAATATTTTTTGAAGATTTCTTTATCCATTTCGCCATTATGCTTTATATACCAGATGATTTGACTGCTGAGCAGTTCTGTATAGCTGAAGCCGATATATGTCTTAAAATCTTCCGTAAATTTTACTGAATTTTCATCACCAAAATACTCGATTGTCGCCCGAACCATTTCATAAAGGTCTTTTTCAAAAATTGTTTTCAGCTGAGTTTCGCCCAGAGATTCATAAGCACACTGACATAAAGGTATATTCTGATCGATATAATCTAAAACAAAATCCATTGCCTGCGGAATTGAAGCGTTTGCCTTTTGGAAGGAATCTGCTACCTTTTTTACTTCCTGAGCATACGCAAAATACAATAAATCGTAGTTGCTTTCAAAATGGTAATAAAAAGTATTTCGATTGATATTGCATTCGTTCACTATGTCCTGAACCGTAACCTTAGAAAAAGGTCTATCCTTAATTAATTTCTTAAGAGCTTGGGCCATCATCAATTTTGTTTCAGAAGTATTATCGTTCATACCGTCATTATTAGACATTCATGAAAATTTGTCTATTGTCGATTAACTCAGATTTTATTAAATTCCAAACAAACAACTCGTTATTATACATAGGAATAATATAGATGAAGAAGATTTCGTTAAATGCATTACGAGAGAGCAAGCTTTTACGATACGCTATTTTTGCTGCAGTTGCCGTCATTTTTGTTTTATTAACGATTTTAGTAACTCGAAAAAAGCCGGTTGCAGAAAAACCGGATACAGTTCCTGCAGTAGTAATTCAAAAGCCAGAGAACGGAACTCTGCTTGAATCAGTTACAATTTCAGGCTATGTAGAAGCCAATGCCATGATTCCTGTTGTACCTTTTGTTTCTGGTACAATTAAAGAATATCCTGCCCGCGCCGGTGACTTTGTAGAAAAAGATACCCTTCTTGCAAAGATTGACGATGCACCGTTCCGCCAGCAGATGCTTCAGGCACAGGCTGCTTATTTTGCCGCACAGAGCACCTTTGACCGAATCAATAATCTTTATAAATCTGGAGCTACAACCCAGCAGAATTATGATTCAGCTAAAGCTCAGGCAGATGCTTCTAAAGCACAGTATGACCTTGCAAAACTTCAGGTTGATTATACCGAAGTCCGCGCCCCTGTAGACGGCACAATTCTCATTGCAGATCAGGCCGTTGGTGGAATAGGAAATCAGACCCAGCCGGTCGCAGTTCTTGCAGATTTAACAAATCAGGTTGTTCGACTTAAGGTTCCAGAAAAATATTTTGATCTTTTCACCCTCGAACGAGACAACCTTAAAGTAATAGTTACCCGCCCTGCAGAAAAAAATATGTATGAAGATGCAGTAACTACTGCCACAATAGAAAATATCGCTCCTTATGTTTCACCACAGAGCAAAAACTTTATTGTTGTCTGCCACCTTGATGAGCCTGGAGACCTTTTCCGCCCAGGTATGTTTGTAAAAGTTCAGGTAGCTTATAAAACTTACGAAAATGTTCCGCTTATCAGCTTAAAAGCGCGAAGAATGGACGGATCTTTCTATATATTTGATGAAAATACTTCAACAGTAAAATATGTTGAAGGGCAGGATTTTCCTGTTGATGAAAACAATTTCATAGTTCCAGAAGAATACCGCAATTCTTATATAGTAATGGATGGTCAGAATTTTGTTTTTGATGGCCAGAAGGTCCGTGTTTTTGAAGAAGCTCTGAATGAAGCAAAAGGCACAGACAGGACAGGAGAATAATAACAATGAAAGTTTCAGAATTCTCAGTAAAACATCCTGTCATTATCACAATGCTTCTGATTGTGCTTATTGCATTCGGCTTTTTTTCGCTGGGTGGAATGCGTACAGAATTCATGGAAGACATTTCCATGCCACAAGCAATTGTATACACCGTGTATCCTGGTGCCAGTGCCGAGGATGTTGAAAACGATATTACAAAAGTGCTCGAAGATTCCTTTGTAACTCTTCCTCACTTTAAGGCAATCGACAGTACCTCTTCAAATTCCCTCAGCTGGATTTTGATTACTTATGCTGATGGCTACGATCCATACGACCAGCTCCCAGAGCTCCGAAACCGCATTTCCGAACTTGTGGAAAAGCTCCCTGACGGAATCTCCGGAGAGCCCCGCGCCCTCGTTGGCGGTATGTCCATGGTTCCAATCATCAGTTTTTCTGCAAGTTCAGGTCAGGACACTGCACGCCTCACCCAGTATCTTCAGGATGAGCTTACCCCTCTGCTTACACAGATTGACGGTGTTTCTCAGGTTACAATTGACGGCGGTAAAGAGCTCGCAGTTAATATCAAACTTGATGTCGATTCTCTTACATCTAAAGGAATCGCCGTTTCCACAGTATATCAGGTATTAAATTACGGAAACGTAAATCTTCCGCTTGGAAACGCCAGCTATCAGGACCGCGCAATTCAGGTGCGCTACGCCGGTGGGTTTAATTCCCTCGAGGACATAAAAAATCTTCCGGTCGGCGTTGGCGACGGTTCAACAATAATCCGACTGAGCGATGTAGCCGAAGTCACTCTTTCTTATCCTGAACAGAATGTTTCTGTTTCTGATGGACGTGTTCCACTCACAATTGTAAACGTAACAAAGCGTCTCGACGGTGACACTACAAAAATCATCAAAAAGGTTAAGAAAGCAATTGCTGAATGTGAAAAAAATACAAACGGTGCCGTTCAGTTCCATATCATCAGCGACGACAGCCGTCAGGTTCGTGCTTCTCTTAAGGCCGTTATTCAGAGTGGTATTCTCGGTGTAGTTTTTGCCGTACTCGTAATCCTGCTGTTCATGGCAGACTGGCGAGCTACCCTTACAATCAGCCTTTCAATTCCACTTTGTATTCTGTTCAGTCTGATTGGCTTACGCATTCTGGATATTTCTCTGAACCTCATGACACTTTCCGGCCTTGTTATTTCGCTTGGTATGGTTGTCGATGGTTCCACGGTTATGCTCGATCAGATTTACCGCTACTATAAACGCCGCGACCAGGAAACCGGCGAAATGGAATATACAGTTACCCAGAGCATCTACAAAGGCTGGGACGAAGTTTCTGCTTCAATTCTCGCCAGTGCTGCGACAACTATCGTAGTATTCGTTCCAATTGCACTGCTCGGTGGTCTTATAGGAAGCGTTCTTCACGCAGTTGCAGTAACAATCATCCTGGCAATCTTCTCTTCTTTCCTTGTTGCCGTTGTAATTGTTCCATATCTGCTCAAACTTTTCCTTTCTGAAAACGGTCCAAAAGTTCGCGGAAAGCCAAGAAAGTTCGATCAGGTGATGTCAAAAATCGAAAGAGGCTACAGAAAGGTTCTTGCGCTTTCTTTAAAAAATCGCGGTTTTGTCGTGCTTGTAGCCCTGTTTTTGCTCGTTTTTTCGGGTTTTATAGCCCTCAGATTGGGAATTTCCTTCATTCCCTCAACAGACTCAGGCGATTTTTACATTTCTACAGAATTCCCTATGGGAACCGAAAAAGAGCAGACTCACGAGAAAATGCAGGTTGCCCAGGACCTTCTCTACCAGTATGTGCCTGAAATTGACAACGTGGTTATTTACGAAGGTCAGGGCGATTCTTCAAACTTCTCTTCTGTTTCTACACCTCATTACGCATATACTCATGTTGTGCTTGTACCGGTTTCTGAGCGTAAAAGAAACGTCCATGAAATCATGCTCCAGATTCAGGAAATCTGGGCTGCAGTTCTGCCAGATTCAAAAGTCTCTGTACAGAATGGTGGTTTCGATAAACTCGTAGGTTATGTTGCTGATGGTGGTGGTTATGGTATTACTCTGATTTCAGAAGACATAAACACCCTTTATGAAACAGCCAGCAAAATCAAAGACTACCTGGAAACTGATCCAGAGGTAGTAACAGCAAAGCTCGACACAGACTTTGATACAAGTACGATGGTCATTGATATGAGCCAGGAATATCTGAGCTCTCTTGGAATCACAAGTTATGAAGCGGGTATCACTTCTGCAATTCTTTTCCAGGGTGTTGACTGCGGACGTTTTAAGGAACTCGAAAGTGGCCGCCGTTATGACATGAAGATTACTTCAAACATCACAGATAAGAATATTACTGCAGACGCTATCTCAAATCTTCATATTGTAACTCAGAATGGTCAGGATGTTTCCTTTGCAAATCTTTCTGATATAAAAGTGGAAAAATCAATTTCACAGATTAACCATTCTAATCGTGCCAAGAAAATTACAGTTACTGCTTCTCTTGTCGGAGAAGATACAAGTGGAGTTTCACAGCGCGTTAATCAGTTTATCGCAAATAATCCGCTGCCAAACGGAGTTCACTCAAAGGCCGGCGGTATTATGGCTCTCATCGGCGACATGATTACTCCAATGATTTCTGCCCTTCTGATTGCCGTATTCCTCGTATACACCGTAATGGTAATTCAGTTCGAAAAGTTCCGTCAGCCACTTTTGATTATGGCAACAATTCCATTCTGTTTTATCGGTGTTGTCGGCGGTCTTCTGATGTTCGGTTCGACCCTGAATCTTCTCTCATTACTGGGACTTATTTCACTGGCCGGTGTTGTTGTAAACAATGGTATCATTCTGATTGATTATATAAATCAGCTTCGTGCTCAGCGCCGTCAGGTTCTTGCACGCACAAAAGGAACTCAGGATAAAGATGGTGAATGGCATATCGCACTCAATACAGAAGAAGAGGATGAACTCTTAAAAGGTTCTGTACTCGATGGAGCTGCCAGCCGAATCAAACCAATTTTAATTACTACTCTTACAACCTTACTTGGTGATATTCCAATGGCTGTTGCAAAAGGTGAAGGTTCTGAGCTTTATGCTTCTATGGGACAGGCAATTACAGGAGGTCTTTTGACCTCTACTCTCATCACCTTAATTTTAATTCCGGTAATCTATTATCTTAGCGAAAAAAATTCAATCAAACATAAAAGAGGTAAATATGAAAAAGCAGTTCAATAAAACAATTCTTAGTGCAGCGCTTTTTGTTGCAACCCTTATCTTCTCAAGCTGTTATTCAGTTTTCAATGGTGGAACTGGTGGTCAGATTGTTGATGCAGAAAGTACATCAACTCCTAAAAGAGGAATTGCAAATGTAGACATTTACGCCTACACAGAATGTGGTGTAAGAGATTCAGATTATAACAGATGGAAGGAAGGCACTGTTTTTGCTCCATCAAATTCTTATTATGGTCACACAACTACAGATGCAGATGGAAGCTTTGTAATTTCAAATATCGTATGGAAAGAAACAAAACCAGATTTTGGAAAAGACGCAGACTATACAACAATCTATCTGTTGTATTATCACGAAAATTATGGACTCACAAAAGATCAGACTGTAATTACTTCTGACAGCACAAGTGATACTGTTTATGCAGAACTTACTTCCATCAGAAAAACAACTGTCCTCAATATCAGCATTTATGATGTAGCCTCTTCAAATCCGACTTCAAATAACGTTCTTGTAAAGGTTTCAGTTCCACAGAGCACAGATACAATAACTGCTCCTGCAAAAGTTTATGAGCAGACAATTGCAGGAAACGGCTCAATGAGTATCAGTTACCCTCGCTGGAAAAACGCAGATGATAAAGCTGATGGAATTGAAAACACTCCGGAAGTAAATATTACATATTCTCAGAGTTCTGATTTAATTACCTGGAAGGCCTGTGCCAATGCAGATAACGAAGCACAAGATTATTCTTTCTTAAGTGATGATTTTAGAATCAAAAAGACAATTCAGAACAGCTCGTATAATATTTCACTTTATGGAAAGGCAACAAGAATAAACATTCCGACAGTTAACGGAACTCTTGGTGATACAACTTCTGCAGACAGTGATGGCATTGTTATCAGCATGAAAGCAAAAGATTCAAACGGAAACTTCACAATCGACTGTGGAGAAACTACAACAATTGCACAGCAAATTGGAACAAGCGGAAATCAGACTCATGGAAATTTCAGCGGTCTTGGATCCGGTACTTTTATAAATGACACAACTTATACCGGAAAATATAAAGATATCGAAGTTCAGTTTTATGCAGATGGAACTTCCACAGGTACTGTAAAAACTCTTCGCAGTGATGCAGGCCCTTATAACTTTAAACTCTAATTCAGGACACACGAATGAAAATAAACAGATTATTTTTTACATTTGTGATTTTCTCAATTCTTAATGCAGGCATACAGGCACAGGAACTTTCCGAAACTCCTGAAGCTACGGCACCAGCTTATACACTGGAAGTTCTCCTCACAGAAACTGAGATGAATCATCCGGAATTACGTAAACTTCAGGAAGAATATCGCCGCAGCATTCTTGATTTGAAAGATGCCTGGTGGAGTCTTGGCCCTACAGTTGATCTTCAGGCAAGCGGAACCTATATGGTAAATCCTCCTGTTGGTGCAATGTATATAAATGCAGATGATATAATCAATTCAATTTCCTGGAACGGGCAAAGACCTAGAAACAGCGGCCAGCGAATCAAGGTTTTTGACGGTATGGAAAATACTCTCTACAATTTTGAACTTACATTAACTCAGCCGATTTTCACCTGGGGAAAAATCACAAACGCAATTAAACTTTATGATCAGGTTTCAAAAATCAAGCAGACACAAATTTCTCAGCAGACAGAACAGCTGAAAACAGAATTAGAAACCCGTCTTATAAGTCTTTATTATCTCTCAAAGATTCTTGAAATCATTGATGAAGAAGACTTATACACAGCCCGCATGGTCGAAGTAAGTGAGAATGCAGAAAAAGCAGGTATGCTTATTCATCAGGATGTTGTAGATGCAAAGATTCAGGCAAAGGAACTGGAAATTGCAAAGCAGGATTTACTTGAACAGATGAATGATCAGCTTCTCGAATTAAGCCGTATAACTGGAATTCAAGCTTTAACGCTTAATGAAATAAATTATGATTTTGTACCAGAACTCGTTTCCTCCTTTGACAGGCTGATACAAACTAATCCAACTGAGCTTGAAGCAGAGGTTCTCTCTGGAAATCAATCTTCAATCAAAATGCTTACACAACTTGAAAATGTCAGCAAGACTGCAGAGAAGATTTCCCGAGGATACGAAAACTGGAAGCCAGATATTGCACTGCAAATGAGCAGTGGATATTCTGGTTCCCGTTTCCCTCTTTTAGAACCAAACTGGCTTAGAAAAGATGATTATTCCGTAAATATTTCTATCGGTATTAAGGCTACAATCTGGGATGGTGGAAAAAAAGTTCGCGATGTATCCCGCAAAGTCAGTGATGTAGAAACTGCAAAAATCAACAAGCTTGATGCCCGTTCAACAATCAGCAAAACCTTCAATTCGCAGTGGAATGCTGCACAGGTTTGCAAAATGAAGATTGAGTATCAGGAGCTTAAGATAGAATCTGCTTCAGCAAAAATCGATCAGAAGCAGAAAATGTATGAATCAGGTTATGGTTCAGAAACAGATGTTCTTTCTGCAAAAATTGAACGCTGTAATGCACAGATAGAAAAAGAAAAGCAGGCATTAGCCAAAGCCGTTGCCTGCCTTACAATAGAATATCTTAGAAAATAATCTACTGTTCAAATACTATATTCAGCTGTCCCTTTACCTCGGGCAGCTGGATACGGTATTTTTCTGCAAGTGCCGGGCCACACGAATTTGAGCCCACACCTGCCATTTTATAATCCACACACAAAACTGTATTTCCACACTTTTCCAGTTCAAAGTTATGCCGCTTAGTCCAAAGTTCTTCTTCTGTATAGTTAGATACATTAAAACTGATATTCTTTTGATTACCAGATTTCGGCTGAACTCCTGAACAAACTAACGTTAGTTTGTTATTTGAAAGCTTTACATAACGACATCCATAATGCGAAGAATTTTCCTGTGGCCGGATATATGGTTCATACATATCATCAACCTTAGCCTTAAATTTTCCTACCCAGGTTGCCTGATGCTTATCAACATAACTTTCTGTCGGACCATAACCAAAGTATTCTACCTTATTAAAAGATTTATCAAGGAAGAACCGAAGCCCGATTCGTGGAAGCATAAAGATTCTTCTGGTAGCAGTAAAATCAAAATTAACGGTAAGACCTGTAGCAGCACTTATTGTATAAATAACAGTGCCATACAGGAATGGCTGATGAATACTCCAGACAAAACCCTGATTCACTATTATGCGAATTGATTGTCCATCTTCAGCGGGCTCAATGCGTGAACTATAAACCTTCACTTCATAATCATGAAGATGTGCTCCAAACCATTCACCTTTCATAGGATCATTGTCTAAAGGAGCACGCATGAAATTAAAACTCAACGGCTTTTTTAGAATCTCTGTTTTTCCAAATTTTATTGAATCAAAAACTCCTGTACGGCGATTAAAGGAATAGGTCATGTTATCTGCGGTAACTTTATAACGAAGTCCTTCAGGTTCTACAAAAAGCTTTCCATATTTAATACTTGTACTGTCTGCTTTAACATGGAATGTTTCCTGCCAGTTCTGATTTTCATTCTGCTTTTCAGAGGCAGTTACAAATTTTATGAGTGCTTCAATTTCTTTACGCGCATTCTCCTGAACACCTTTTGCATCCCGCTTTCCCGGCTGGAAAGGCTTAAGACCGGGAAGTTCAGGCATAAATGAAGCTTTTTGGAGAATTTCTGCTTCATTATCTGCATCCGGCTCAGCCGAAAGTTGCACCTGATCAAAACAAACTTCGTAGCCTTTTTCACACCAGAGTTGATTCTGTTTTTCTGTAAAGATAAATCTGATATAAGAATCTTTTCCTTCAAAAGCAGGAAGGTCATTCAAAACGAGTTTTGCTTTGCCAAGCGGAGGTAATGAAGGAAATTCTATTTTTTCTGATTTTACAATATCACCGTTTATCGAAAGTTCGTAATGACAATCCAATACAGTTGCAGCATCTGTAAATGCAAGAAGATTTGTAAACTCAAAACCTGCTGAACCAGGAGCAGTCTTTTTGCTTTCCGGAAGTTTACGTACTCGCACCGGACGATAAACCTGTTTTGCTTCAAGAAGACCTGTATGAGGACGACGGTCAGGATACACAAGACCATCACAGCAGAAGTTGCCGTCATTATGTTTTTCGCCCCAGTCTCCCCCATAACCATAATTCACTTCGCCATTACGAGTCTTTCCAAGAATTAAACTGTGATCACACCATTCCCAGATAAAGCCGCCGCAGAAACGTTCTGAACTATGAAATACCTTATGATAATCTTCGAGATCTCCAGGACCATTTCCCATTGCATGACAATACTCGCAGAGAATAAATGGTCGTTTTTCCTTTTTATCCTCCGACATCTGTTTCCAGTCCTGAACGCTCGGATACATTCGGGAAACTAAATCGTAAACTGCGTCGCTTGTGTCCCCCTGATTATGATAACTTTCATAATGCAAAAGTCGTGTATTATCAAAAGCCTTAATCCACTTTGCTGCCTCTGTAAAGTTATGACCGTTTCCAGATTCATTACCCATTGACCAGATAACAACACTCGGACGGTTTATATCTCTTGTAACGCACAGCTTTTCACGGTCTAAGATTCCCTTATAGAAAAATTTATTACTTGCCACAAGCGCAATTCCAGAATAATCAGACCAGTCCCAGTGAGCCGTATTATTTACAACTACACTTCCATGCATTTCAAGATCAGCCTCACAAATCACATAAAAACCATAACGGTCACAAAGTTTGTAGAACTCTGCTGCATTCGGATAATGCGAAGTTCGGATAGCATTGATATTATGCTGTTTCATCAGTTTAAGGTCTTTTTCGATTTTTGAAACCGGAGAAACAGAACCTGTATCAGGATAACTGTCGTGACGATTTACTCCACGGAACTTTATCGGCTGACCGTTAATTTTAAGTACACCCTTTTCATTTGTAATCTTTCTAAAACCTACTTCTTCACCAATTATTTCATCAGCAGTCTCAAGCAGAAGTTTATAAAGAACTGGTGTTTCAGCAGACCAGAGCGCAGGTTCCTTTACAGGAATCTCAAGCAGATTTCCCTTTTTAACTTCGCCTTCAAAAATCTGATTTCCATCAGGGGCACATAAACTTACCTTAGCATCAGCACCAAAAACTGTCAGTTCCAAAACTGCCGAACGGTAGTTATTTTTCAAAACCGTTGCAACACGGTAATCATTTATTCTCTTTTTAGGGCGAGAGAGAATATAAACGTCGCGGAAGATACCAGAAAGACGAAGCTTATCCTGATCTTCAAGATAGGTTCCAAAACACCATTTAAGAACAGCAACTGTAATCAGGTTTTCTCCCTCTTCCAGAAAAGCTGTAATATCATACTCACTTGTATGATGCGAAACTTCCGAAAATCCACAGAACTTTCCATTGATATAAACGTATGCACAGCTGTCTACACCTTCAAAACATAAGATGCGCTGAAGCCCGTCTGGTATATAATTATAAGTACGGTAATAAACTCCAACAGGATTTTCATCCGGAACAAACGGTGGATTATATGGAATCGGATATTCAAAATTTGTATACTGCGGTTTATCATAACCGTGGAGCTGCCAGTTTGCAGGCACCGGCATTTTCTTTTTATCATTCAGTGCAGAACGTGCAATCTTACCATCTGCAAAATCATCTTCAAGATCAATCAAACTGTCATAATAACGGAAGCCCCATTTACCGTTTAGAAGTTCAAACCGCGAAGATTTCTCCCGCGCCCCAAACGGATTCTGTCCCTTCTCTTTTCCAAATGGAATAAAATAACAGTGACTATCCAGAGTATTTACATGAAAAACATCTGGATTTTCGTGATAAATCATACAGCTCTTAGCTGTGCCCTTTTTTGAAATTTGAGTAACGTTCATATTATCAGTATAACGTTTTGCATTCCTCTATTTAACGGCCCGTTCATTATATCCATAACTTTTATTTCAAATCGTAAAAATTTAAACCTTTTAAAATAAATTTTTTAAACATTTGACTTCCTAGTAAAACGTTTTATAATTACTAATTAGGTAAAACGTTTTATTAAAAATTCACAAGGAGTTCAAAATGAAAAAACTAAGAATCGTTTCGGCTCTTGCTGGTATCGCTATGCTGGCAAGTGTATTCTCTTCATGTGGAAATAACGCCCCTGAAGAACTTGCATGTGGAATCACATTACGTGATTCAAAAGAAAGATTTACAATTTTTGAAGAAGGTTCTGCAGCTTCTGAAATTAAAACAGAAGCTGATGGATCTGTATCATGGGTAGCAACTGCTGCTGGAGGAGGCGGTGGTGGAGTTGCCTTCTATGTAAAATCTAATAAAGAAGAAATCAACATCGGTAACTATGAATCAATAGATATTGAATTCGATTACAACACAGTTGAAGGTAAATGGAATGCAGATGCTAAAAAACCAGGTTTCTGTATGAGAATTCTTCCTTGGGATTCAACAGGTATGTTTGGTGGTTATGAGGATCTTGAATACTTTGATACAGAAGAAGAATCTGGAAGTTTTAATTATAACATTAAAATTCCAGATTCTTTTGCAGACAAAATCAAATCCAGTTCAGACTATGATTGCATTCTTGGTTTCGCACTTAAATTCAACGATTACCAGAGAGGAAATGATGATGGAGACCAGCTTAAGGTTCAGTTAAAGAACGTTAAGTTTAATGCAAAAGCAAATGCACCAGCAGATACAGCTTTTTCTGATGGTTTGACAGATGCACAGCGTGGTACAGTTGAAGAAATCTGGTATCCAACAAGAGACTGGAGTATTGCAGATGAAGCAGATGTAACAGATGCAGACAGATATAACAAGCATGGTTGGGTTTACCTTCCAGCAGGTTATGATGCTGAAGATACAACAACAAAATATCCAGTATTTATTCTTCTCCACGGTTTTGGCCAGAATGAAAACACATGGGGACTTACAAATGAAGGCCGTGGTGGAAAGATTAAAGGTTATATGGACCGTGGAATGGCAAATGGTGATGTTGAAAAGTTCATTCTTGTTTGTGTAACAGGTGTAGCAGATAAAACTTGGGGACCAAATGGTGGAGGAAACAGTTTCACAGGTTACAATTACTTTGGAGGAGAACTCAGAAATGATCTTCTTCCATGGCTCAGAGAAAACTATAACATTAAAGATGGTCGAGACAATGTTGCTCTTGCCGGCCTTTCAATGGGTGGTGGACAGACATTCAACATAGGAATTGGTCAGAGCCTTGATCTCATCAGTAACTTTGCCGGATTCTCTGGAGCTTTGTTCTCAACATCAGATGAGTTTATAGCAGGAGTAGATGGAAATGCAGCTTTTGATGGTCTTAAGATTCATAACCTTTATATGATCTGTGGTGATGCTGACGGTTTGGTATACGGTTCATTCCCAGGCTATGTTGAAGCAATGGCTGCATGGGACCGTGTAGAAAACTTTGAATCTTATGTATTCCCAGGTGGAACACATGACTTCCCAGTTTGGTACTATGGATTCAATGACTTTATCCACATGGTATTCCAGGAAGGCGTACAACTCTATAACGACTAAATATAATTAGTACTATATAGAGAACGATCTGCTGTAAGAAATTGCAGCAGATCGTTTTTTTTATGTCTATCCAGGCCATATTTATTGTTATCATTGATAGAAACAAAAAATTCCTTTATACTTTTATTTATGGCAAAACAAATGATCATGGGAAATCAGGCAATCGCGCTTGGTGCCCTCAAGGCTGGAGTTAATCTTGTTGCCGGATATCCTGGCACTCCTTCCAGCGAAATTATTGAATTTATTTCCAAGTATAAGAGCAAAACCGGAACCTACGTTGAATGGTCCGTAAACGAAAAAGCCGCCGCTGAAGTTGCAGCAGGTGCCAGTTATGCAGGAAGCCGTACCCTCATCACAATGAAGCAGGTAGGTCTCAATGTTGCAAGTGACCCTGTAATGTGCCTTTCTTACGTTGGTGTAAAAGGCGGTATGGTAATTGTAAGTGCCGATGATCCGGGTCCAATTTCCAGCCAGACCGAGCAGGATACCCGTAACTTTGCGCAGTACTCAAAGCTGCCTTGTTTTGATCCTTCTACCCCACTCGAAGCCTACGAAATGATACAGGAAGCCTTTGAGCTTTCTGAAAAATATAATACTCCAGTTCTTCTGCGTCCAACCACCCGTGTTGACCACGCCTACGAAAGCATGGAGTTCCCTGAGCTCGGCCCTTGCCGTAAGCCTGGCGAGTTCGAAAAAGATTCCAAGCGCTGGGTAATTTTCCCTCGCGCCTCTTTCAACAATCACAAGCGCATTTTTGAGCGAAACGAAAAAATATTACCGAAAGAGTTTTCTGAAGGCAAATGGAATTATGTAGGGGGAAGTCTCCCCCTCGGCTGCACTTCGTCGCAGCCTACCCCTTCTCCTAGGGGTTCCACCCCTAAAACCCCGGCTTTCGCCGCCGGCGGTATATCTTACTGCTATCTCATGGAAGCCCTGTCTCTCCTGGGCCTCAAGGATACACCGGTTTTGAAGATTGGAACACCATATCCTTTCCCAAAGCCTTTAGCAGAAGAATTCCTTAAGTCGCACGAGCAAATCGTCGTTTTTGAAGAATTAGACCCTGTTATCGAGGAAAATTTGATAAAAATCGCCGGAAACGCTCGAGTAAATTGCCAAATTCGCGGAAAACTCGATGGCACAGTTCCAGAGGCTGGCGAGCTTAGCGTGGAGATAATTAAAGAGATTCTCAGTAAGGTGGTTTCGATACGTCCTTCGGACTACTCAACCACCGCAGACACTCCGGCTCCAGACCTGCCAGTCCGCCCGCCGGTGCTCTGTGCAGGCTGTCCTCACCGCGGTGCCTTCTATGCCGTAAAGCAGGCAATGAAAGGCAAGAAAACCGTTTACTGCGGAGACATCGGCTGCTACACACTTGGTAACGCAATGCCTCTTGATATGACAGATACCTGCCTTTGTATGGGTGCAGACATCACAATGGCCCAGGGCTTTTATCACAACGAGCCGGACCGCTACTGCTTCAGCTTCATCGGTGACTCAACCTTCTTTGCAAGCGGAATCACAGGCGTTGTAAATGCAGTATACAATCAGGCAAAGCAGACAATCTGTATTCTCGACAACTCAACAACTGCCATGACAGGCCATCAGCCTCACCCGGGAACGGGCGTAACAATGATGGGAGAAATCGTCGAGAAAATCAGCATAGAAAAAATCCTGAACGCCATCGGAGTTAATCCGGTAATCACCGTGAACCCCTTCGACCAGAAGGCCGCAGTGGAAGCAGTTCAGAAAGCAAGCGAAACTCCGGGCGTAAGTGCAATCATTTTTAAGGCACCATGTATCGCAATTGCACAGAAGGTAGGCTGGGAGAAACCACACGCTCTGAATGTAGACACAGCAAAGTGTATCGGCTGTCGCAAGTGTATCAACGAGCTGGGCTGCCCGGCACTGAGTGTAAGTACTGCGACAAATGCAAAAGGCAAACAGTTAGTTGATATTGATAAGTCGTTGTGTACTGGTTGTGGTTTATGTTCGCAAGTATGCCCTATAGGAGCTATCAATGAGTAAAAATATCATAATATGTGGAGTGGGCGGACAGGGAACTGTACTTGCCGCTAAGGTACTTTCACAGGCAGCAATTGCAAACGGCGAGCGCGTGCTTTCGGCTGAGACAATCGGAATGGCTCAGAGAGGCGGCTCGGTTGTAAGCCACGTGAGAATCGGCGGCGACGTATTTTCACCGCTGGTACCACAGGGCCAGGCAGATGTGCTCATCGCCTTCGAAGCAGCAGAAGCAGTACGCAACATCACCTACCTTAAACAGGGCGGCACTGTAATCGTAAACAAAAAGGTTGTGCAGCCGGTAACTGCCAGCCTGAGCGGAAAAGCCTTTGATGAAAAAGAGATGGTAGCTTACCTGGAAAAAGTTGCAGCCAAGGTTGTAGCGGTAGATACCGACGAAGCCTGCAAAGAACTTGGAAGCAGCAAGGTTGTAAACATGGTTTTGCTTGGAGCTGCCAGCCGTTCAGGAATTATTCCTGTGGAAGAACTTAAAACTGCAATTAAACAGCTTGTAAAGCCTGATTTTTATGAGCTTAATGTACGTGCTGTAGACTGGTATACTGCTTAAAAACCAATAGCCGCTGCAATTTTTCTCTGAAACAAAGGGGCTTGTATACTTTTTCCATTAATAATCATAGCTGTGGAATGTCCTCCGTCAAACTGCATCGCCTGGGTGCACCCAAGACTTTTAAGTATTAAAGCACATTCAGAATAGGAAAGTCCGTTTTTATCTGTAAGCGAAAAATTTGGGGTGCCTGCAAAAAGATACAGACAACTTCCTGTGTCATCTGTTCCGCAGGCAGTTCTGGATCTTTTTATATTAGAAAATTCCTGTACAATACCGTCCTTTAGAATTACAAAAAATCCGCCGTAAGCATAAGAATAATTATCCAGTTCTTGCGGTGTTTGATTTTCAAGAATACTGCAGAAAAGTTTTCTGTTGTCATCAAAAGAAAAAGCAAGTGCGCAGTATTTTTCCATGGGTTCGCTAAGCGTCTGTCCGTTATTTTTTATAATTCCTTCTGCCTGTACAAGGTTGTCGTTTTTGGCAAAGGGGGTTGTGTTTACTGCAACAGTCAAATTGTTATTTTTTGCAAAGCTTTTTACACTGAATGGTTTTTTGCTGACTTCAGAAACGGGGCCGGCACTCTGTTGTGATAGATCAATTTTTACACAAGTCCAGGATATACCCAATCCGTTTATTTTTTGCTTTGTAATTTCATAACCGGATTTTAGTTGGATCCATTCGATTCCGTCAGAGGGTAGAATATCGTCTGTTAAAAGAGATTTTGTTGTGGTACAGGAAGTTATAAAAATGGTAATAAGAAGGAAGGCGTTGCAGAGGAAGAGACGTAGATTGCCACGTCCCTGGGCCTCGCAATGACGGAATGCTATCAATCTCATTTCCCGGTAAACCTTTGTGCAGGCGAAAGTACCCAGATGGCATTTAATTCGCAGTCGCCTATATTTTCTACAGTGTGAGGAACGGCGGCAGAATAAGAAACGCTGTCGCCTTCTTCGAGAATATATTCCCGGTCTTCGTAGATGAGCTTTGCGCGGCCCTTTAAGATAATTCCAAACTCCTGCCCCATGTGTCCGTATGAACCGCGATGGGTGTGGGTATTTGCAGGAATCTTGAGCATGTAAGATTCAAACGAAACGTCGCCCTTGGGATCCTTTGGATTTGCAAGCTCTTCGTAAATTATTTCGTCTTCTCGGACGGTAGGGCGTTCACCTGCATGTATAACAGTAACAGGGCGCACCTTTCTATATTCTTCGAATAAAAACTCAAGGTTTATATCCAGTACATCTGCAAGGGCGAGCAGTGTATCAATAGCCGGCGAAACATGATTGCGTTCAATCTGCGAAACAAGACTTTCGCTTACTCCTGCCCGCTGTGCTACCATCTTTAAAGTATAACCTTTATGCTCACGAACCTGCCTGAGTTTTTCTCCAAAATGATAAGGCTGGCGTTTCGTTTTTTCATCATCAGAGTTTTGCGAAACTGTCATTATTCTGCTTCTCCTTGTTTTGTTCCGTCACAAACTGAATAAAGTAATCTTCCAAAGTTTTCTTAGGCCCTTCCAGCATAAGCCTTGCTCTTGAACGCGCATTATCCCTTCTGACTGTATACATAGAATAAAAATCGCGATAGTCCAATCCTGCATCCGCTTTTATATGACCGCCAAGAAACTTCTTAACTTCATCGCGGGCAATTGCAGGAATGCCTTTTTCTTTAAGCGAAGCCCTCAAAAACTTTATCTGTTCATAAGAAATACCGAACAAAAACTCTTCCATTGCCTGAGTTACGCCGGTATCTCCTAATTTTTGTTTTATAAAACTAATCCACTGATCATCCATCTGCATGGAAATCATAAGCAGCTCACTTGTTCCCATCATGGTTCCAAAAGCAGGGGCAAGCTTACGGCGGGCATTCCAAACAGACTGAAGAACTGGAGCAACGGTTTCTATTGTCTGATTGCTCCAATGCTCCCAAAGCAAAAGCAAGGACAAGGCCCATTCCCTGCGGAATTCAATCGGCTGCTTTGTATCACGGATTAAATTTAAATATACATCTTCCACCAGCAGAGAGAACATCGAAGTGATTGTTTCTGCTTCAAAAGCTTTTGCTATGGAAGTATATTTTTCACCCATGTGGGTTATGAATTTCTGAAAACTTGATAAGGTGTGAGTTTTGGCAACGAGCAGGCCTTTTCCCAGAATGGCCTTGGAAGGAAGCTGAAGTGTAGCATCTCCCAAATCCTGATGGTCTATTAAAGAATCTATAAGGGAAGTTGGAGTCCGTTCTCCACCAATCAGCTGATGTCGTTCCAGTAATGAAGGGAAACGAGCTACAGCCTGAGCAAGTCGCTCTAAATCTTCAAGACGGTCTTTAAAGTTTTCAGCCTTTTCCTTGTCGTAAGCGGCAATATCGGGGAGAATAGAATCAATTAAATCTTTCTGATGCTTTGTTAACATTTCTACCTTTTCAAACTCGTACGCCACCTGCTGCCCTGTATCAAAAAAAGTACTTATGTCAACCTGCTCAAATTCACCTAAGTTTTCCATAACGACTTAAATATAATTAAAGTAAATTTAATTATTTTAAATATTATAACGCAAATTTATCGAATTGGGTAGTAAAAGAGTTATAAAAAAATTATAAAAAAAGACTGCCCGAAAAATCAGACAGTCTCTTATACAAGTCTAAAATTAGTTGTTTAGAACTTCAGATTAGAAAAACTTAAATTCCAAACCTAAACCACCATAAAGGAAGCGGCGTCCATATTCGATTGAAGGATATGTAGCGCTTGTATCAGCTTCATAACCAGCTACATTAACAGTAATAGGTACATCTTTCTTGTTAATGTCCATGATATAGCGGGCAGAAGCAACAATACCGATATGCTTTGTGATATAGAATTTTCCGTCTACACCAACAATCCATGCAAAGGAAGTTTTAGAAGCATCTTCAGCAGCTGCTTTGGCTTTGTCTCTAACTGCTGCAGAAACATCACTAAAAGATGCATCCTTGTTCAAGTCCATAGAGAAATCAACACCACCACCAAAACCGATTGTAAGCTTCCACAAGTCAAGGTTCAACCAAACCATTACAGGAATATCAAGAGTCATAACTTCATAATCCTGATTTACAGTCATTTCGTTACCACTGAAAGAAACATTACTCTTGATAATAGTTGGTTCAATCTGAACTCCAAGACCACCAAACAAAGCAAAGTTCAAATAGGCAGCAGCACCGAATTCAAAATTTGATTCAGCATTAAGTCCAGATACAGTACTTTTTGCATCTTCAGTAACATTCTGACCTGCAACAAACTTTGCGCCAGCTTCCAAAGCAAGTGCAGAAGAAGCACTTACCATAAAAATAGCCATTACAGCTACAGCAAAAATCTTTTTCATTTTAATTCTCCTATTCAAATTAAATGATAATTTACTGAAGGAATAAACTATCCCTTTTAAATAAAACAGATAAATATCACTTTTTTACACTTTCTTTCAACAATTATTCAGCAATTTGAAGGCGGATTCCACAAATCACTGTCATTACCCACTATTTTATAACAGATTTTAATTATTTACCACACTTTTTATTGCATTTAAAAGTTCGGAATATTCTGTAAATGCAGGATACTGTGGATAACCCTTAATAATTTTTTCTGTAGAACGGAACAAGAATCCTGCTTTTGAAGCCTGAATCATTCCCAAATCATTAAAACTATCACCCGAAGCAATGGTTTCATATCCAATTGATTGAAGTGCCTTTACAGTTGTAAGCTTGCTCTTTTCACAGCGCATTTTATATCCGGTGATTTCGCCGCTTTTTGCAACTTCAAGTGAATTACAGAAAATTGTCGGATATCCCAACTTTGCCATCAATGGACCAGCAAACTGACTGAAAGTATCACTTAAAATAATAACCTGACAGAAAGTTCTTAATTCATCAAGAAACTCTTTTGCACCCGGCATAGGATCTATCTTTGCAATAGTTTCCTGAATCTCTTTTAATCCAAGCTTGTGCTCTTTTAAGATTCCAATTCTGTATTTCATCAATTTGTCATAATCCGGCTCATCTCTTGTAGTTCGGCGAAGTTCAGGAATACCAACTGCATCAGCAAAAGCAATCCAAATCTCAGGAACTAAAACGCCTTCCAAATCAAGACAAGTAATGTACATAATAACCTCATTCTCTCTTATTTTTTTAAGATAAGGCAAATCATAATATATTTATCTGAATATGTCAAAAAGCCCAATAAAGTGATATAATCGTAAAACTTATGAATAAAAAGAAAACAAAGAAAAGACCTAAAGTATATATACCCACTTATAAAATTATTATTCTCTGCGGCTCAATTATTGCAGTCTGTATGCTGCTCCTGCTTATCACTAATTTAGTCTCCATAAAAAAGACAGATAAACAAAAAAAAGATAAGGAAGAAAAAATTACAATTACCCAGCGATATACTGATGAAAATGAAGAAAACAATAAGCAGTCGCCTTCAATTGATGAAATAAAGGGCAAAAAATCTTCAGAAAAGATTGTAAAACCTGTGGAAGACCAGCCAAAAACTCAGGAAGAATCAAAAAAACAGGCGGAAACGAAAAAACAATCCGAGACGAAAAAACAAGCGGAATCTAAAAAGCAAGCCGAAATTGCAAAAACAACAACCAAAACCACCCAGCCAGAAAGCTTTAATTTCCCTGTAGCCGTCAACCATGCTCAGTTAGTTTTTGTTTTTGACGACGGCGGACAGAATCTTGCCCATCTGGAAAAGTTTATAGAGCTCCCCTTCCCTATTACAGTTGCCGTTCTCCCCCAGATAGCTCATTCAAAAGAAGCCGCAGACAGAATCCGAAAATCAGGAAACGAAGTAATGCTCCACCAGCCAATGCAGGCAGTAAATAAAAATGTAAATCCAGGTCCGGGCGCAATTACACCAAATATGGACGAAAATCAGATTATTTCTACACTCTTCCAGAATATAAATGAATTGGGACCAATAGCAGGAATGAACAATCACGAAGGTTCCGCCATTACAGCAGATGCCGAAAAAATGAGCACGATCCTTAAGTTTGCAAGTGAAAGCGGCCTTTTCTTTTTGGATTCGCGCACAAATGTTGATACAAAAGTTCCTTATGTCGCTTCCGAATTAGGCTATTCCTATTACGAACGCAACATCTTTCTGGATAACGAAAAAGACCCGTCTAAAAAACGCAGTGATATTTTAAATGAAATAAATAAAGGCTTAGCTCTTGCCAATAAAAATGGAGTTGTTATAATGATAGGGCATATTTGGTCAGCCGACGTACTTCCTGGAATTTTAAAAGAAATATATCCTGAACTGGTTCAAAAAGGCTATACTTTTTCTACCGTTTCAAAATCAAAGGCAAAAAAATAGGCCAAATAAGCAAAAAGAGGAAACAAATGAAAGTTCTTGGCATAGAATCATCCTGTGACGAAACCGCCTGTGCAATAGTAGAAGACGGAAAAACAATTTTAAGCAATGTAGTTGCAACTCAAATCCCCTTTCATCAGATTTATAAGGGCGTTGTTCCAGAAATTGCAAGCCGCAAGCACGCAGAATGGATTCTTCCTGTTGTTAGACAGGCTTTGACAGAAGCAAATCTTACTCTTGATGATGTAGATGCAATTGCAGCAACCAACCGCCCCGGACTTATGGGCTCGCTTTTAGTTGGTTTCACCTTTGGAAAAACCCTTGCCTGGTCAACAAATAAACCTTTTATCGCAGTAAATCACATGCTGGGACATCTTTATTCTGCCCAGCTTGTAAATGACGTTGAATATCCTTTTCTGGGCCTTTTGGTAAGCGGCGGACATTCAATAATCTGTAAAGTTAATAATTTTGATGATTTGGAAATCCTTGGAACCACCGTTGATGATTCAGTTGGTGAAGCCTTTGATAAAGTTTCCAAGTTCTATAATTTGGGTTATCCTGGTGGAGTTGTGATTGATAAACTCGCCCAGCAAGGTGACCCAAAATCTGCACATTTCCCAATTCCAAAGCTGGATCCAATAGAACACAAGTATGATGTATCTTTCAGCGGATTAAAAACTGCGGTAATTCATCAGCGGGATTCGTTCTGGAAAGACGGCTATGAACACTCAATCGAAAACATGTGTGCGGCTTTTCAAGAAACTGCAATCAAAACTCTGGTAAATAAACTTCTTCTTGCCGTTGATGACACAGGCTTAAAAACTGTTGTTTGTGGTGGTGGAGTTGCAGCTAATTCACGCCTACGCTCTATGCTCGCCGCAAGAACAGATATAAACTGCATTTTCCCTCCACTTAAGCTTTGCGGAGATAATGGCGCAATGATTGCCGGAGTTGCCTATCATTTCTTAAAACGTGGTGACAGAAGCGACTGGAATACCGTAACCTGCGCCCGAATCCCTCAATTCAAACGAGGTCTGGAGCAGGTTCAGCACAGAGGAAAGAAATAGATTCATACAATAAATAAAGACCGTCTTCTATAAAAAGCAGTGTATAATGAAAGGATAATAATTTTATTGTGAGGTTTTTATGGCTTTCAGATATGCAATAATGGGAGCGGCACAGATAGCAAATAAGTTTTGCAATGCCGTTTCCTATATAAAAGATTGTGAAGTGGTTGCAGTTTCAAGTAAATCTTTGAAAAGGGCAAAAGATTTTGCAAAGCGCAATAATATCAAACAGTATTTTGACAATTATGAAAAAATGCTTGTCGAAGTAAAACCTGATTGTGTTTATATCGCAGTAACTCAAAATGCCCACAAAGAACTTGCCGATTTGTGTTTAAAATATAAAACACCAATTCTTTGCGAAAAAGCGATGTTTTTGACAGAAGCTGATGCTGTCGATTTTTTTGACCGAGCAGAAAAAGCCGGCGTCTTTACTATGGAAGCAATGTGGAGCCGTTTTCTTCCTGCACAGGTAAAGGCAAAAGAATGGATAGAAAGTGGAAAAATCGGTGAAGTTAAATTTATAAAGGCTTCAATTGGCTGGAAAGGCCAGAATGATATGTCTAACCGCTTTTTTAATCCGGCTTTAGGCGGTGGTGCAATGTATGATTTAACAGTATATTGCTATGAACTTTCAGATTTTTTAATCAATAAACCTGTTCTTGATATCAAATCACAGATTCTAAAGGCTCCTACAGGAGTTGATATGGTTGATTCTGTCACGGTTCTTTATGACGGCGCAATTTCACAAATGAGTGCAACTTTTATTTTCCCAATGGACGAAACTATGACCATTTATGGAACGGAAGGAAAGATTGAAATCCCTAAGATTCATTTTGCTGAAGAAGCCCTTTTGTATGATGTTAACAAAAAATTAGTTGAACACTTTATCGATACAAAAACACCAAACGGATTTATGTATGAAGCTCAGGAAGCAATGGAATGTGTAAAAAAAGGTAAAATAATGAGCGACAGAGTTCCACACAGCCTTACAATCAATTGCGCTAAATTCTTTGATGAAATTCTAAAGCAGAATTAATCCAGGATTTTCTTAAGCTGATTCAAAACAATTTTCTTATTTTCGACCCATCTGGGAGCTGTTAAAAGTTTCTTAGGTGGGTCGCCTGTTAATCGGTTGATTACAAGTTCTGGCGGAATAATTTTTAAGGCCTCTTTGAGAAGTTCAAAATATTCTTCCATTTCCAGCACATTAAACTTGCCTGAATTATAATCTTTTTCTAAATCACTTCCCTTAAGCACATAAAGATTAGCAATTTTTATTCCGTCCGTACCAGCATTTACTGCATAACGAACAGAATTCATCATATCTTCTGCAGTTTCACCAGGAAGTCCAAAAATTATATGCGTTACAAGGTGAATTTTCTGTAAAGGATTAAGTTTTTTATCCGCACAAAGCCGATTGTTGACAGCATGAATACGGGCAAGCGCATCTTCATAGTCGGAATTTGAAAATCTGCGGCGAATGTATTCAGCGCTTTTTGAATTTGAAGTTTGTAACCCCAACTCCAGCTGAACAAAGGTCTTTTCCGCTAACTGAGAAAGGGCGTCGATGCAATTGGCGGGGAGGCAGTCGGGGCGGGTGGCGATTGCAATTCCAACAACATCTTCGCAGGATAAAGCTTCTTCCCATTGTCCGCGCAATTTATCCAAATCACCATATGTATTTGTAAAATTCTGAAAATAGGCAATGTATTTAGTTTTTACCTTTTTGGCAACAAGAAGCTTTGCCTCTTCAACCTGCTGACTTATTGAAAGCGTTTTTGAAGGAACAAAATCCCCACTGCCATTGGCACTGCAAAAAATACAGCCACCATAACCTTTTGTACCATCACGAGTCGGACAAGTACAACCCGCATCCAGAGAGATTTTATAAACCTTTGTTCCAAACAGATTTTTATAAAAATCCGAAACAGAATAATATCCCATAAAACTTCACGTCAAAAGCTTTTAAACATCAAAAATCAATTTTCTGACAGAAGATAATTTTACACTTCTTTATACATTTCTTCTATCTGGGATTTATATAATTCCGCAATTCTAAAACGCATGATTTCTTGTTTTGCCGAAAGTTCAACGCCAACTTCAAAAGGTTTAGTAATCAAAGCAAATCTATTTATACGCTCAAAAATCTTAAATCCATTTTTAGTGTTTATCAGATTTGCAATTTCAGTTTCAAAAAGATTTTTAACAGGAAGTGAAATAATTAAATCTTCAAAGGCATCGTACATAAGCCCTGTCGATTCCGCATAAGATTTTACTTCTTCTTCATCAACCAAAATCAAAGCTGTAAGATAACGCTTATCCTGTCCAATTACAACAGCCTGCTTAATAAAGCGTGATTCACCAAGCTTCATTTCAATAGGAAGAGGCTCAATGTTTTCTCCACCCAAAAGAACAATTGTATCCTTGATTCGTCCCCTGATTTTAAGTTCATTGTGAATTGTCATGATTGCCAGGTCTCCGGTATGAAGCCATCCATCTACCGTAAAAGCAGCCTGTGTTTTTTCCGGATTTTTATAATAGCCCTTCATAACAGTTGGACCTTTAATCTGCAATTCGCCTTCTTTACAGCGCCCCAAAATAAAACCATCGCTGTCCACAATTCTTGTCTGAATCCCTCTTAGCGGCGAACCAATCGTTCCAAAAACAGGAGCCGCAAATGGGCGAACAGAAATTACAGGCGCAGTTTCTGTCATTCCATAGCCTTCAACAAGCGTTACACCAATAGCCCAGAAAAACTCATCAATATTCGGAGGAAGAGCGCCACCTCCTGCAATTCCGCCCCTAAAATTATTCCCCAGCATCTTTTTGATTTTTCTGAATACAATTAAATCTCCCAGCCAGTACAAAGGCCAAAGTAAAATCCAGGGAATAAAGAATAAAAGCCACCAGAAAAAGGTATAATAATTTGAAAAACAAGGATTCTGATTAAACATTTTTCTCTGCATTCTCTTATGAATGATTGCTACAGCCGTAAAGAAATTAAACATTTTATTTACAATTCCACCCGCCTTTCGCATTTTTTTTGTAATACCTTCATAAACAGCTTCAAAAACGCGCGGAACTGCCGGCAAAATCTCAGGATTCATCTTTTTAAAATCAGCAAGCAGAATTGAACCAATCGGTTTTGAATACACAATCGAAAGCCCCTGAACAAAAATTACATATTCTACTACCCTTTCAAAAACGTGCCAGATAGGAAGAACGCACAAGGCCTTTTCCCCGGGATTTCCATAGATTCTAAACTGTAAATCATCCAGCTGAGCAAGAAAATTACTGTGGGTAAGCATGACACCTTTTGGCGTTCCTGTAGTTCCAGACGTGAAAATAACAGTCGCTAAATCATCGCCCTTTCCCTTTTCCAGTTCCTCTTCCATAAATTCTTTGTTTTTAATACGCCAGGTTTGTCCCTCTTCAATCATACCATTAAAAAACAAAAGTTCTATGTTCGATTTTTCAAGTTTTTCAAGCACGTCTGATTTAATTTCATCTTCAAAACAGATTAAAGTTTTTATAAAAGGAAGTTTTTCCTGCAAAGAAAGCATTTTATTAATCTGAGCCGAGTTTTCTACAATTACAACCTTGCATTCTGCAATAGAAAGTATTTTTTCCAAATCTATGAGAGTCGCATCGCAACCACGCGGAACATCTATCGCGCCAACAGCCATAATCCCTATATCCGCCTGCTGCCATTCTGCTCGATTGTCAGAAATCATTCCTATTAAATCACCACGCTTTATTCCGTGCAATAACAGTGATGCGCCAAAATCCAGTCCAAACTGAAGCATTTCTGCATACGTGATTTCTTCAAACTCTCCATTTTTATTTCGTTTATATTGAGCTATAACCTGCGGATATTTTGTCGCGGTATTGCGAATCATTTTTGCCACAGTCATGGTTGTATCCAAACTCATATCTTCCCCTCATTGCCACGAACACACAAAATAATTACAAACACGTAAAACAATATGTCGCAACAATTATAACTTTTTCACTATGACATATTTACATATTTTGTCAAATTGCACAAGAGGAGATAGTAATTAAGTTTTAGTAAAACACTATTTATCAATCAATTTATTGAGGGTGTAATCTCGCTGACGCCAGTTTTTATCTACTTTTACCTGTAAATCCAAATCAATTTTCTGAACATAGATTTCACTCAGCTTTTTAATAGCCGCAAGTCTGATTTCCTTAATTTTTGTTGCGCCCTTACCAATTACAATACCTTTCTGACTGTCGCGCTCAACACACAAAAATGCACGAATCCATAATTTTTTTCCATCATTTCTATGTTCAACATCCGCAACATCAACATAAACTGAATGAGGAATCTCATCCTGCAGTCGATTTATAGCCTCACCACGGATAATCTCGCAAACTCTAAAGGTTAAATCCTGATCAGTATAAGTGTCTTCATCGTACATCGGCTCTCCAACTGGAGAAATATCATACAAAGCCTTTAAAACCTCGTTAATTCCTTCATCCTTTTGTGCCGACATTTCCAAAATACGTTCCGCCGGAATCTTAGGCATTTTTTCGGCAAGGAAAGTATAAATCTTTTTTTTGCGTGATATCGATGAATCTATTTTATTAATTGCGACAACAGTTTTATCTGCAAAATCCTGAATAAGTTCGACAACATGTTCTTCTTCTTCACCAGGATCTCGAGTTGAATCAATAATATACAAGACACAATCTGTTCCCGAAAGCTGCTCCTGTGTTACTGCACGCAATTTAAGATTTAATTTTTTCTCTGAATCGTGATAGCCTGGCGTATCAATAAAAATAAGCTGTCCATAAGAAGTATTTACAATACCTTTAATTGCATTTCGTGTAGTCTGAGGAATAGGAGAAACAATACTAACATTTTCCTGGCAGGCTGTATTCAAAAAAGTTGATTTTCCAGCAGAAGGTCTGCCAATAATTGCAACAACAGCAGTTTTTAAAGGGCCCTGATTCTGCATAGTTTGAATATTCGCATTATTCTGATTATTTTCATTACTACTCATATTTTCATTTTATCAGAAAAGAAAACAATTGTCATTTAACAATGCATAATTCGCGATGGAAGTCCCAATAAAAATGAAGTAGCATTTTGACGTACGATAGCTGTTCTATTAATATAGATATTTTTATTGGAATATTTTAAAAACTATATTATCCTTAAGATGTAGATCTTATTATATCACTCTTATATAGGTGCGTATGATGAAAAAACATTTTTTACTTGTATTTTTATTAATTCTTTTTACTGCATTATTGACGGCAAAATCTAAAAAAGATGTAAAACTTATGTATGTTTCTGTTGGCGAGCTTTCTGTAAAAGATAAAGCTTCATTTTTTGCTTCAGATGTCGGTGAGTTATCTTATGGTGCTCCCGTTTATGTACTTGATGAAAAAAAATCCTGGACAAAAATCCAATCTGTAGATACTGATGAATTAATTGGTTGGGTTAGTGAAAAATCTCTTACAAAAAAGAAGCTCATTTCTTCCGACAAAAATGTTACAACTAATGCCGATGAGCTTGCACTCGCCGGAAAAGGTTTTAGCAAGACAATCGAAAATGCCTACAGCGAAGAATACGAGGTAAGTTTTGATAAGGTTGATGAAATAGAAGAAAACTCTATCTCAAATATTGAAACAATTGACTTTATCGAACAGGGAAATCTTCAATTACCAGATTAATAAGAAACAGGAAAACTAAGTATGAATATAAAAAATAATAAACACTCAATAAGAACTTCTTTTTTGATTTTAGCCTTAATCACTCCACTTTTTATGATTACCTCTTGTGCAACAATTGACGCACTTTCAGGATTTTTTGATGAAGTTCCAGTTGCACCAGAAAGCAGCGATGATACAATTGATTATGCATTACTAAGTGGCTTAGAATCTATTAAAAAGGCTTCCGAAGATATAACTCCAGAAATGGCCTACTATATTGGAAGAAAAGTTGCCCTCACTGTAACTCAAAAATATACAGTTTATCAAAATCCTGAAGCTACAAAATATGTAAACGCTATCTGCTCTGCCCTTGTTGTTAATTCTGATGCTCCTGGCCCATATAAAGGATATTTTGTTGCAATTCTTGATACAGATGAAATTAACGCTCTTGCTACACCAGGCGGACATATTTTTATCACTCGTGGACTTCTTAAATGTACTGATTCTGAAGATGCTGTTGCTGCCATAATTGCTCACGAACTTTCACATATTCAGTTAAATCACAGTATTGCAGCAATCCGTTCAAGCCGAATCACAGATGCCGCCATAAAAACTGCTGCTGCTGCCACAACAATTGCAATTGAAAAATCTGAGATTTCAAAAGTTTATAAAGTTTCTCAAGAAGATATCAACAGCTTTACAGATGCTGGTGACAAGATTTTTGGAACACTTGTAGATTCAGGCTTCTCACTTGCTCAAGAATATATTGCCGATAAAAATGCTTTGGATCTTATGATAAATGCAGGTTATAATCCTCATGCAATGAATGATATGCTGACACTCCTGGAAAATAATGTAAAAGAAGGTTCATCAGGCTGGAGCAAAACTCATCCATCACCTTCCTCCCGCAAACAGAATATTCAGCAATCCCTAAAGAAGTATTCTGGCTCTAAAAAAATACCAAAATCAAGAATCAATCGCTTTAATGAATATAAAGATACATTTTAGAAAAAATAAATAATATCTGAGGACATAATGCCGGATAAGACACAGTCTAAGAAAGTTTGGATTCGCGCGGTAATCATTGCCTTTATTTCTTTTGTTTTATCTGCTTTTTTGTATAAAGCAGGTATTTTAACAGGGCTAGAAAATAAATCTTACGACAGCAGAATGGTAAAAACAGCTTTTTCTGTCCCCCGCTCTGATGATATTGCTCTTATAATCATAAATCAAGAAAGCATTGATTGGGCTTTACAAGAACGTGGATGGTCCTGGCCATGGCCCCGTGAAGCTTATGCTCAGATTATTGATTTTCTTTCTGCAGGCGATGTAAACAGCATTGCATTTGATATCATTTATACAGAAACTTCATTGTATGGAAAAGAAGATGATGTACTTTTAGGAGAAGCAGAAGCAAGAAGCAAAAGAGTAATTCAAACTATTTTTGTTTCCGAAAGCGATGAAGAAAAAAAAGCATTACTACCGGTTCCTCCAATCCATGATAATGCCGCTGTTATTGCAAATGTAATCAGTTTTAAAGATGACGATGATATGATTCGTCGTGCAAGACTCCGTTATGAATACAAGGGTAAATCCTATCCATCTCTAGGAATTGCCCCACTTAAACTTGTTGACGATACAGATTTTCTTGAGAATGGACCAGACTCAGTTAGATTACGCTATCAAAAAAGTCTTGATGTTTATAGTCCATACAGTGCTTCCTTGCTCTTGAAAAGTTATGATGCGTGGAAAGCAGGAATAGATCTTTCAAGCTCCCGTGATTTTCTCAGTCCTTCTGATTTTGATGATACTTATGTATTTTTTGCCCTTTATGCACCTGGACTTTTTGATATCTGTTCAACACCTGTTTCGCAGGTTTATCCTGGAGTCGGTGTCCATGTTACAATGCTCGATAATTATTTGAATGATTGCTTTGTAAAAGAATTACCTGAATATGTTTCTTTTATCTGGATTTTTATTCTTTCTCTCTTTGCAGCAATTCTCGTTACCTTATCAGAACAAAAAAGCAGTAAAACAATTCCACTTATTATCCTTGGATTTTCTGGAGGAATTATACTTTCCTTTGCAGTTCCATATTTACTCTTTATTCCAGGTTTCTGGCTACAAATGGTAGCACCACTTATTGCATTTTTAAGTTCTTTTATATTAACCCTTGGCTTCAGCTACACCGTTGAAGGAAAACAAAAGCGCTTTATTAAATCTGCTTTCAGCCAGTATCTTAGTCCTAATGTAATTGATCAACTTATAAATGACCCGGCAAAATTAAAGTTAGGTGGAGAACGTCGTGAAATAAGTATTTACTTTTCCGATATTCAAGGATTTACATCTATCTCTGAATCAATTAAAGATCCGGAAAAACTTATTAAACTTTTAAATACTTATCTTACTGAAATGAGCAATATCATCATGGAATCTGGCGGAACAATTGATAAATATGAAGGTGATGCAATCATTGCTTTCTGGAATGCGCCTATCAGTAATGAGGACCATGGAAAACGGGCAATTGAAGCCGCAATGAAATGCCAGTCCAGACTCGATGAACTTAGAAGCGATTTTGAAAAAACTTACGGAAAAACCCTTTACCATAGAATCGGTATAAACACCGGACTTGCTCTTGTTGGAAATATGGGCTCACAAACAAGATTTGACTATACCATGCTTGGCGATTCTGTAAATCTGGCCTCTCGCCTTGAAGGATTAAACAAACAATTTGGAACATACACAATGTGCACGCAGGCAACAAAAGATGCTGCTCTTCAATTTGGCTCTAATCTAAAATGGCGGAAGCTTGCAAATGTTGCCGTGGTTGGCAAAAAAGAACCTGTTATTGTTTATGAACCTATGACAGAAAGGACTTTTGAAGAGAAAAAAAATATTTTGAATACATTTGAAGAAGCTTATAATTTATTTTATGCCGGAGATTTTTCATCTGCTCTTCCTATTTTCCAAAAAAATGAAGAATCAGATCCTCCAAGCTTAAAATATGCACAGAAATGTAAAGAATTGATACAAAATCCTCCAGCAGAATGGAACGGAGTCTGGGTAGCCAACCAAAAATAAATAATAATTCAGATTTTGTGCAGTTGTGTGGATGAAACTACATTTCACGCGGTTAAATAAAAAAAAGCCGGCAGCTATCTACTTTCCCGCTAAAGAGCAGTATCATCGACGTAAGAGAGCTTGACTTCCGTGTTCGGAATGGGAACGGGTATTGCCTCTCCACTATGGCCACCGGCATTTATAAACAGTTTAATCAAAAGGAAAGCGGTAAGTCCTGTTTCTGGAGCACCGCGACGGAAAGAATGTATCACATTCAAAGGAAAACTTCAACGGTAAAAACGGAAAAGATAATATGGTCAAGCCTCACGACTTATTAGTAATGCTCGGCTGAACAGCTCACACTGCTTACACCTGCATCCTATCAACCAGATAGTCTCTCTGGAGTCTTCAGGAGGATTAAATCCTCAGGGAAGTCTAATCTTGAGGTGGGCTTCCCGCTTAGATGCTTTCAGCGGTTATCCCTTCCGGACTTAGATACCCAGCACTTACCCTTGGCAGGATAACTGGTAAACCAGAGGTTCGTCCACTTCGGTC
>JAEEGH010003940.1_pt1 | contig 38461 bp, 37 predicted proteins | sample 9134181 | NCBI WGS metagenome assembly JAEEGH01 (sample SAMN16246544, study PRJNA631951) | gut metagenome | biome: gut microbiome; feature: rumen; material: DP-attached | host: Bos | place: Iran: Karaj | collected 2018-10 | reverse complement strand
CCTGCATATGTATTTTATTTCTCCGAAGTTATGAGACAGGCTGCCGAAAATTTAGGTATTCCTTCCGATATGGCCAAAGAATTGGTTTATCAAACAATATTCGGTTCCGGAAAAATGCTTATCGAAAGCGGACTTGATGATACCGTTTTAAGAAAGAATGTTACTTCTCCGGGAGGAACAACCGAAAAAGCTATGGAAGAATTTTTAAACAGCGATTTTAAACAAGTCGTTTTTTCTGCTATTGAAAAAGCTAAACAAAGAGCAGAAGAACTTTAATATATAATAAGTAATAAGTAGAGAGGTAAAAGTAATGATTATTAAAGTAAGAGTAATTCCTAATTCAAAAAGAAATGATGTTGTAAGCAGAATTGGGTCTATTTTAAGAGTAAAAATTGCTGCTCCTGCCGTTGAAGGAAAAGCTAACGAAGAATTATGCGAATATTTATCTGATTTTTTTGATGTTAATAGATCTCATGTCCTCTTAAGAAAAGGTGAAAGAGGAAGAGAAAAAACCATAGAAATTACAGGAAGAACCGAAGAAGAATTGGAAGAAGTTTTAGATACTATACCGTAGAGATTAAATCGACTTTAAGAGAAAAATATGAATAATAAAATGTCGGAAACTTTATATTGGGAAAAAGGTACACTTTTTTTGTTGGACCAACTGGAATTACCGAGTAAAGTTGTGTACAGAAAATGTAAAACATATACCGATGTTATAAAAGCGATTAAGAATATGATTGTAAGAGGTGCTCCGGCTATAGGTGTGAGTGCGGCTTACGGTATGGTTCTGGCAGGAACAAAGGCCGCAAAGTTATCTCCCACGGAAAAAATTAAATTTATTAAAAAAGTTTCCGAAGAAATGATACAAGCAAGGCCTACAGCCGTTAACTTAAAGTGGGCTGTAGATAAAATGTGTGTAGTTGTAGAAAGTTCTTTAAAATTAAATCCCGAAAATTTTGTTGCTGCTTTGGAATCTGCGGCAAACGAAATTTACGACGAAGATATAGAATGTAATAAGATTATGGCTGATTTCGGAGCAAGATTATTGAAAAAGAATTCCGTAGTTCTTACTCATTGTAATGCCGGTGCACTTGCCACTGCAGGTTACGGAACGGCACTCGGAATGATAAGAACAGGTTATAAGAACGGGAAAATAAAAAAAGTTTTTGTTGATGAAACAAGACCTTATTTGCAGGGTGCAAGGCTTACCGCATGGGAACTTCAACAGGAAAAAATTCCGTATACTTTAATTACCGATAATATGGCAGGATATATAATGAAGACGGAAAAAATAGATGCCGTTATTGTCGGTGCGGACAGAATTGCTTCAAACGGTGATGTTGCAAATAAAATAGGAACTTATTCGTTGTCGATACTTGCAAAATATCATAAGATACCTTTTTATGTTGTGGCCCCGAGTTCTACAATAGATTTTTCAACTTTGTACGGTACAAAGATAAAAATAGAAGAAAGATCTGCCGAAGAAGTTTTAAAAATAAACGGCAAAGAAATTGCTCCTAAAGGTACACAGGTAAGACATCCCGGTTTTGATATCACTCCGGCATCAAACATTACAATGATTATCACGGAAAAAGGTGTTTTCAAGCCAAACAAAATTTCTACACTGAAAAAAATTAAATAAAAATATAAAAAAGGTTAAACAAGAAAATGGAAAACGAAAAAAAAGATTATTCAAAAACTGTTAATTTACCTAAAACAGACTTTCAAATGAAAGCAAATTTAGCACAGAGAGAACCGGGCTTTTTAAAAGAGTTATACGATGCTAAAATTTACGAGAAGATGAGAGCAAAAAATCAAGGTAAGAAAAAATTTATTCTTCACGACGGACCTCCGTATGCCAACGGAAATATGCACAGCGGACATGCTTTAAACAAAATTTTAAAAGATTTTATTTTGAAATATAAAAACATGAAAGGTTTTGACACTCCTTACACACCCGGTTGGGATTGTCACGGACTTCCTATAGAAACACAATGTTTAAAAGAATTAAAAACCGATAAACATAAAGTAGATAAAAAAGTTTTCAGACAACAGGCAAGTGATTTTGCAAAAAGATTCGTTTCTATACAAAGAGAAGGGTTTAAAAGATTGGGAGTATTTGCAGATTGGGAGAAACCTTATCTTACATTGGATCCTAAATATGAAGCATCAATAGTAAAAGTTTTCGGTGAACTTGTAGAAAAAAATTATTTGTTCAGAAAGAAAAAACCTGTTTATTGGTGTTCATCTTGCGAAACTGCTCTTGCCGATGCGGAAGTTGAATATGCAGATGTTACATCCGATTCAATATTCGTAAAATTTAAAATTGTTGAATTGAGTGATGCATTAAAAGATAAACAAGATTTGTTGAAAGATTATTCCGTATTAATATGGACAACAACACCTTGGACATTACCGTCCAACGTGGCACTTGCGTTTTCACCTGTAGCAAAATATGTTGCTTGCGAATATGTATTAAACGGTAAAATTGAAAAAATAATCGTCGCAAGAGATTTGGCGGAAAATGTTAAGAACAAAATTTCCGCGGAAAGTTTTACCGTAAAAGCGGAATTTGACGGCAAAGATTTGGAATATATCAAATGTCAAAATCCTATAGTAGACAGAAAATCGCTCGGTATTTTGGCGGATTATGTTAGTATGGAAGACGGTTCCGGTATAGTACATATTGCTCCGGGACACGGACAGGAAGACTATCAGGCGGGACTTGCATATAAACTTGACATTATTTCACCTTTAAATGACAGAGGACAATTTACAAAAGAAGTTCCTGAATTTGAAGGAATAAATGTATTTAAAGCAAATCCTTTAATAATCGAAAAACTTACAAAAGAAGGAACTCTTCTTGCAAGTATAAAAATAAGTCACTCTTATCCTCATTGTTGGAGATGTAAAAAACCTGTGATATTCAGAGCAACTCCTCAATGGTTTATGGGTGTGGATTTGAACGATTTAAGACAAAATCTTCTTAAAGAAATTAAAAATGTTAATTGGGTTCCCAAATACGGAGAATCCAGAATTACAGGAATGATACAAACAAGACCTGACTGGTGTTTGAGTCGTCAGAGATTGTGGGGTGTCCCGTTACCGATATTCTATTGTAAAGAATGCGGTGAACCTGTATTGGATAAAAAAATCATAGATAAAGTTGTTGAAGAATTTAAAGTTCACGGAGCGGGAATTTGGTACGAAAAATCCGCGGAGGATTGGCTTAAAGGTTTCGATGTAAAATGTCCGAAATGCGGTAAAACAGAATTTAAGAAAGAAGAAGATATTCTTGATGTTTGGTTTGATTCCGGCGTATCAAGTGAAGCTGTATTGTCGAGCGGAAACTATGATTCTTTGGAATTTCCTGCGGATTTGTATCTTGAAGGCAGCGATCAACACAGAGGTTGGTTCCAAAGTTCATTACTTCCCGCGGTTGCAATAAAAGGCAGAGCACCTTACAAAACAGTTCTTACTCACGGATTTTTGGTTGACGGTCAAGGCAGAAAGATGTCTAAATCTTTGGGTAACGGACTTGATCCTTTACAAATAATAAATAAGTACGGTGCGGATATTTTAAGATTGTGGGTTGCATCTTGCGATTACAGAGAAGATGTTAGAATTTCAGACGAAATTATAAAAGGTCATACCGATACTTACAGAAAAATAAGAAATACAATAAGATTTATGCTCGGAAATATCAGCGATATGAAAAAAGAAGATATAGTAAAATTTGCTGATATGAATGAGATAGATAAATATGCTTTATGGACATTAAATGAAGTGGTAAAACAAGCTGAAACAGGTTTTGAAAATTACGAGTTCCATAAAACAGTTAAAGTTATAAACGATTTCTGCACGGTATTTTTAAGCGGATTTTATCTTGATGCATTAAAAGATATTTTATATTGCGATAAAGTTAACAGTAAAGCAAGAAGAAGTGCACAATCCGCAATGCTTGAAATTGTTACCGCATTGGTAGAAGTAATGTCACCGATATTAACTTTTACAATGCATGAAGCATGGAAAGAAATAAAGAAAATAAAACAAGATTTACCTGAATTTGTAACATTGGTGGATTTCCCTGCGGTAAATGAAGAATATAAGTTGGAAAAAGATGTTCTTGCAAAGTGGGAAACTCTTGTAAAAATAAAACAACAAGTTTTGGCAGAAACGGAAAAATTAAGAAAGGATAAAATTATCGGTTCCAACTTGGAATCAAGTTTAACAATAAAGTACGGTTCAAAGTATGAAAAAGCATTGAACGATATCGATTTGATAAACATTGTATTCGGCAGTTGGGATATTAAGTTGGAAAAATCCGATAATGCGGAAGAAATTTCCGTTGTTGCGGGAAAATCTTCTTACGGTAAATGTGAAAGATGTTGGAGACATATTGACGGTATAAACGAAGATGGTTTATGCCATAGATGTGCTGATGCAACAAAGTAAAATAAGGTTACATATATTGACGATAAAAACTCATAAATTCGGCTGCAACTTCATATTTTAAAACCTTATGTACCGCTTTCGCTGATGTACACTGCGATTTTAAAATATTTTGTTTCACCTGAATTTGTGAGTTTTTTTCCTTGTTTGTTACATTAAAAATATTAAGATTTAGAATAGTATAATGTTTTTGTAAAAAGAAAAAATAATGAAAAAATATTTGTATTTTTTATTGCCCTTAATTTATGTAGCGTTAGACCATATAACAAAATTTCTTGTTATAAAAAATATTCCGTATCAGTCATTTATAAAAATTAACGATTATTTCAATCTTGTAAATATATCAAATACCGGTGTAGCTTTCAGTATGTTCCAGGACAATAATATATTTTTTATTATTTTAGTGTCTTTTGTAATTTTGTTTGTAATATATTTTCTTATTAAAAATAAAGAAGAACTTACAAAATTACAAACACACTCTTTGCTTTTAATATTGGCAGGGGGGACAGGTAACCTTATCGATAGACTTTTTAGAGGTGCCGTAGTGGATTTTATAGATATCGGATATAAAGATGTTTACAGATGGCCGGCATTTAATGTTGCTGATTCTTGTGTTTGTATAGGTGTAGCATTATTTATTATCTCTCTTTTATTCTTCAATAAAAAAGCCAAAGTATAAATCTATACCTTGGCTCTTTATTTTATTTTTACAGTTTCTGTTCATCAATATTTCAAAATTTTGCTTTACAAAATTTTATTCCCATTCAATTGTCGCGGGCGGTTTTTGAGAAATATCATAAACAACTCTGTTAGCACCTTTAACTTCATTTATTATTCTTGAAGATATTTTTCCTAAAATTTCGTAAGGCAGTTTTACCCAGTCGGCAGTCATTGCATCTACGGAATTTACGGCTCTTATAACTATAACGTGCTCATAAGTTCTTTGGTCGCCCATAACTCCTACCGTTTTTACCGGAAGAATTATTGCAAACGATTGCCAAATCTTTTCGTATAAGCCCGCTTTTCTTATTTCCTGATCAACAATTAAATCGGCTTCTTTAACTATTCTTAACTTTTCTTCCGTTATTTCGCCTAAAGTTCTTATTGCAAGTCCCGGTCCCGGGAAAGGTTGTCTGTCTATAATTTCGTTAGGAATATTTAATTCTCTTCCCAACTGTCTTACTTCATCTTTAAATAAAGATTTTAACGGTTCAACCAATTTCATTTTCATTTTTTCCGGTAAGCCGCCAACGTTGTGATGACTCTTAATTGTCACAGCTTTGCCTATTTTTGCACTTTCTATAACGTCAGGGTAAATTGTACCTTGTAACAAGAAAGATATGCCTTTTATCTTTTTTGCCTGTTTTTCAAATACATCTATAAAAGTGTGTCCTATGATTTTTCTTTTTTGTTCGGGATCGGTTACACCTTTTAATTTATTTAAGAACAATTTTTTTGCATCCACTATTATTAAATTTTTACCGAACTTTTTACCGAATATTTTTCTGACTCTCTCCGTTTCACCGAGTTTTTGTAAACCGTGGTCCACATAAACACTTACCAACTGTTTTCCTATTGCTTTGTGCATCATTATTGCAGCAACGGAAGAATCTACTCCGCCGGATAATGCACATAAAACTTTACCTTTGCCGACTTGTTTTTTTATTCTTGCAATTTCATCTTTTATATAGTTTTTCATTGTCCAATCTTTGTTTACTTTACAAACTTTGAACAGGAAATTATCCAATATTTGTTTCCCGAACGGAGAGTGGTGAACTTCCGGATGGAACTGAACACCGTAAATAGTACCTTCATTATTTACTATCGTTGCATTGGGACAATTTTTTGAACTGGCAACAACTTTAAATCCTTTGGGAAGTTTCGTTAATTTATCTCCGTGGCTCATCCATACCGGCATTTTATTTTTTAATCCCGAATAAAGTAATGATTTTGATTTTATAACTATGTCTGCTAAACCGTATTCTCTGTTCTTGGAATGTTGAACTTTTCCGCCCAACTGTTGAGCAATAAGTTGCATACCGTAACAAATACCAAGTATCGGAACATTCATTTTCCATACTTTTGAATCGGGTTTAGGTGCATCTTTTTCATAAACACTTGCGGGACCGCCGGAAAGAATTATTGCTTCAACCGTGTTTAAATTTTCTATTTCATCAAGTTTTTTATTTCCGGGAAATATTTCACAATAAACTTGGGATTCTCTTATTTTTCTTGCTATAACTTGAGTATATTGTGAACCGAAATCTAAAATCAAAATCATAAAGTTGCTCCTTTATAAGTACAGAATAATAACATTGAATAAAAGCATTATACTAAAATAAAGATATAAAGTAAAAAAGTAAAACCTCAATTTATAATTAATGTGTTTTTTGCATTGCAAAAAACTTAAATTAAAAAAATTACTTTGCAATTTTACCGACATTATACATTGTACATTATCAATTATACATTGCCGTTTTATTGCCTTTTTAGTGTATATTTAATAAAATAAATCTGTTATTGCTTAGAGAGAAAATTTATGAAAAAAAATGTTACGGCAGATACTAAACTTTTCGGCATTTTCGGTAATCCGGTTTCGCATTCTTTGTCACCGGTAATGCATAATAATTGGTTCGAAAAATATAAATTAAATTATTTGTATTGTGCATTTGATATCTTGCCTGAAAATTTAAAATCTGCTGTTGAAGCTGTAAAGACTTTAAATATTTTAGGCATAAATGTTACCGTTCCGCATAAAGTTGAAGTTATGAAATATCTCGATAATATAGATATTGCCGCAAAAACTATAGGCAGTGTGAACACAATAGTTAATAAAAAAGGTAAATTGTACGGATATAATACGGATTGGCAGGGTTTTATTACGGATTTAAAATATAAAAATATAGCTTTAAAAAATAAAACTATACTTGTTATAGGTGCAGGGGGAGCGGCAAAAGCAATTTTGTATAGTTTAAATAAATTAAAAGTTAAACAAATTTATTTAACATCGAGAACTTTTGATAAAGCCAAACTTACAGCTGAAAATTATAAAAATATTTCTGTTTTGGATATACATAAAATTTCTGCAAATTTTTTAAAAAATATAAATTGTTTGATTAACTGCTCAACTTGCGGAATGGGGAAAAAAGATAAACTTCCTTTTGCAATAAAAGATTTTAATAAAGATATAATTTTTTATGACATTATATATAACAAAGAAACTCCGTTTAAGAAATTTGCCGCAAAAAATAAAATAAAATATTTTTCCGGTGAAGGAATGTTAATTTTTCAAGGTGCTGTTTCTTTTGATAAGTGGACAGGCATATTTCCCGATACTAAAAAGACTTTATCCCTTATCAAAAAATTTATGAGATAAAAATGTTAATATTATCAGTTTTGTTTATATTATTTCCTGCAGTTATATATTTTTTTGTTTCAAGTACAATTAAAGCAATAATAGTATCTTATTGCTTATCCGTAATTCTTTTTATCTTGATAAAAAAAAGTAATAAGAAAGAAGTTGTATTGCTTGATACGACTGTAATAAACGATGATAGAATTATAGATTTTATAAACTCTAATGTGTATCAACAATTTTTGTTACCGAGATTTGTTATAAGAGAAATAGATGCAAAATTAGAAAAGGTAAAAGATAAACATTTGGAAGAAAATTTAGAAAAAATAAAACAAAACAGTAAGGTAAAAGTTCTTTATAGAAACTATTATAAAATTAAATCATCGGAATTTAAGATGATAAAATTAGCAAAAGCTTTAAATGCAAAGATAATAACTTTAAATTTTAATTTGAATAAAATGTCCGTAATGCAAGGTATAAAAGTTGTAGATTTAAATGATATGTATGAAAGATTAAAGCCTACGATTTTGCCCGGACATAAAATTACGATTTTTTTGGTTAAAGAAGGCAGAGACAAAAATCAGGCAATAGGATTTTTAGATGACGGTACAACGGTTGTTGCCGAAAACGGGAAAAACTTTGTAGGTAAAAGAGTTAACTTAAAAATAACATCAATGTTACATTCGTCCGATAATAAAATGTTGTTCGGCAAAATACCGAACGAAGATATTTTGGAAGGAAAACTATAAAATGAATTTTGCAGCTGTTATTGTTGCAGGCGGTGCAGGTAAAAGATTCGGTTCAAAGGAACCGAAACAGTTTTTGCTTTTAAACAAAAAGAAAATGTTTATATGGAGCATACTTGCATTTAAAAAAGTTAAAGAATGTAAACAAATTATACTTGTTGTTCCCGAATACAAACTTTCCGAAATGGAAAAGTATAAAAAGTTATATAAAATTGATGTTGTATGCGGCGGTAAAGAAAGATATAATTCCGTTCAGAACGGACTGGAAGTTGTTAAAGATAATATTGATATTGTTGCCGTTCACGATGCGGCAAGACCGCTTATAACTTCTAAAATAATAAAAGAAGTGTTCGACAGTGCGGTTAAATACGGCGGAGCGATAGCGGCAAGTGTTGCAAGAGATACAATAAAGTTTTCCAAAAACGGTAAGAATATAACAAAGTCTATAGACAGAAACAATATTTGGCAGGCTCAGACTCCGCAGATGTTTAAAACTAAAATATTAAAGAAAGTTTATTCGAATAAAATACCGAAAAATATTACCGATGATGCACAACTTGTAGAAAAGTTCGGTAAAAAAGTAATGTTGGTTGACGGCGGTTACGAAAATTTTAAAGTAACTCAGCCGATAGATTTTAAGTTAGCGGAAGCAATACTGAAGATTAGATGATTGGAGGATTGGAAGATTGGAAGTTGTTTTGTAAAAATCGCAAAGCGATTTTTGATAATAAATATATTTTTCGCAAAGCAAAAAATACAACTTTTCGTCTAATCTTCTATTCTTAAAATCTTCTAATCTTCCAAATTGCGGAGCAATTTTTAAGGAGACAAAATGTTTGTAGGATTCGGATACGATGTTCACAGATTTAAAAAATCAAGAAAACTCTTTTTAGGCGGAATAAAAATATCGGATACTAACGGTCTTGACGGACACAGTGATGCGGACGTTTTGGTACATGCATTAATGGATTCTTTGCTCGGTGCCGCGGGGGAAAACGATATAGGGCACTTTTTTCCTACAAATGATGACAGATATAAAGGCATATCAAGTATAGAACTTTTAAAAATTGTAGTTAAAACTTTAAAAAAGAAAAAATTTAAAATAATAAATACGGATATGACAATAGTTGCCGAAAAGCCGAAAATATATCCTTATATAGACCAAATGAAAGATATTCTTTCAAAAACAATGGGCATATCTAAAGCAAGAATAGCAATAAAAGCAACCACCAACGAGAAAATGGGGTTTATCGGCAGAGGCGAAGGTATTTGTGCAATGGCAGTCGCTTCATTGAAAAAATAAGTTTTTAAGGAAAAGAAGATGATAAAATTTTATAACACATTAACAAACAAAGTAGAAGAATTTAAACCTATAAAAGAAAATAATGTATCGATATATATTTGCGGAGTTACACCTTACGATGTTTGTCATTTGGGACATGCAAGAGCTTATGTAACTTTTGATGTTATTAAAAGACATTTTATGAGAAGCGGATATACGGTTAACCATGTTCAAAATTTTACGGATGTTGACGATAAAATTATCAACAGATCTTTGGAAAAACAAATTTCGCCGATAGATTTGGCAAAACAGTTTATAGACGATTATTTCATGCAGATGGATAAACTTAATGTTATAAAAGCAAACACTTATCCGCAAGTTACTAAAATGATACCGCAAATAGTGGAGTTCATAAAAAAGCTTGAAGAAAAAGGTTTTGCCTATAATGTTGACGGAGATGTTTATTTTTCCGTAGATAAATTTAAAGATTACGGAAAACTTTCAAAAAGAAAATTTGAAGAAATGAGAGTTGGAGCAAGAGTAGAAAAAGATTCAAAGAAACAAAATCCTTACGATTTTATATTATGGAAAAAAACGAAAGAAAATGAACCTCAGGAAGTTTCCTGGGACAGTTTTTGGGGTAAAGGCAGACCGGGTTGGCATATAGAATGTTCCGTTATGTCTACAACATTGTTAGGTAACACAATAGATATTCACGGCGGCGGCCAAGATTTAATATTCCCGCACCACGAAAACGAAATTGCGCAAAGTGAAAGTTGCACGGGACAGCAGTTTGCAAATTATTGGATACATAACGGCTTCGTTACGGTAAACAAAGAAAAAATGTCCAAAAGTTTAGGTAATTTTTTCACATTAAAAGATATATTCGAACAATATGATCCCAGAGTGGTCAGATATTATTTGCTCACACAACATTACAGAACACCGCTTGATTTTTCACACGACAATTTAAACAGTGTAAAGGCTGCATTACAAGGCCTTGATGAAGCATATTCAAGACTTATTGCAATAGTAAAAGACAGTGATAATAACTTGAAAGACGAAAATTTAATAAAGATACAAAAACAGGTTAAAGATTCGTTAGATGATGATTTTAATTTTGAAAGAGCATTATCTTATTTGCACGAACTTAAAAATATAATTTTGAACAATTTATCACAGGACAAACAAGATTTGTTAAAACAAGCAAAGTGGCTTTTTGAAGATATTTTAGATGGCGCTTTGGGTGTAAGAGTATTGAAAGAAGAGTCTGCATCATCCGATTTACAGGAATTATTAAATAAAAGAAATCAGGCAAGAAAAGAAAAAAATTGGGCGGTTGCTGATGAGTGCAGGAATAAACTTTCAGAACTTGGTTATAAGATTATAGATAATAAAGACGGAAGTTCGACTTTGGTCAAAAAAATATAATTTTCAGACGATGTATAGAAGTATGGAAGTATAGAGGGAAGGAAATGGACAAACTTTTTGGTAGAAATGCCGTTCTTGAAGCGATAAAGTCCGGTAACAGAACAATAAATAAAATTCTTATATCTAAAACCGCTCACGGCAGCAGTATAAGTGAAATTATAAAACTTGCCAAAGCTAAAGGTATAGTTATAAATAATGTTCCGCCCGAGAAGTTAGATAAGTTCGAACAGGAAAACACTCAGGGTGTTGTTGCCGAAGTGTCGGCAACAAATTATGTTGAACTTGATGATTTAATACAGACGGTAAAAAATAAACAAAACGGACTGTTACTCCTTCTCGATTCAATAGAAGATCCTCACAATTTAGGTGCAATCATAAGAAATGCCGTATGTTTCGGTGTTGACGGAGTAATTATACCCAAATGGAGAAGTGCGACGATAAACGAAACTGTGGAAAGAACTTCTGCCGGTGCCATAGAGCATATAAAAATAGCAAGAGTTACAAATTCGTCACAAGCAATATTAAAACTAAAAGATAACGGTTTCTGGATACTTGGTGCTGAAAACGGAAATAAATCAATAACAGACACAAAAATTCCTTTTCCTGCTGTTTTGGTTATGGGCAGTGAAGGTTTTGGAATGCATCAGAAAATAAGAGAAAAGTGCGATTTTGTTATTACCATACCGCAAAAGAGTACAATATCTTCTTTAAACGTTTCTTGTGCCAGTGCAGTAATACTATACGAGATATTTAAACAACAAAAACCATGGAGCACTTTTTAATGAAACAAGCGTTAATGGTTTTTCATCTTGGAAATTTTATTAATTTTGAATTGAACGATATAAAATTGTTAACCAAACTGGGTTATAAAGTATCGGTTGCAACAAACTTTAACGGTTTTGAATACCTTAAAGAAAAACTTAAAACTTATAATACAACAAATTATCAAATAGATTTTGATAGATTTCCGCTATCTTTAAAAAATATAAAAGCATATAAACAATTAAAACAGATAATGAATGATAACAATTTCAGTCTTGTTCATTGTCATTCTCCGATGGGTTCGGTAATTGCAAGATTGGTAGCTATGCCTTTCAGGAAAAAAGGAACTTGCAAAGTTATATATACTCCGCACGGTTTTCATTTTTATAAAGGAGCTCCGATATTAAATTGGTTAATTTATTATCCTATAGAAAGATTTTTGTCAAAGTTTACGGATACTCTTATTACTATTACAAAGGAAGATTATCAACTTGCTAAACAAAAGTTTTATTCAAAAAGAATAGAATATATTAACGGTATAGGTGTAGATTTAGAAAAATTTAATAATAACAAAATAAAAGAAACGGATTTAAAAAAAGAATTAAATATTCCGGAAGATAAGATAATATTTTTATCTGTCGGAGAAATAAACAAAAATAAAAATCATATATCAGTAATAAAATCTTTAAAGAAATTGAATAATCCTAATATTCTTTATCTTGTTGTCGGTGAGGGAAAATTAAAAGAAAAATTAACTAAATTCGTGTGTGATTCAGGTATGTCAAAACAAGTGAAATTTTTAGGTTTTATTAAAGATATTGAAAATTACTATAAAATAGCAAATGCTTTTATTTTTCCTTCTGTTAGAGAAGGATTGTCTGTTGCATTAATGGAAGCAATGGCAAGCGGTATTCCTGTTTTGTGCAGTAATATTCGGGGGAACACAGACTTAATAGATGATGGCAAAGGCGGTTTGTTGTTTAATCCAAAAAATACGGAAGATATAATAGAAAAAATTAAAATGTTTTTAAATGTTTCTTATACGGAAAAACAAAAATGGCTTAATTACAATCTGCAAAAAATAAAAGATTTTGATATAAAAAATATAGAAATAAAAATGAAAGGAATTTATGAACAGAACAAATTTTATAACTAATTTTAAAATTGTCATTACAATTTTTCTTTTTGTTGTTGAAAGTTTCTTGTTTAAGTTAGATGATATGACAGGTTTAGGAATTACGATTCCGTTAATGATAACTAATATCTTCTATGTGTTTTTTTTATTGTTTTACAGGTGTAATAATAGTGACAAAAAACTTAATATTATAATTTTTGTTTCTTTCTTAATAAGAAACGTTACATTGATATTTGATTTAAAAGGATATAATGTCGGTTTTAACGGCGGCGATTCAGATCATTTTTATTTGGGTGCAATAGGACAAATAGATTTTCAGAACCATTATGTATCTTTGTTGGAAATGTTATTTGCTATGATGGGCGAAAGCAGAGCGGTTGCGCAATATTTCAATATTATAGCTTCCGTATTTTCGCTCGTAATATTTAAAAAAACTTTACAATTGATATGTACCAACTATAGACAAGTTTTAGTATCATTATTTATTTTCAGCTTTGCTCCGGCAAATATGTTGGTTTCAAGTGCTTTATTAAGAGAACCTATAATGATTTTATGTAATTGTATTTCGTTGTTTTGTTTTATCAAATGGTATAAAGAAAACAATATAAAATATTTTTTAATTTCGTTCTTGTTTATTTTTATTTCAGCTTATTTCCATTCAGGAATGCTTTTAGCTGTTTTAGGCTATGCTATTGCAATTGTAATATATAGTCATGAACATAAAAAAATCATAATATATAAACAAACATTATTTTCATTGTTTTTATTAATTGTTGCTTTTTTGGGAACATATCATTTGTTCGGTGGTTCGGTAACAACTTATTTTGACAGAATAGAACACTTAGAGGATTTATCCGGTAAATTTAATGCCGGTAGTACGGATTATCTAATGTTTACAAATAATTTAGATTCAAAAGCTCTGGTAATTTTATACACACCATTAAAAATATTATATTTTTATTTATCGCCGATGATATGGGATTGTCGAACCTTTAATGTTTTGTTGGTGTGCTTATTTAGTTCCTCAATATATTTCTTTTTATTTTTTAATATATTTAAATATAAATCATATGATAAAAACTTAAAAATTATATTATTAGTAGTATTGTTTCTGCTTAGTTTTACTTATGGTTGGGGATGTAGTAATTCCGGTCAAGCCATGAGACACAGAGAAAAAGTTTTACCGTTTGTAATAGTTTTATATGCTATTAAATACAGAAAATATGATTTAATTAAGAATAATAATTAAATTTTATAAAAGGGCTTCTATTGTATTATGAAATTAAAGATATTACATTTGTTGTCGACTAATAAATATTCCGGAGCAGAAAATGTTGCATGTAATATAATAAATATATTAAAAAGTAAATATGAATTTTATTATTGCTCTCCAAAAGGTGATATAGAAGAAGTATTAAAAAATAATTCAATAAAACATGTACCGATAAAAAAATTATCTCTGTTGGAAATAAAAAAAGTATTAAAAGAAATTCAACCGGATATAATCCATGCACATGACAATAAAGCTACCGTATTAGCATCGTTTTTCAGCAAAAATTATAAAATTGTTTCACATATACATTCCAACAGTACATTGATGAGAACTTGTAATTTAAAAACATTGTTGTTTAATTTTTGTTCAAAAAGGGTGGATAAGTTTATCTGGGTTTCGGATAGTGCATATCAACAATATTACTTTAAAAAAAATATAAAAGAAAAAAGTATCATTTTGTACAATATTATTGATGAACAGGATGTCGAAAAAAAATCTAATTTATACAACATAAACAAAGAATACGATTTGATATTTTTAGGCAGGTTGGAATATCCGAAAAACATATTTCATTTAATAGATATAGTTAAACTAATAAAAGAAAAAAAACAAGATATATCTTTAGCTGTTGTCGGTGACGGCGTTGACAGAATAAAAGCCGAAGAACTTGTTAAAAATTATAAATTGGAAAATAATATTACTTTTTACGGTTTTCAAAAAAACCCGTATCCTATATTAAAAAAATCAAAAATATTGGTTATGACATCTGTACATGAAGGAATGCCGATGTGTACTTTAGAAGCTCAATCTTTAGGAAAACCAATTGTAAGTACAATGGTCGGCGGATTAAAAAAAATAGTTATACCGGAGAAAAACGGCTTTTTGTCAAATAATGATGAAGAGTATGCCGATTTTATTGTTGATGTATTAAGTGATAAAAATAAATTGAACGAATTATCGCTTAATTCTGTAAATTTATTTAAAGAATATAACAATAAACAAAAATATATAGACACGCTTGAATCAATTTATGAAACAGAGGATAAATAAAATTATGAGTAATAATTATAATAAAAATTTACAATATGCAGAACTCGATATTTTAAAGCAATTTATAAATGTCTGCAATAAAGAAAATCTGCAATACTATGTTGTTGGCGGAACATTGTTGGGTGCTGTCAGACACAAAGGTTTTATTCCTTGGGATGATGATATTGATGTCTCTATGCCGCGAAAAGATTTTGACAGATTTTTAAATGTTGCACAAAAACATTTACCGGAACCTTACTTTTTACAAACTTATGTTACAGATAAAAATGTTCGTTTTAATTACGCAAAAATTAGAAATTCACAAACTACATTTATAGAACAGAGTGTTAAAAAGTTGGATATAAACCACGGAGTATTTATAGATATTTTTCCGTTGGATTATTATCCTGCAAGTAAAATTAAATCTTTTTTTGTTTACTCGTATATTAAAAGTTTAATGCTTATAATACGAACAAAAGATTGTTATGTAATTGATGAAATGCCGTTTTTAAAAAAAACAATTAAAAAGTTTATTTCTGTTATATTAAAAATTATATTTCCGAAATCCGATATTTTATTAAACAAAATAAATACATTATTAAAATCCGTAAAAAACAGTCATCTAATTATAAATTATTGCGGAATTTGGAGAAAAAGAGAAGTTGCACCGATACAATGGTTTGAAGAAGGGACAGATCTTCAATTTGAAACCATAACTGTAAAGGCACCGAAAGAATACGACAAATATTTGACCCGAATATACGGTGATTATATGAAATTACCTCCAAAAGAAAGACAGATTTCGCACAATACAGCTATTGTTGATTTGGGAAATCCATACACGAAATATATGAATAATGAAACAAATAAGTGAAAAGATTAAGAAAATACGGAATAACATGTGGTCAGGGAAAAATGAAAAAAATAAAAGAATTTATATGGAATAAAGTTCCTTTTGCTGAATTTATATATAAACAAATTATTCATTTTATTAAATATTTACAATTTTTAATTGTGAAACAAAGGCAAAAGAAAGTTTATAAGAATTTATGTTTAATTGCAAAGCAAAATAAAAGGAAATTAAAAATTGGCTTTTTGGTAAATGAAAATGAAAAATGGTGTTGTCAAACTTTGTATGATAAATTAAAACAAAGTAAACTTTTTGAACCGATAATATTGTTAACTTCATTAAATGAAATTAACAGAGAAAATATTGATGAGAAATACAGTAAAAATGTTGAGTTTTTTAATAAATGTTGCAATAATATCCAAATAGTTTATAATAATAAAATAAAACAATTTGATAGTTTGAAAAAATACAAAATTGATATTGTTGTTTACCAACAACCTTGGTTTATAGCAAAAAATCAAAATTTGTTTTCAATAAGTAAATATGCTTTAGCAATATATATACCTTATGCTTTTGTTGAAGAATATGAAATAATAAATATGTTTAAATATAACTTTCATTATATGCTTTTTAAAGAATATATTTCTCATGAGTTTATAGAACAAGAATATAAAAATAAAGGTTATAAAGAGAATAATTTAAAAGTTGTCGGTTATACAAAATTAGATCGATATTCGGATAATAAAAAATATGAAAAGAAATATGTGATTTATGCACCGCACCATTCCTTTGGTAAAAGATCTTTGAAGTTGGGAACTTTTGAATGGAACGGCAAATATATTTTAGAGTATGCAAAGAAACATTCGGATTTTAATTGGGTTTTTAAACCGCATCCGAGATTAAAAACAGAATTGTTGAAAAACAATCTTTTTAATAATACGGAAGAAATAGATAATTATTATAGTGAATGGGCAAAAATCGGATCTGTTTATGAGGAAGGAAATTATATAGATTTGTTTAAGCAAACAAAATGTTTAATTACGGATTGTTTAAGTTTTTTAGTGGAGTTTTTACCTGCTGAAAGTCCGGTGATAAATTTAAAAAGAAAAGATTCTGTTTGTATACCGCAAATTACGGATAAAATATCAAAGACATATTATCAAGTTTATGATTTAGAAGAACTGCGAAAAATTTTATTTGATGTTTTGGAAAAAAATATTGATGTAAAGAAACAAGAAAGATTAAAATTAATGGAAGAATTAAATATTGTTAGAAATGCCTCTGACAATATTATTGAAGATTTAGAAAATACTTTCTGTAAGAATTTTTAATTTCGGAGTATAAGAAATGAATAAATTAAAAAACTATGGAATAATATTAGCATCGGGAACAGGCAGCAGATACGGAGCGGATATACCGAAACAATTTATAAAAATCGCCGGTAAAACAATATTGGAACACACAATTGAAATTTTTGAAAAATCTTCAAATATTGATGAAACAATTATTGTTATAACACCGGAATACAGACTTAAAGCCGAAGATATTTTACTGAAAAATAATTATAAAAAAGTTTCAAAAATATTAAACGGCGGAGAGACAAGAAAAGAAAGTTCTTATATAGGTATCAGTTCAATAGAAGATGAACAAGCCAATGTAATTATACACGATTGTGCAAGACCGTTTTTGACACAAAGAATAATAGATGATTGTGTTAAAGCTTTAGAAAAGTACGATGCGATAGATGTGGCAATACCGTCTGCAGATACAATCATAAAAATAAAGGACAACATTATTGAAAATATTCCCGACAGATCAATGCTAAGAAGAGGTCAAACACCGCAATGTTTTAAACTGTCATTAATAAAAAAGGCACATGAACTTTCAAAAAATGATAAAAATTTTACGGATGATTGCGGTTTAATAGTTAAATACAATTTAGGGAAAGTTTTTGTTGTTGAAGGTGATACGGAAAATATAAAAGTAACTTATCCCAGTGATATATTTATGGCAGATAAATTGTTTCAAATAAGAAGTAATTTATATCCTAAAAATATGGAATTGGAAAAACTAAAAGATAAAGTAATAGTGATATTCGGCGGAACAAGCGGAATAGGGGAAGCAACGGCAAACCTTGCAAAAAAATATAATGCAAAAGTTTATACACCATCGTTAAGAAATGATTGTGATATTACAAAATATAATCAAGTGGAAAAATATTTAAAACAAATTTTTGATAAAGAAAAAATAATTGATTATGTGATAAATTCCGCAGGAATATTAAGTATGGGGAAACTTGTTGAAAGAGAAATAGAAGATATACAGAAAGATATCAATGTAAATTATATCGGTTCAATAAATGTGGTAAAAGCGGCAATACCGTATATAAAACAATCAAAGGGCTCAATGCAGCTGTATGCTTCAAGCAGTTATACAAGAGGAAGAGCATTATATTCAACATATTCATCAACAAAAGCCGGAATAGTAAATTTAGTTCAGGCATTAGCGGAAGAATTATATAGTGAAAATATAAGAATAAATGTAATAAATCCAGAAAGAACGGCAACACCTATGAGATTTAAGGCTTTCGGGAAAGAACCTGATGGCAGTTTGTTACAACCTGACAAAGTAGCGGAAGCATCATTAAAAACTTTGCTTTCAAATTTAACCGGGCAGGTTATTGATGTTAAGAGGAATTAAAATAAAAAAACAGAACAAAATAAAATGGAAAATAAAAATTTAATCAGTGTAATAATACCGGTATACAACGTTGAACAATATTTAAAACGTTGTGTTGACAGTGTTATTAATCAAACATATAAAAATTTGGAAATAATACTTGTAGACGACGGTTCTACGGATAACAGCGGAAAGATTTGTGACGGGTATGCATTAAAAGATAACAGAATAAAAATAATACATAAACAAAATGCCGGAGTATCTTCTGCGAGAAACGAAGGATTAAAAATTGCAAAAGGTAATTACATAGGTTTTATTGACAGTGATGATTATATTGAAGAAGATATGTATGAGGTTTTGTACAATTTGTTAATAGAAAACAAAGTGGAAATTGCATGTTGCGATTATTTTGTATTTAACAAAAAAGAAAATAAATATATTCCTTGCTCGGATAATACGGTAAATGAAGTCCTGTCTGTTAATGAAATACTGAATACAAAAAGAGGCCACAGCGGTAATTTATGGAATAAATTATACAGTAAAAAAATAATAGGCAATATTCGTTTCGATGAAAAATTGTCATTTGGCGAAGATTATTTATTTGTTATTGATTCTTTTTTTGAAGCAAAAAAAATTGCTTTTTGTAAGGATGCTAAATATTATTATTACTGCAATGCAAACAGTGTTACAAGACGACAGTTTTTCAAAAAAGAATACTTAAAATATGTAGAATTTTATGATAAGTTAGTTAAATATTGCAGTGAAAATAAATTGCAAATAGGATATCAAAAATACAAAATAAGGCAAATAAATTGGGTTATAACTTTTTTATCTTGGATAGCAAAAGAAAACCCGATACAAAATGAAGAAAGTTTAAAAATCTTATTGAAGTATGCAAGAAAAAATTTAGGTTATTATTTGTTTGGAAATAACGCTGTTAAACAAAAATGTTTTTTACTTCTAAGTTGTATTAACTTTAATTTGGCAAGTGCAATTTACAGATTAATATTCCGTAAAAAGACAACAAAATAAAAAAAACAGGAATATTAAAATATCGTTGTAAAATCAAAAAGCAGAAGAACTTTTCATACGGGTGCAGTCAAGATTTACTTACTTGACGATACTAAAATAAAAATGTAAAATAAATAATCTTGAATGTAAAATTTGTAATGAATTTTGGAGGAATATAATGGCAAAGTTAAAAACAGGAAGACATACTTCTGCTCTTAAAGAAGCAAGAAAAACAGAAAAAAGAACAGCAAGAAATGCAGCAATGAAAAGTAAAATAAGAACATTATCTAAAAAAGTTGAAGCTGCAGTAAAAGCTAAAGATGTTGAAGCGGCAAATGCAGCTCTCAAAGTTGCTTTCTCGGAATGGGATAAAGCAAAGAAGAAAAATGTTATTCATAAAAATGCAGCAGCCAACCAAAAAGCAAGATTGTCTAAAAAAGTTGCTGCTATGTCTAAATGATAAAAAAATGAATTTTAAAGCCGATATTTAAAAGTATCGGCTTTTTTTATTTGCAGGAAAATGATTGAAATAAAAAAAATCGTAAAATCTGCCGGCAGCGTAAGTGCCGGAACAACCATATCAAGAGTATTCGGATATATAAGAGATATGCTTGTTGCTTATATGTTCGGTGCAGGAATGTTTGCCGATGCTTTTTATGCGGCATTTAGAATTCCCAATCTTTTAAGAAGAATGTTGGGGGAAGGTTCTTTTTCCGTAGCATTCATACCCGTATTTTCGGAATATCTTCATACAAAAACAAAATCAGAAACTCAAAAGTTAATAAATGTTGTCTTTACCGTATTATTTACGATATTGTGTGTCATAACAATATTGGGAATATTTTTTTCACCGCTGCTTGTAAAAATAATTGCTTACGGTTTTACTTCGGATCCTGAAAAATTACAACTTACAATAGAACTTACAAGACTGATGTTTCCTTTTCTGTTATTCATATGTTTGGCGGCAATGCTTTCGGCTTTATTAAATACATTGAATTCTTTCTTTATTCCGGCAATAGCTCCTGCTAATTTAAGTTTTGCCGAAATCATATATATATTGGCTTTAGCACCTTTATTATCGCCCGGAAACCAAATAAAAGGTCTTGCAATAAGTGTTATTTTCGGCGGATTGGGACATTTCCTTATGCAGTATCCTACATTAAAGAATTTAGGCTGGAATTTAAAGTTTGATTTTAATTTTAATCATCCCGGAATCAAAAAGATAGGCCTTTTAATGATACCTTCAATAATAGGAATTTCCGTAGACCAGATAAACACATTTGTAGATACGATATGTGCTTCGTTTTTGGGGAACGGTTCAATTACGGCACTTTATTATTCAAGCAGATTAATGCAGTTACCGCTTGCAATATTCGGTCTTGCACTTGCAACTGTTTCATTACCTATGATGTCGAAATCAGTTGCCACGAAAGATATTACCGAGCTGAAAGAAACATTAAATTTTTCAATAAGAATATCGGTAATTGCTTTACTTCCGGCAACTATAGGACTTATGGCTTTAGGATTACCGATAATACAAATTTTATTTGAAAGAGGAAAATTTGATATCTTTGCTTCTCTTCTTACAAATAAAGCATTATTTTATTATGTGTTGGGGCTTCCTGCATTTGCCATAACAAAAATTTTTGCAAACACATTCTTTTCTTTTCAAGATACAAAAACTCCAGTAAAAATAGCTTTTATAGTTATGATTTTTCATGTAATATTATGTATTGCTTTAATGAAACCGTTAGGTGTCGGAGGGCTTGCTCTTGCAACATCTGCTTGTGCATATATGAATGTTTTTATGTTGTTTTATAAACTTACACAAAAAATAGGAAAAATAGGAACAAGAAAAATAATAGTTTCTTCAATAAAAGCATTGATAGCATCCGGTATTATGGGTATAATAGCATACGAAATAATGAAAATAAAATTTTTACCCATGATATTTACATTAATAATTTCCATATTTTGTTCGATAATCGCTTTTATTATTTTACTGAAAATATTAAAATCTCAAGAGATGGAACAAATATTATCAATTATAAACAAAAAGAGAAATGCAAAAACAAATTAACGATTATACCGTAAATATTCCTCATCTTCCAGGTGTATATATAATGCGGGATTCCGCTGCAAATATTATATACATAGGAAAAGCCAAAGATTTAAAAAACAGGATATCTTCTTATTTCCATTCCGATACAGACAGTAAAGCTTTTTCCATAATAAGTGCAATGAAAACAATAAATTATATATTGTGCTCGTCGGAAAGAGAGGCGTTTCTTGTCGAACAACAACTTATAAAAAAGGTTCAACCTTACTTTAATGCAATGTGGAAAGATGATAAATCTTATCCTTACATAAAATTAACGATATCCGAAGATTTTCCGAGACTTGTAATGACAAGAAAATTAATAAAAGACGGCTCTTTATATTTTGGCCCGTATCCTCAATTAACATATATTAAAAAACTTATACCGTGGTTAAATAAAGTTTTTAAAATAAGACCATGCAAAATAATTTTTTCCGAAAGAGAATTGCCTAAATTGGAAAAAGTAAAATCTTGTTTATATTATCATACGGGTTTATGTTTCGGTCCGTGTATGGGGAAAATTTCTTCTGCGGATTATAAAAACAATTTAAAAGAAGTGGAAACTTTTTTTAGCGGCAAATTAAAAAAATTGGCTGACAGTTGGCAAAAAGAAATGTTGGAACTCAGCAGTAAACACGAATTTGAAAAAGCAAAAGAAGTAAGAGACAGACTTTTTGCAATAAAAGCCATGAGTCAAAGAGTTGCCATAAGAGAAATAAGTATAGAAGATATTAATCAATACGTTTCAAAAACGGATTCTTTGCAGGAATTAAGAGAAGTTTTAAAACTTCATAAGTTGCCTGCCGTTATGGAATGTTTCGATATTTCAAATACTTCCGGCACAAATCCTGTTGCTTCAATGGTTCAGTTTGTAAATGCAAAACCGAATAAAGCCGGATACAGAAAATTCAAAATAAAAACCGTTCATCAAATAAATGATTTTGCAATGATAAAAGAGGCGGTTTTTAGAAGATATTCCGGTATTATAAGAAGAAACGAACAATTTCCCGATTTGATTGTTATCGACGGGGGAAAAATACAACTCGCTTATGCACAATCCGCACTCGATGAAATAGGAATTTACATTCCTATGATTTCTCTTGCAAAACAAGAAGAAGAAATTTTTATGGTGGGAAAACAAAAATCAATAAAATTGCCGAGAAATTCTTTGGGATTAAGAGTGTTACAGGCAATAAGAGACGAAGCCCACAGATTTGCAATAACTTTTCATAAACAATTAAGAGCAAAAGATTTTATCAAATAGTCATTGTTCTGCATCAAAATCAAAGTATATGAGACTATATTAAATTATTATGATATTTTGTTAATGAAGTTGGTATGTTGTATTGTCGTTGCTTTAAGATTTTTTATTTTGTATACTACTTGCGAGATTATAATAAAATTAAAAAGGAGAAAGAAATGAAAAGCTTTTTTGGTGAGTTTAAAAAATTCATAGCAAAAGGAAATGTTATGGATATGGCAGTAGGTATCATTATCGGAGCTGCATTCACAAAGATAGTTAACTCTTTGGTTGCAGATATTATAATGCCTCCTATCAGTCTTTTGTTGGGTGACATTGATTTTACAAATTGGTTTATTGTTTTAAGAGAAGGAGCAGAAACAGCAGCACCTTATTCTTCCTTGGAAGCCGCTAAAGCAGCCGGAGCAATAACGATGAATTTGGGTTTCTTTATTAACAGCATAATTTCTTTCTTGATAGTAGCTTTTGCAATATTCTTGGTAATAAAATCTATTAACAAAATGAGAGAAGAACCGGCACCTGCACCTGCAGCACCTACAACAAAACAATGTCCGCATTGCTTTTCCGAAATAAACATAAAAGCAACAAAGTGCCCGCATTGTACATCAGATATAAAGTAATACAGACAAAATATACAAAAGCCGAACAGATTTTTCTGCCCGGCTTTTTTTATTTATGTTTTTTTAAATTATAAATTGCCGTTTTGCCGTTGCCGTTCCGTCGTTAATTATAAATTATAAATTGTAAATTATAAATTGCCTTTTATCGTTGCCTTTTTGTTTGTTTTTTAATAAAATATAAGATTATGAAAAAGAAAGGAATGATTATTATAGTTTCTGCTCCTTCAGGTGCGGGTAAAACAAGTATTTGTGACGCATTGATAAAAGAAGACAAGAATATTGTCTATTCCGTTTCTACAACTACAAGACAACCCCGGGAAGGCGAAAAAAACGGTGTGGAATATTATTTTGTCGATGATAAAAAGTTTAAAGAAATGGTTAAAAAGAATGTGTTTGTTGAATGGGCGAAAGTTCATAACTATTTTTACGGAACATCAAAAAAAGTTTTGGAGCAAACAATAAACAAAGGGAAAGACATTTTGCTTGATATAGATGTTCAAGGTGCAGTTAAGATAAAAAAACAATATAAAGATGCTTTAATGATATTCATAACAACACCTACTTTAAAAATATTAAAACAAAGACTTATAAAGAGAAATAAAGACTCAATGGAAGTTATAAAAACAAGAATAGAGAATGCCAAAAAAGAATTAACTTATATGCCGAAATACGATTATTTAATTTTAAACGATAAGTTGGATGAAAGTATAGAAAATGCAAAATCCGTAATTTGTGCGGAAAGATTATCTATAAAAAGAAATAAAAATATATGTGGGGGAAAAGTAAAATGACAAATGAAGAAAAACCTATAGAAGAATTGTTTTTTGCATCAGGTAAAGGAAAATATGAGGTTACCAAACTTGCAATAGATTGGATAAAAGTTAAGAAAAACGATGACGGTTATAAAAATTTATCTCAAGCCGAACTTTTGGATAAGGCAGTTAGAGATGTTTTGTCCGGTGAAGCTTCTTATGAAAAAATAGAAGAAATAATTAAGAAGAAAGAAGCTGCAAAAGAAGAAAAACAGGAAGAAAATGCAACAAACTAACTTGAAAGGTAAAAATGTAATTTTAGGTGTTTGTGCCGGAATTGCAATATACAAGGTTTGCGATTTGGTAAGATCTCTTATCAAAATGGAAGCTAACGTTACTTGTGTAATGACGGAAGCGGCAACAAAATTCATTACACCTTTAACTTTTCAGTCGTTATCTAAAAATAAAGTTGTGGTGGATATGTTTGACAGCTCTTATTTTGAAATAGAACATATTTCACTTGCACAAAAGGCCGATGTTTATGTAATAGTTCCTGCTACGGCAAACACTATTGCCAAAATGGCTAACGGTATGGCGGATAATTTAGTTACATCCACAGCAATAGCAACAACGGCAAAGGTTATAGTTTGTCCGGCAATGAACCATAATATGTATCATCATAAAGCCGTTAAAAAAAATATCGAAACCTTAAAAAGTTACGGATATGAAATAGTGGATGCAAGACCTGGACTCCTTGCCTGCGGAGTTGTAGGCGACGGTTGTCTTGCCGATAATGAAACTATTTTGGAAGCAATAAAAAATCATTTAAAATAAAAATGTCCATAACAATACTTATAACTTCAGGTCCAACAAGAGAATATATAGATCCGGTGAGATTTATATCAAATGCTTCGTCGGGTAAAATGGGAAAAGCATTGGCAGAGCAGGCATTGAAAAACAAATGTAAAGTTATCGTTGTCAAAGGACCTTCTGTTATCGATATAAAAGAAACAAAAAATTGTAAAGTTGTACCTGTCATAAGTGCAAAAGATATGTTGGCCGCAGTAAAACAAAATTTAAAATTTGCGGACATTTTTATCGGTGCTGCGGCAGTGTCCGATTACAGACCGATTAAAATTTCAAAAAATAAAATTAAAAAGAAAGATATCGGCAGCGATATAATAAACTTAAAGCTTATAAAAAATCCCGATATTATAAGGTATGTTTCAAATCATAAAAAAGGGAAAATCGTTGTAGGTTTTGCATTGGAAACAAAAAATCTTTTATCTTATGCAAAAACAAAACTGAAAGAAAAGAATTTAGATATGATAGTTGCTAACGGGGCGCAAACAATTTCTTCAAAAGATTCGGCTCCGACACTTATTTTTAAAGACGGTAAAACAAAAAAAATAAAATTAGCAGCAAAAGAAAACATAGCAAAAGAGATAATATATGAAGCAATCGGATTACTTAAAACTCTTAAGACTTGTTAGAACCGCAATAGATGAATATAAAAATTGGGGTGAAGATGAACTTGTATTGGATAAATCAATGCAATTACAAGTTTCCGAAATAAAAACTTTTACAGCAAAATCCGTACCTGCAAAAACGCAGGAAGCGCCGAAAAAAGAAGATGAAAAAAATATAAAAAAAGAAGTTGTTCAAATGAAAAATGATATAAAACAAAAGCCCGTACTTAAAAAGAATATACAAACTAAAAATGCCGAACAAAAGCTGGAAGATTTAAAAAATAAAATTTCCGCATGTAAAAAATGTGAACTCGGTAAACACAGATTAAATGCGGTTTGCGGCAGCGGAGATCCGTATGCAAACATTATGTTTGTCGGAGAAGGTCCCGGTTTTCAAGAAGATCATGAAGGGCAACCTTTTATAGGAAGAGCCGGCGATTTGTTAACAAAAATTATAGAAGCCATGGGTTATAAAAGAGAAACCGTTTATATTGCCAATATAGTTAAATGTCATCCTATGAAAAATCCCGAAAACCCGGAACTTAAAGGAAATGACAGACCTCCTACTCCCGAGGAAATGCAAACTTGTCAACCTTATTTGGATGAACAAATAAAAATAATTTCTCCTAAAGTTATTGTAACATTGGGTGCTTCATCAACCAGAGCATTGCTTAAAACCGATGATGTTATAAGTAATTTAAGAGGAAATTTTACCAAATATAACGGAATACCTTTAATGCCTACATATCATCCTGCCGCATTGTTAAGAAACCCTAAACTTAAAAGAGATGTTTGGCACGATATGCAAAAAGTAATGGCATTAGTTAATAAAAAAGGTTAAAAATGAAAGTTGCAGAAGTTGTTTTACCTGTTCCGTTAAATAAATCCTTTTATTACTCGATTCCCGAAGAATTAAATAATAAACAGTTAAAGTATAAAAGAGTTACTGTTCCTTTCGGAAAAAGAACTCTCGACGGATATGTTATATCCGTAACAGAAAATTATGAATTAACAAAAGATATAAAATTGAAAGATGTAATATCCGTTATAGACGATATAAAAATTCTTACCGATGAAGTTGTTAAACTTGCAAAATGGCTTTCCGAAACATATTTGTGCTCTGTCGGCGAAGCTATGGCAACAATAGTTCCGATATCTTTAAAAGTTCCTAAAAAGGCAACAAAGAATAAAAAAATAAAAATCAAAACGGATAAGACAAGTTTTGATATGACCAAATATCAAAAAAAAGCAATAGAACAAATAGAAAATGCTTTAAAAAACAATATCAATGAAAATTTTTTGATACACGGGGTTACAGGTTCGGGGAAAACCGAAGTATATTTAAGAAGTATTCAAACCGCTATAGACAACAATAAATCCGCAATATTCTTGTTGCCGGAAATATCACTTACACCTCAATTTATTTCAATATTAAATAAAAGATTCGGTAATATCGTTGCTTTGTGGCACAGCGGAGTAACCACAATACAAAAATATAAAATCTTTAATTCGATACAACAGGGAGAAACCAAAATAGTTGTGGGTGCAAGATCGGCAATATTCTTACCTTTTACAAATTTGGGGCTTATAATAATAGACGAAGAACACGAAAACACATATAAACAAAATAACAAACCGTCTTACGACACAAAAGAAATTGCACTTTGGCGGGCAAAATATAATTCCGCAGTTACTGTATTCGGTTCGGCAACACCTTCGATAGAGACTTATTACGGTGCAACGGAGAAGAAATACAAATTACTTGAGATGCCTTACAGAATAGATGAAAAAGAAATGCCTCAAATAAAAATGATTTCTTTAAAAAATGTGAAAACAATGGTTTCCGTTTTTTCAAAGCCCATGCTTCAAGCAATAAAAAGAGCTTTGGCAAGAAGAGAACAGATAATAATATTTTTAAACAGGAGAGGGTTTTCTCCGTCTATAATATGTAAAAAATGTTCCACGGTTATTCAATGTCCGCACTGTTCGGTTGCAATGGTGTATCACAAATATCCGGAAAGGCTTGAATGTCACTATTGCGGTAAACAGTTAAAGTTTCCTTTAAAATGTCCTAATTGTGCAAATCAGGAATATAAGGTAATAGGTGTAGCAACCCAAAGAGTGGAAGAAGACTTAAAAAATTTGTTTCCGCATACAAAAATTTTCAGGTTGGACAGAGATACCGCAACGTCGAAACAAGTTTATACCGAAGTATATGAAGGAATAAAAAACGAAGATTATTCAATACTTTTGGGAACACAAATGGTAACCAAAGGTTTTGATTTTCCGAGAGTATCTTTGGTTTGTGTTGTGGATGCGGACACATCTTTATATTTGCCGGATTTTCGTTCTTCCGAGAGAACTTTTCAGCTTATTACTCAGGTTGCGGGCAGGTGCGGAAGAGCCGAAATAAAAGGTAAAGTTTTGGTTCAAACAAAACATCCGGAAAACTATGCTTTGGAATTTGCAAAACAATATAATTATAAAGATTTTTATAAGCAGGAAATAGAATTCAGAAAAGACTTGTCTTATCCGCCGTTTTGTAATATTGCAAAAATAACGGTAAGAAACAAAGATAATAAAAAATCGTTGGAATTTACCGAAACGGTTTATAAATTTATTGAAGAACAAATTAACAAATTAAATTATCCCGTAGCTTTATTGGGGCCGGCACAGTCTTATATTTCAAAATTAAACGGAACTTACAGATGGCAAATAATATTAAAAGGTGACAGAAAACATTTAAAAGAAATTTTGGAACAAACATCTTCATCTTTAAGGTTACCGTCGGAAACATTTATCAATATAGAACTTGATCCGAGTGATTTATTGTAAAAAATTTTATATATTTATAAAATGTTAAAAATTAAAAACAAAGGAGGAGTTTAGTAAATGAAGAAGTTGTCCGTTGTTATGTTATCAATGTTGTTGTTTGTCGGGGGAGCTTTTGCTGCGGCAAAATCAAATTCAGAGGCAGCCGGTAAGTTTGGTATAGGATATTCCAAAGCAACTTTAGATACCGGTGCACGTTTTGCAGGAAATGTTAATATCGATCAGGTTGCCGGAAGATTTTGGTTCAGTGACGATTTAGGTATAGATGTCAGGTTCGGTTTCGGTACCGGAGATGTAAACACAAGAATTTTGGTGGATGCAAACATGATAGGTAACATCTTGATATATAAAAAATTAAATGTTTATTGGTTGGCAGGTATCAATTTCGGCAGCTACACTTTGAAAGATGCGGGAGCTCACGGTGATGATATTGACTGCACTGTATTTGGTATTCATGGCGGTGTAGGTGCTGAATTTTTTGTACTTCCATGCTTGTCGTTACTTACCGAAATGGGTATTCGCTATATCTCGGTAAATCCCGACGGCGGAGACAATATGGGAGATTTCGGAATATTTGCTGATTGGTTACCTCAAGCGGGTGTAAGATTTTATTTTAATTAGTTAAGAAAAAAAGTTTTTATAGAAATTCTGTTAAGTCGGCTTGTAATATTTTTATATTCAAGCCGATTTAATTTTTTTGTATAAAAGGTTCGATTACTCTGTCCAAAGTATTATTCACAAAAGATATTACCATACCGTAGTTTGTTATAGGTATATTCTTTTCTGCGGCAAAGTTTAATCTTGATATCATTTGTTTTTTGTTAATCATACATCCGCCGCAATGTATAATTAAAGAATATTGTTCTAAGTTTACGGGATAGTCTATTCCCGAGGAAACATCAAATTTTATTTCGAAACCCAAATATTTGCTTAGCAGTTTGGGAATTTTAACTCTGCCTATATCATCTTTACTCGCATGATGACTGCATGCTTCGGCTATGAGAATTTTGTTTTCGGGTTTTAAGTTCTTTATTGCCTTTATACCTTCAAGCATGGTCTTAAAATCCGATTTGTTTGCCGAAAATATTATGGAAAAAGTTGTAAACAGGATATCTTTAGGAATAATGTTCAAAACTGTTTTTACGACCTGGCTGTCGCAAATTACAATATCAGGTTTTTCTTTTAATCTTTCCAATGTTTGTTTAAGTTCTGTTTCTTTTGTTATTATAACAATTGCATTTGTATCAAGACATGCTCTTATCATTTGAACCTGCGGCAAAATAAGTCTTCCTTTGGGAGCACCCAGATCCAAAGGAACGACAAGTACTACGGTTTGAAATTGTTTTATAATGTTTTGAGTAAGAGGTTGTAAATTTAAAACATCTTCGGGTATTATTGATAATAATTTTTGCTTTAAGTCGGACAAAAATTTTTCTCTGTGTGTTTTTTCTTGCAATAATTGAGTTTCAATAAATTTATATTGTGAAAAATGTTTCAGGAAATTTGCTGATAAAGATTCTTCTTTATAATTATTTATAACGAACAAAAAAGGTGTTTTTTTTGTGTTAAGTTGTTCCGTTATTTTTTGTTCGAAATCTGTCCATACATTTGCCTCGAGGACTATAATTGCTACATCGGTTAAATTAAATACTCTTGTTGTTCTTGAAATTCTTTCTTTTGAAAGATTCGAAGAATCATCTATTCCGGCGGTATCTATAAGTGTTACTGGGCCCAAAGGGGAAAGTTCCATACTTTTGTAAACGGAATCGGTTGTTGTTCCCGCCACGGAAGATACTATTGAAGTTTCTTGGCCGGAAATATAATTAACCAATGTTGATTTTCCTACATTTGTTCTTCCGAAAACACCTATATGCAACCTTAAAGATTTCGGAGTGTTTAATTCAATAATGTTTTCCATTTATATACCGTCTTTTTTATTTTGATAGAATTTCTTTTATTATGACGAATATTATACAAAATTTTACTTAAAACTGTTCAAATATCGGGTGCATTAAACTGTTTGGTTGAGAAAATACTTTGTAAATTTTTTATAATTGACTATATTTTATAAAATTTGATAAAATACAACGGATAAATTATAAATCAAAAACATATTTATATGGGGGAGAAAGGTAAATGTCTAAGAGAAATATTCTTATTGCTCTGCAATCTTTTTGTTTATGCTTGGCAATATTTATGATTGCAGGATGCTCGGGTAGCAGTAAAAACGAAGATGCAGTTAAAATTTGGCATTGGATGACAGACAGACAGGAAGCTTTTGAAAAATTAGCAAAGGATTATTATGATCAAACAGGTGTAAAAGTAGTTTTTGAAACATATGCTCCTACCGATGTATATAAAAATAAGATAACCGCAGCGGCAAGCGGACATTTATTACCGGATATTTACAATCCTCAAAGTGACAAGAAAGAATTGGCATCATATATTAATGCAGGTTATATCGCGGATTTGACCGACGAAATGAATACCGGTTGGAAAGATGTTTTCTTTGAAAAATCTTTAATAGCAAACTCTTTTGAAGAAAATAATGAATGGGGTGTAAAACCGGGTATTTACGGAGTTCCTTTGGATGTAAGCTCTTTAATGATTTATTACAATAAAGATTTATTTAAACAAGCAGGTCTCGATCCTGAAAATCCGCCTAAAACATGGCCTGAATTTATAGAAGCCGGTAAGAAATTAAGAGAAGCCGGAATTCAACCTTTCGTAAGCGGTTTCGGTGAAGCTTGGCTTATAGGTGCTTTTGCTTCTTCTTATCAGTGGTCTTTATTCGGTAAACAGGGAATAATAGATACTATCGACGGCAAAATTCCTTATAATGATGAAAGATGGTTGAAAATATTTAAGTTGTTTGAAGAAATGAAAGATAACAAAATGTTTGCTTCCGGTATTGTTACAATGGTAAACAAAGATGCCGAAAGAACATTTGCAACAGGCAGAGCAGCAATGACATTTAACGGTTCTTGGGGAGTAAATGTTTATAAATCCATGAATTCGGCATTGAATTACGGAATAATGTATCCGCCTTCTTTGCCTGATGCGAAATATCCTTTATTGGTATTTGGAGGAGACGGATCTTCAATGTTTGTAAATGCTGAATCTCCGAGAAAAGATAAAGCAATTGCTTTCTTAAAATGGTTCACGCAAAAAGATCAACAAGCTTATTTGGCAAAGGAAACATTAAACATTCCGTCAAATAAAGACAGTGCTGACGATTTACCTGAAATATTACAGGAATTTTCCAAGAGTATAGATAAAACATTTGAAAATCTGCCTAAATTGGAAGCATGGCAGGTAACAAATTATATAAACATTAATTTACAGTCTGTAATAATCGGTGAAAAAGATCCGGAAAGAGCAGTAAGAGAAGTTCAGGAAGAAAAAATAAGACAAATGAAGGTGCAAAAATGATGAATGCATCCCCAAAAGAAAAAACATTCAATATGCTGTTTATTTTACCGGCATTGGTGTTGTTTTTGGTTTTTAATTTGTATCCTTTGCTAAGGACTCTTCAACTGAGTTTTTATCAGTGGAACGGTATAGATAAAAATATGGTTTTCGTAGGTTTGGCTCAATATAAACATATTATATTCAATAATCCGGCTTACTGGAAATCAATGTGGAATGCCGCTTATATTACTATTTTATGTTTAACATTGCAGAACGGTTTAGCGCTCCTTTTGGCAATATTGGTTAACAGACAAATAAAAGGTGAAAACGTTTACAGAGTTATTTTCTTTTTACCTCCCGTATTGTCAGGTATAGTCGTAGGTTTAATATGGAAATTTATGTACGACGGAAATTTCGGTATTTTAAATACTTGGCTTGTTTCAATGGGCTTTGAAAGCTTTAAAGATTTTGCATGGCTTTCCGAAATAAAAACAGCATTGTCTTCCGTTGCGGTAGTTCATATGTGGAAAGGTTTCGGTTATGGTTTTATAATACTTCTTGCAGGTCTTCAAACTATTCCCAACGAATTGTACGAAGCGGCAGAAGTTGACGGTGCAGATAAGTGGCAACAGTTTAGACACATTACCGTTCCGTCCATGATACCTGTTTTCACAATGGTAACAATATTAACTATCTTGGGTGCTATGCAGATATTCGATTTGATTTATTCTATGACACAAGGCGGTCCTGCCGGTCATACCGATGTTCCTATAACGAAAATTTATCAGTTTATGAATAACGGAGAATTCGGATATTCTACGGCTATGGCCGTAATATTCGGTTTGGTTTTATTAATAGCAAGTATAGCTCAGCTTTATGCAAGTAAAAAATTTAATAAGTAAAAATAGGAAAATAAAATGAACTCATTTAAAGCAAAAAAGAAAATAGTAGACATAATTACGCATCTTATTTTGATAGCTGTTGCCGTTACTTGTGTGTTCCCTGTGTTTTGGATGTTATCTTCTTCGTTAAAAACAAACGAAGAAATTTTTAAAAGTATTACATTGTTTCCCGAGACTTGGCAATGGAGTAATTATACCGAAGCATTGTTAAAAGCTAAATTCGGTATGTATTTCTTAAACAGTCTTATTTATACCGTTGTCGGTGTTTCCGCAATAGTACTTGTAACATCCATGGCAGCTTATGCGTTTGCAAGACTTGAATTCTGGGGAAAAACTGTTTTGTTTTATTTGCTTATATCCACATTGTTGATACCTATACCGGGTGCATTTGTTCCTTTGTATCTTTTACTTAAGAGTTTGCATTTGTTGGATACAAGAACAGGTCTTTTATTATGTTATATAAGCGGCGGTATCGCTTTCGGATTGTTCTTGTTAAAAGCTTTCTTTGAAGATTTACCGAGAGAAATTGAAGAAGCTGCATTAATAGACGGTTGTTCTAGGTTCGGTATATATTGGAGAATAGCACTTCCTCTTGCTAAACCGGCCGTTGCAACACTTGTAATTATTCAATGTTTAAATATTTGGAATGAGTTTTTGTTAGCTTTAGTTGTTTTGCAAGATCCTTCAAAAATGCCTATACAGAGAGGTTTGATGGTGTTCCAGGGAACACATATGACGGATTATCCTCTTTTAATGGCAGGACTTACAATTGCTACCGTTCCTATAGTAATAATTTATCTTCTTATGCAAAAGCATATCGTTAAAGGTATTGCTGCCGGCGCTGTAAAGGGATAAAATTTTTTCTTCCGAATATTTCGGGGTTTTATGTGCAAAAAACTTATTGTCTTCGATTTAGGAAAAGTAGTTTTTGATTACGACGTAAACATAATATCAAATTCTTTATCGAAATATTCACCTAAAAAATCTTTGTTTGATAACATGGAAACTTTTATGTTTGAAAACGAAGATTTGTTCGTTAAATACGAAAAAGGTTTAATCTCTTCTTCCGATTTTTATAAAGAAATAATAAAAATATTAGATATAAAAAATTTGTCTTTCGAAAAATTTTCCGACATTTGGAACGATATTTTTACACCTATCAGGGAAGTTATAGATTTAATAATTTCATTATCAGACAAATATGAACTTGCAATGTTATCGAACACCAACGATTTGCATTTCAATTTTTTATATCAAAAATATTCGAGTTTGTTTTTAAAATTTAAAAAATTGCATTTATCTTATCTTATGAATGCAAGAAAACCGGATGCTGAAATATACGAAAAAGTTTTAAAATATCATAATATTGAGCCGCATAACATGTTTTTTACGGACGATAACGAAGAAAATATTTCTGCGGCTGAGACTATGGGAATACAAGCTTTTTCCTTTAAAGATATAACAAAGTTAAAACATGATTTGAAATCTTTCGGAATAGAAATATGATAAATTTCGGTATAACAATATCAAAACAAAAAGAACTTGAAGACAGATTTATAAAATTAAATATTAAAGAAAGCGATATTGTCGAAAAATTTATTCACTCGTCGGGAAACGGCGGCCAAAATGTAAATAAAGTTTCAACTTGCGTATATTTGAAATATCTTCCTTTAAACATAGAAATAAAATGTCAAAAAGCAAGGACACAACTTTTAAACAGATACTATGCAAGAAAAATGTTGGCGGAAGAAGTTGAAAACAGATTGTTGGGCGAAAAAAGCAAAAAACAAAAAGAAATAGAAAAAATAAGACGACAAAAAAGAAAAAGAAGTAAAAGAGCAAAAGAAAAAATATTAGAACAAAAGAAAATGAACTCGGAAAAGAAAGAAAACAGAAAAAAGGTTGTTATAGAATGAAAATAGCATTAGCAAAAATAAATCAAACTGCAGGTAAAATAAAAGATAATCTTAATAAGATATCTGATTATATCTTTAATGCGGAAAAAGAGAAATGCGATTTAACGGTTTTTCCCGAATTTGCCGTCTGCGGCGGATATTGCGGTGATTTACTTTTAAACAAGGATTTTATCGAAGAAAATATTTGTGCCTCAAACGAAATAATAAAAAAAAGTAATATACCGGTAATTTGCGGAACAATTACCAAAGACGATAAAGAAGGTCTTTTAAATTCCGTTTCTTTGTTTAATAAAGAATTTTCTGCTGTTGTTTCCGCAAAACACACACTGAACGATTCGGCTTTCAACGATGAAAAGTATTTTAAAAAGAAAACTGTTGTTGATGCCGTTAAAATTGCAAACAAAAACATAATGTTTGTTGTGACGGACAGTTGCGAAACCGTAAATGAAAATATTGCAACAATTTTCAAGGAAACAAAAATAAAACCGGATATGGTTTTTATTCTCGGTTGCAGTCCTTACTATTACGGAAAAGCGGAAGAATATAAAAGTTTAATGAAAAATCTTGCCGTACAGACTAAAACGGATTTCGGTTTTTTAAATATGCTCGGCGGAAACGACGGCTATGTTTTCGACGGATTGGCAATATATGTTGATAAAAACGGTAACTTTAAATTAACGGAACAATCTTTCGAAGAAAAATTGATAATTTTTGATACCGACGGACAAAATATTGAAGATAAACAAAACGATAAAAACAAAGAGATGTATGATGTTTTGGTCTTGGGCCTGAAAGATTACATGAGAAAAAACAATTTTAAAAAATGTGTTTTAGGTATAAGCGGGGGAATAGATTCCGCATTGGTTGCCACTGTTGCCGCGGATGCTGTAGGTGCCGAAAATGTGACAGGTGTACTTATGCCTTCGAAATATACATCCAAAGAATCAACGGATTGCTCTTTGGAATTGTGTAAAAATTTAAATATTCAAACAAAAACGATTCCTATTAACGATATTTACGATGTTTATATAAAAATTCTTACACCTTCTTTTGATGGGAAAGGACAAGATTTAACGGAAGAAAATTTACAGGCAAGAATAAGAAGCAATATTTTGATGGCATTGTCGAACAAGTTCGGATATTTTGTTTTATGTACTGGAAACAAATCCGAAGATGCCGTAGGTTACAGTACACTTTACGGAGATGCTACGGGCGGTTATGCTCCGATATCGGATTTGTTGAAAAAAGAAGTTTATGAACTTTCAAGATACAGAAATACCATATCAAAAGTAATTCCGGAATTTATAATAACAAGACCTCCCACGGCGGAACTCAGAGAAAATCAAAAAGATTCCGATTCTTTACCGGAATACGATATATTAGACGATATATTAACAAAAATTTTAGATAAACAAATGACATATTCTCAAATAATAGAAAGCGGAGTAAAAGAAGAAGTGTTGAATAAAGTATGGAAACTTTTGTCTGTATCGGAATACAAAAGAAGACAATCTCCGGTTGGTACAAAAGTATCAAAAACTGCTTTTTTAAGAGATATTACTTTACCTATGAGCAACGGATATATATGGAAAAAGATACAAAAATAGATTACGATCTCGTAAAAGATCACAGAAAAAGAGTAAAAGAAAAATTTTTAAAAACGGGATTTGATAATTGGCAGGATTATGAAATTTTGGAATTTGCATTGTTCTTTGTTATATCAAGAAAGGATACTAAAAAAACAGCAAAAAGGCTTATAGAAGAATTTGGCAGTTTAAAAGAACTATTAAATACCGACTACAACAAACTGATAGAAAAATTTAAAAAAATTGAAGGTGTAAGCAAACAGGCTGCATATTTCTTTAATTTTTTAAAAGAGATTTCGACAAAATATTCCGAATTAAAAGTTAAACCTAAAGAAAAAGTTTCTTCTCCGCAGGATGTTGTTGAATATTTGAAAAATAAGATAGGCTTTTGCCCGGAAGAAAATTTATATGCTATATTTTTAAATGCTTCAAATAAAGTTTTAAAATTTGAAAAAATAAGCAAGGGAACGACAGCAAGATCTGCCGTATATCCTGAAGAAATTGCAAAAGAAGCATTAAATGCGGGAAGGACAAGAAGTATTATTGTTGCACATAATCATCCCGGGGGTGTTTGCAAACCTTCACAAAATGATATAATAGCAACTGAAGCGATACAAAAAGCATTGAAAACAATATCTGTGCTTTTGTTGGATCATATAATTGTTACAGACACGGATTATTACAGTTTTAAAGATAATGGTCTCATATAGGAGATAAAAATGAGTGGCTTATTCGGTGTAGTTTCAAAAAAGAAGGATAGTTGTATAGATTCTTTAATTTACGGAACGGATTATCAGGCACACATGGGTTCTGAATACGGCGGATTGGCAGTGTTGGGTAATAACGGTTTTGCAAGGTTCATTCACAGGATGAGCAATGCGAATTTCAGAGATAAATTTTTTGAAAGTATAAAAAATATTGAAGTACACAGCGGTATCGGTGTAATAAGCGATTTGGAAGAACAACCTATTTACATGAAATCGAAAGTGGGGGAATTTTGTATTGTTACGTCCGGAAGAATTGTAAATATGGAAGAACTTGCAAAAGAGATGATGGATTCCGGAATTTGTTTCAGTGAATTCAGTAAATCTCATGTTAATATGACGGAACTTGTTGCAAGAATAGTGTCGATGGGGAAAACGATACCCGACGGAATAAAATTGATGTTCGGTAAGATAAAAGGATCCTGCTCTTTGCTTATATTGGCAAGAGAGGGTGTTTATGCGGCAAGAGATTATTTCGGCAGAACGCCTCTTGTATTGGGACAAGATGCGGATTCTTTTGCAATTTGTTCCGAAACCTGCGGCTTTGCAAATTTAGGTTACAGAATAATAAGAGATTTAAATCCCGGAGAAATAGTTTTAATAAGTGATACCGAAGTAAAAGTTTTGGAAAAAGGTTATAAGGATAAAAAGATTTGTACATTCTTATGGATATATACGGGTTTCCCGTCATCAAATTATGAAGGTATAAATTCTGAAATTGTCAGGGAAAGAAGCGGAAAACTTTTGGCAAAAAGAGATAAAGGCATAAAAGCGGATTTGGTTGCCGGTGTTCCTGATTCCGGTCTTGCACACGCAATAGGTTATTCAATGGAGTCCGGTAT
>JAEEGH010003939.1_pt1 | contig 38470 bp, 27 predicted proteins | sample 9134181 | NCBI WGS metagenome assembly JAEEGH01 (sample SAMN16246544, study PRJNA631951) | gut metagenome | biome: gut microbiome; feature: rumen; material: DP-attached | host: Bos | place: Iran: Karaj | collected 2018-10 | reverse complement strand
AGATTCTTCGCTTCGCTCAGAATGACAGTTAATTATCAGAGTGACAGTTAATTGTCAGAATAACTGATAATTAATACTCCTTCACGACATTGAGAAGGCGGTCGGGATAATTTGAGATGATAGCGTCAACTCCAGCGTCGATCAGGCGTCTCATCTCATCAGGATCGTCCACTGTCCAAGTATTGACCTTCATTCCCTTGGCGTGAGCCTTGTCTACAAGAGCTTTGTCAACATTCTCGTGAGGGGCGCTAAGCCACTTGGGAGTGAAGTTCAGAAGACTCATATACTGGTCAAAATCAGTCTCCCACTCCTCCACAAGGAAAGCGAGTGTGTGGCCGGGATACTTCTCGTTGATATAATTCAGGGCCCTCTCATCGAAACATTGGATCATCAGGCGGTCACCGAGGCCAAGGGAATCCAACATCGCCATACAAAGGTCTGTATATTCATGATATTCAGGCCAGTCCACTCCTTCTACACCGCCGTCGTAATCAGGATCGCTCTTGATCTCAATGTCATAATGCATAGGATAGTGGCCGTTCTCCTTCGTCCAGGCCTCAACAGCCTTGATCACCTCGGAGGCGATGGGCTTGCAAAGTGGCACGCAATGCTTCTCAGGCCATCCGGGATTATACTTGACACCCACATCCCACTTAGCCACCTCGCTGTAAGGCATATGATAAAGATATGTCTTAGGGTCATCGCTCATAACCGGTTTCCCGTCAGGACGGGTAGAGTAACGAGGATGGAAATATTTATCGTGCGAAAGAACGACCTTCTTGTCTTTCGTGACACAAAGGTCCATCTCCAAAGTGTTGACGCCCAACTTCACGGAATTAAGCATCGCCGGAAGGGACTCCTCGGGATAAAGACCCATTCCTCCTCTATGTGCCTCAACATCAACAATATACTTGGGAGCCTCAGCCACCGGCTCAGCCTCCTTCACTTCCGGCGCCGCTCCATAGCGAAGCGTGGCCATCACAGGATAATGATCGGAGACAAAAGGAGCGCCAGGATACTCTTTACGGATGACCTCAAACTTGTCACATCCTGAGAACCCTGAATAGAATACATAGTCTATGGGCTTGGCAGAAGTGATCTTGCCCCAGTCGTGCCAAGTGACCTCATTGTCGGTCACGGGAGCGGTCTGGCGGGCGTCTGACATAAGCTTACGTAGCTCGGTTAGGCAAGGATCCTCGGGGATGACATTCATATCACCTGTTAGGATCATAGGGTAACCTTCCGGATTCATGGCGCCGATGCGATCGACCAAAAGAAGCAGACCTTTACGTCTCGCTTCCTTGCCGACATGGTCGAGGTGGGTATTCACGAAATAGAAATCCCGGTCAGCCGCTTTGTCATGGAGCAAGGTCCATGTGGCTGTGCGGCGGCAGGCCGCATCCCAACCCAAAGATGGCTCAAAAGGAGTCTCGGAAAGCCAATACGTTCCCCACTCCCTCAACTCAATCCTATCTGTGTCATAAAACACGGACATGTGCTCTCCGTCATGGACTCCGTCTTCCCTACCAACTCCGACACATTTGTATCCGGGGCAATTCTCCACAAAGTAATCCAATTGGAAATCAAGTGCTTCCTGGACTCCGAAAACGGCCGGTCTCTGGTCGAGTATCATCGCGCAAGCCGCATCGCGGCGATTCTCCCAATTATTTTCGCCGTCATCGGCGGTGCCATAACGGACATTGAAAGACATGACAGGAAGTGTCTCAACAGACACTTTACCATTCTTGCAGGCAAAAGCCAAAAGCGGCAGCAATGCCAGAAGGAAGATTCGTTTCATATTACTGATTAATAATACTATAACTCTCCGCAGAGAAGGGCGGCGCCAAGAATACCCGGATGATCCAGGTCAGTGGCGTAAAGATTGAGGTTCTCTACACTCTTTGGATAAGGGAACTCGTTTATAACCCGCCACATAGGCTGACTATACAGAGGAAATGCCTTAGCGATGCTACCACCCAGGATAATGACGGAAGGATCGTAAGCGAACATAATCATCTGGACCAGTTTGCCGATATGGCCGCCGAACTCCTCCATTATGGCCAGCGCATCAAGGTCACCCCCAGCGGCGGCAATGGCGGTGTCTTTACCCGTGGTTCCTTTTCCCACGAAGAAACGGCTACTGCAGTAATACTCATAATCCTTGTCAAGATAAGGAATACTGCCTATCTCGCCTGCTCCCGCATTGCGTCCGCGGTAAAGGCGTCCGTCCACAATGAGCGATCCTCCCACGCCAGTGCCGAGCGTGGCGCAGAAAGCCTCTTTGTGGGGGCCATCCTTTCCGAATCGGGTCACTCCGAGGGCGAAGCAGTTGCAATCATTGTCAACCGCGACACGGACATGATATCTTTTTTCAAGCAAGTCCTTGAGGTGCACTTCTTTCCACGATGGGATCCCGACAACATTGTATACAATTCCCCGCTCAGTGTCGACTACTGAAGGGACTCCGATTCCGATTCCGTCAACCTCCGGCGACATTAAGTCATCGATCAGGCGGTACAGTTGTTCCAAAACCTCCCCCTCACTTCCAGTGGAGAGGCTAGGCTCGACCAATACACGAACGACTTTCCCTCCGGGAACAACCGAAGCCACCCTCACATTCGTGCCTCCCAGGTCAATAGCTATTCTCATAAGATATGGTTTGTTAAAGTGTTATCTTACCGCTCTTCTCCACATGGACGGTGGCGGACTGTCCGTCTCCCCAGTTTACGGTCAGGTCAAAGGGGACATTTGTGGCAACAGTAATAGACGGTTTGTCGGAAAGGGATTTCCTAGCTGCGGCCTTGAGAGACACAACTCCCTCCGGACCAAACGGATACCGATCTATTCCATGTGCCTCAGTCTGGTGGACATCCCACTCCACCTTTCCCTCACTGAAGTCGGACTGTATTCCAAGAATATACTCAATGAACACGGCAATCGGCGGAAGGCCGGTCCAGCCAACGAAGTCCTTACGGGCCATAAAGCCGGGAGCGGTCTCCTCCGGGGAATAATACTCCCAGAAAGTGCCTGTGTCTTGCCAAACTTTGAAGACATTGTCAAAATGGTTATTGGCCACATCCATCGCCTCCTTGCAGTATCCTCTCTCCCATAAACCACTAATTACCATATAATTGGCTCCGGGCCAAATACCACCCTGCCAATAACGCCCTTTGGGATTGTATTTGGGGTGGTCAGCTGAGAGTGAAGGAACCCTATGAGTCCTTGAGAATTCATTCTCATCAGATAAATGAGCGACCAGCCGGTCCAAACGGTCCTTGTCAAGCACATCAGTCTTGAGAGCCCAGAAAGCGGATATTCCTTTAGTCGCGTTGCGGCTTCCGTCGCCGTAGACATCGTAGAGGAAACCGGTCTCCTCATCCCACATGTTCTCGTTAATCCACTTCTTCAAGAACTTCATCTCATCCTCCATCTCCTCTATCTCCTGCCAGCGCTCGATGTAGAATCCGATCTGCATGAGGCAGTCGTTCACGAGGTATTGCTGGAGGTTGGTGTCCAGCCATGTCATATGACCGTTGGAGAATATCTGGTTGTATCCTTCCGGGACGCGGGGCATGTTGTCCATACCGGTACCCCAGCCGCTGGACCAGTAGGTTCCGTCCTTCCAAGTGCGGTTGAGCTTCCACCATTGGGCATATGCCACAAGTGCGGGGAACACCTTATGGAGTCTATCTATATCCCCGAACTGCTTGTAATACAGCAACTCTGCCCAAGGCAAAAGATCGGGGCCAGTGGAAGTGGGATCGTAGCGCTCGAAGCAGTCGGAGCCATCCGCGCGGATCTCCCGGCAGATGAAACCATCTTGGTGCTGCTTGGCGTAGAAATTATCCAGCGTCCTCTGGAACGGGAAGAAACGATATCCGTAACGAGCGAACATCATCATGAAAGAATCATCCCACATGAATATATTCCCGTTGTAAGCGACATCAAGATACGGGGAGACGAAGCCTGAGCCCTCCTGAGGCTGACGGATGTTGCCGACAGCGATCTTCCAGGCATGCCAGTACATCTCAATCTCCTTCTCATGCCCCTCCCATATAGGAGATGGAAGAATCTTCTGCGCCTCTTTGAAGGATTTGGGAGCCTTTGTCTCCGGCTTCATCGTCCGGAACGAGTTCTCCGAGACGAATATATTCTTGACATAGGTATTCTTGTACGGAAGGTCATAGGGTCCGGACTTGAGGTCCTGAGCCGATATGACGACCGCACAAAGCGCCATAAAGGCGATGGTTATAAGGATTCGTCTCATTTCTTTACTATCCGTTTAATCGCGCGAGCGATGTCGTAATTCATATAAGTGCCCCTGAACTCCTGCGATCCGGGCCCATAAGCGAAGACCGGCAGCGCGAGCGGAGTGTGGTCATCTGAATTGTATATGGCCAGCACGTGGCCAGTGGCAAGATCGCCATCAAGTATTGTGAGCCCTCCGGTCTCGTGGTCCGCGGTCACCACGACAAGTGTCTCCCCGTTGCTGTCAGCGAACTTAAGTGCCTCAGCCACAGCCAAATCAAAACTCAGAGTCTCTAAAATCGAGGCGGGCAAGCAGTCGGAATGCCCCGCATAGTCAATCTTAGCTCCCTCAACCATCAAGAAGAATCCCTTCTTTGAGGATTTCTGAAGCTTGGCTATAGACTCCTTGGTTATATCAGCAAGGAAACTCAAAGTCTCCTGACGGGCATAGGCCCCCATCCTCCGGTCAGCGCAAATAACTCTGCCGGGAATGGAACTCACACTCAAAGCGTCATGAGTGTAGTTGAATCCATTAGCTTTAATCGCGGTCATAAGGTCGAAACCATCCTCCCGGGGATCCTCGAAATAGTCGGTCCCACTACCGGCAAGAAGATCAAGGGTCTTGTTAGTGGCCAAGTACCGAGTCACTTTCTCGATACTGTCGCGTTCAGCTGTGTGGGCGTAGAAAACACTGGGAGTTGCATCCGCAAGATCACCCAAGGTGACAACTCCGACAGCCTTCCCCTGGGCGTGGAAATAGTCGCTCAAAGAAGGATACTCCACTGAGCCGTCCTCATTGGAAGCAATATGCCTGGTCCAGGATATCTCACCCGTCGCCAAAGCACTACCTCCAGATGCTGAATCCCCGATAAAATCGTCATTAGGATTATAGAACTGAAGACCCATGTTCTTCATTCTCAGCATAGAAAGGTCACGACCATTGGCGTAAGCCCCTGACAGAATCTGATTCAATCCCATACCGTCTCCGATAAGGAATATGACATTCTTAACCTTCTTGGTAGAACCGTCGTTCCTGTAGGTGGGAGTATAGACGTCAATCCCCTTGTCGAGCATCATCTTCTCATTCTGGAAGCCCTGGAAATCACGGGTCGCCTTGTCCAGCTTCTTTGTCCCGGTGACACCAGCCTTGACGGTATGGCGTCCCATCCTGAAGTTCTTGTTGGTCCAGTCATCAAAGAAAAGGGCGCACTTGGCGGGATGGTCTGTATTGAATATATCCACCCCAAGCCTTTGGAAGGTGAAATATGCGGTGGTCCCTTCTGGAGCATCCCAGAAGCGGATAGGCTTCCCAATAGCATGTACAGCTTCTATAGCGGCCGTAACGGCTTCCATTTCAGGCTTAATCATCCTACCCTTGCCGTTCCACTTCTTGGCGAACTTACGGAAATCGGTGCTGATCATCGCTATTTGCTTTAACTGATCAGGGGTATAATTGAGTTTCCCATCCGTGAAGTCACCGTCATACCAAAGCCAGGAAGGCCATTGACCATAATCGGCCGGAGCGGGATATCCACCCGTGATGACTATCCTGACACTTTTCTCGCTCGCGAACACATCCGGAAACTCCTCAGCGAGAGCCACTACTCCGGGAAGGGCATCAGAGCTCTTGAGATCGACAACCAGCTGAAGGAGATCATCACTTCCCTTCCACATTCGGCCGCCATTCTCACGGAACTTTTTGACTATCGGCTCGATGTACATGGATCGCAGGCTACGGTCGGCCTTCACATCCTTCCTGTTGTGAGCCACGAGGATCTCGCCGTCCTGAAGGAACACATCGGCCTCAATCGAGGTGCAATGCTGTGAATACGCCTCCCAGAAAGGAGCGATACGATCGTAGTCATTGTGGGAATGATAAGCGATGGGACGCTGTGCCTGGAGAGTCAGGCTCAACGCCGCAGCCGCGAAGATTATCAGTATTTTACGCATATCGTTATATTAATTGTCATTCTGAGCGAAGCGAAGAATCTATTGATGCAAAACCGCCTCTTTCGGTATCCTTTCAAACTTCTCTCCCCCCTGAGGCTTCCAAGCCCAGAACAGGCTCTGCCCCTCGTAATCCTCCAGATAGGAGAGGCGGAAAGGATGAAGTCCCTTCTTCAGAGGAATACGACCGGTGGCGGTGTATGCGGCATGGGAACCATCGTTGTCCACCACAATCTTTCCGTCAATCTCTAGAAGAGCGCCGTCATCGCTGCGGAGAGCGAAGTCCCAGATGCCATCCTCGGGAACATCCAGATAGCCAGTGAACACATATCCAAAATGATCCTCGTCCGGAGCATCCTTAATCGATGGAGATTCCATCACTCCTGAGGAAACAGGGCGGCTTGCCCTAACATCAGAGGTGCGTGAGAAAAGGCCGGTGTGGTAGGTGAATTTACATCCCGACTTTAGTCCAGACACCTTCGCCGAAGGTAAGAAAACAGCGGGAACTGCATGTATTCTCATCTGTTCACTGGGAGCCATCCCATCCTTGAACGCTCTGGCCGTGATAATAACATCACTATTGATCGTGAATGGTTTCTCGAAAAGAGCGGCATTCTCATCAGGGTCACCGCCATCAAGGGTATACCTGATCGTGGCGCCCTCAGTCCTGCTCCTCAGGAGGACCTCAAAGTCTCCTTCGTAATATACGGGATCTCCAGTGACATAAGGCATGGATACCTGATCACCCGCAGTCATGGAATACGGAGCCTGGAGATTATCCCGGTCTGATACCGGCTCCTTCGACAACTCGAAGGCCAACTCGCCTCCATCACGAAGTCTCTCGTAAGTAATAAACTGAGCATCAACAGGTTCCCCATTAAAGGTGACTGATTTGATGTATGGATATTCAGGATGATCGGCAATGATGACAAGATCCTCCTCTCCGAACAAGGAGATGACGGCCCTCTTGAAAAGAGGAGCCGTGAATACATATTCACCCGTTCCGGGGCAGATAGGATATATTCCGAGAGCCGAGAGGATGTACCACGCAGACATCTGGCCGCAATCCTCATTGCCGCTGATGCCCTCGGGAGTGGGAGAATACATTTCCTGAAGTAACTGACGCACAAGCTTTTGGGACTTGCAAGGCTGACCTAGGAAATTGTATAGATATGCCATGTTGTGGCTAGGCTCATTGCCGTGGGCATACTGGCCGACAAGACCGGTCATGTCACCGATATCAGTCCCGGGATCCCTCTCGTCATACGTGAACAAGGAGTCCAGGGCGGCGACCATGGCGTCCTTGCCTCCCATAAGAGCCGTCAATCCATTGAAGTCGTGAGGAACGAAGAACCGGAATTGCCACGGAATACCTTCGGTGTAGTCCCTGGAGCTGCCGATCGGATTGAACCTAGGCATCCAGTTACCGTCAGAGTCCCTTCCGCGCATGAAACCGGTTGAGGCATCAAACAGGGCGGTGTAGCGCCGTGCCCTGGAATAATATTCATTGGCTATATCCTCAAGACCAAGTTCCTCGGCCATCCGGTAGATACACCAATCATCATAGGCGAACTCCAGAGTCTTGGAAACCGACTCCGCCTGAATGTTGGCGGGAACATACCCATAAGCGTTGTAAGACTCAGAGCTCGCATCAGTGTTAGAGGCTTTGATCATGGCCTTGAAAGGCTCCTCATAATCGAATGAGCGGAGATTGAGCCAAGCGTCCGCCATCATGGAGACGGCATGATAACCTATCATGCACTCGGTGTCAGAACTGGTCAAAGGCCACATGGGAAGTCTCCCGCCCTTGTCGGCCATGTCCATGAGGCTGAACACCATGTCATTGACCAGAGGCACATTGATGAACGTCATCAAAGGGTTCCAACTCCTGAAAGTATCCCATAAGGACAACGTGGAGTAGAACGCCCCTCCCTCAGGCACATTGGCGATCTCCTGGCGGAAATCCCTGTAACGCCCGTCAACGTCATCGCCCCGGTTAGGAACTATCATTGTGTGGTAAAGAGCTGAGTAGAAATTGGTTCTATCCTCCTTACTTCCCCCCTCTACCTTTATGGATCCGAGAGCCTCAGCCCAAGTATTGGAAGCCTCAGTGCGGATGGTGTCGAAATCCTTATCGCCTACCTCAGTCGCGAGATTACGAGCGGCGCCGTCAGTATCAACTTGTGAAAGTCCCACAGAAACAGTCATTTCCTTCGTCGTCTCAGGGAAGGTGAGAAGCATCCTGTCTCCTTCAAGCTTTTCAGCCGAAGAGAACGGAACCGAGAAAACGGCGTTGAAATAAATCTGCCTGTCAGGAGCCCAACCGCTGACATGGCGGCCTCCCTTGACAACAGAATCTCCCTCCATGTCCATGAATATCCGGTCAGGATGGGTTTCCCCGATATTATAGGCCGCATCAATCAGGATATGGCGTTCCCCTTCTCCCTTGAACGTGTAGCGATGGACTCCGGCTCTGGTGGTGGCGGTCAGTTCCACTGTAAGGCCAGCTTTCGGGAAGTCCACTTTGTAGTACCCGGGACAGGCTGTCTCATCGTCATGAGAGAATGGCAGGCTTATGGGAATATCTTTCCCGATGAAAGGAAGGAAAAGGAAATCACCGAGATCCGCGCAACCGGTACCGCTGATGTGGGTGTGCGAGAAACCAAGGATGGAAGCATCACTATAGTGGTAGCCAGAACATCCGTCCCAAGTCCTGTTCCTGGTGTCAGGGCTCAACTGAACCATCCCGAAAGGGGTGGTGGCACCAGGATATGTATGACCATGAAAACCGGTCCCGACAAAGGGGTCCGCATACGAGACAAGATTTGTCTCAGAAGTTCCAGAGCATGCCGCTAAAGCGACAGATAAAACTAGGAACAGGGATGATCGGATAATTGGTCTCAAAACTTTAGCATTATAATGGTAGATAGCAAAGATAACTAAAGGAGAGACAAATATCGGGACAAAAGCGCCGTCCTACACCCCAAATCACGCAAGACTAATGCCTCTTCCTTAAAGCGGCGGCATCCTGCCTGGCCTTTTTCTTCTCGTAACGAGCCTTATAGCGTTCGAAGAACTTCTGTTCCCTGGCATCAGACTTCGCCTTAGCCTTCAACATTTTCTTTAGTTTGACTCGTTGTCTTTCAGCATTCTTCTCCGCTTTCCTGGCGGCCTTCTCAGCATCCTTAGCGTCAAGAGCGGCCCATTTGGCCTCTTTCTTGGCAACCCTAGCCTGACGCAAACTGTCTTGAACGGCTTTCTTCGCGTCTCGCTGAGCCTTCTTCAAAGCCTTCTCGGCATCCAAGTCCGCTGTCAACGCCCGCCTTAGCGAATCCATCTTAGCGGTCTTCAACGAGTCCGCTACAAACTTCTCTCTTGCCAACGCCTTCACGGCAGCCAACGAATCGGACACCGCAGCAAGAGAATCTGATACAGCAGTCCCCAACGAATCAAGCGCCTCAGTGGGAAGAGTGGCTTTGATACTATCCTTCGGTGCGGTGGGTTCACCAATGGCCTCAACAGACTTTGTTTCAGCCCCTTCGGCCTGTCCTTCCTCAACCTCCTGAACTTCTTGAGCCTCTTGCGCAGCTTGAGCCTCTTTAGCATTCCGCGCCGCCAATGCTTCTTCGGCTTTCCTCAACTCTTCCGCTGCCTGACGCTCCGCCTCTCTGGCCCTCTTGAGAGAATCAGCACTGGCGAGCATCTTGTTGATGTTGGCTATATGACCAGGGAAGTATATCTCAGTCTGTGCGAATTTAGCATGCGGAACACTCTCATAACGAGCTCTTTCCGACTTTCGAGGCGTATATGCGACGATATCCTCGGGGCCTTTCGGACGCTTTTCAGGCTGCCATTCGAATCCCTTTAGTATACGCTCATCTTTCTTTAGCTGAACGGCAGGATAGGCGTCACTTTTAACCTGCTCATAATAGACCAGGTCGTTGATATTCCCTTTAATGAAAGTGGCGGAGAGCATTTTCGCCTCGAATTTGTTTACCGTCGCGAAAGCTCCTTTCTCCTCGAGGAAGAATAGCCCGGAGGCCCCTCCCATTGAATCAAAACGCCTCAAAGTGCCAGTCGAATCAAAGTACGCCATCATCTCCGTGCCCCTGATCTGGTCAAAACACAGGGAATCTTCCTGAACCACGATGAAGGCATTAGACATCAGGCTCGCCTTTTCAAGAGCCCTGTTCTTCAAAACCACAGTGATACTGTCAGCGGAATACTGTCGGCGTATCTCATTCCACACGATAGGAGAACGATATAGCCTCACCAGAGAGTCAAGATCGTTGTAGACAAGCGAATCGCAGACCACCTGCATGTCTTTGCGGAACACCTTGACATTCCGCAGCCCAAGCAGGAACCCGATCTTGGTGGAGTCCGAGAGCGCCGAGTCAGTTGTGTCAACTTGGACAGTGGCAGACGAGTCAGGAACTTGAAATATTGGCTCAGCGTAAGGACCACCCTTTGGTCTGCTTCCCTTGAAATTAGGATCCTCTTCCTCCCTTTTCCTTTTCGCCTCTTCCGCCGCTGAGACAGCCGCCTCATAAGCCTTACGCCTATATTCAGCGACAGGGTCTACAGCAAGCTCCTCCATGCGTTTCTGGGACTTGGTAACCTCATTCTCAGACACTTCACACCTGGGGACAGCCCAATAGAGAAGCTCGTCTCCTCGGACATACACCGTGTCTTTAGTTCCTTCCTGCTCGAAAACAGCGATAACTGAGGGATCCCTGAGCATCCTTATCCGCTCGAGGGAATCCACATATTGCATGTAACCAGCCACCGCCGCGACATTCCTGGTCGTGTCAAGCAACTCCACGTTGCCGAACATCTCAGCGTTGTTGAAAGCCCTCTCGTAAACCAGAGTATCGGACCAAGCCTCCTGGTTTAGTGTCAAGAGATGGACATTCTTCATGAACGTGAACACTTCCGCGGCACGGTTGTAAGAGCCCGCATTAGCGGAGAGCATATTATCGCCCCTCCAAGCGTGCGTGCCCGTGCCGAATACCGCGATAGAAGTCTCAGTGTTGAAGTCAAGGTCATCTGTCTTGACGAACACGGAGTCGGTGTACATGTTGACATCGCGGAAAAAACGGAAAGTCTTTGTCTTCGCGTCGTACCTTCCAATATCGCTCTCGATGATCTGGCCATCCTTATCCCGGAAAGACCCTCCGTTACGGAAGATGGCGACACTATCGGCTGTGTCATAGTCCAAGTTCCTCGTCCTGAGCGTATTCCTGTCTTTATCCTGAAGCTGTACCAGACTGCCTCTAAACTCCGCGAGACTACTGCCGATATAATAATCCAGATTGTCACTCGTGAGAACAGTCCGGTTCTGGATGATCCTCACATGACCAATAGCCTTGATGACATTGGCATCGACATCCCACAAGGCAGTGTCGCAAATCAATTTTGTGGCGTTATGCTCGAAACGGGCGTTCCCGAGAGCCTTTCTGAAGCTGTGGCCGTTCACCTCCTCAAGCTGAAGCTTGTCACACCCGAGAAGGCGCACAAGACTGTCTGTCCGCTCAGAGAACTGGGCTTGGGCTACCAGCGGGAGCAGAATAAAAAGGATGGAATATGCGAGACGGCGAACAGACATCACACTTACTCACTGAACTTAGAAGTCCAGATGGAACGTCGGAACTCGCAGTCTTTGAACATAGGATCAATGACTATCCTGGTGTCTTTTATTTTCTTCTCCAGGAACTCGTCCAACGCCGCCTGCTGCTTCTCTCTCCTGACTTCCCCCTGAAGCTGCGAGAAATCAGACTCGAAAGACGCTGTATGTGCTGGTATAATCTTATCCACACGGATAATCTTGTAGTTGGTCTTACCGACCACGAAATCCTTGACCTGGTCCGGTCGTCCATCATTGTCAGTGGATTGGACCGGCTCGGAGATCTCGCCTTCCTTCAAGTCTTTGATGGCTTTATAATCCTCCGGCTTGAGCTGGTCGATCTCGAAATATGCGGAACCGGTGTTGGGATCAGACATCTGCCCACCGTTAGTCTTAGTGGGAGCGTCCTGCGAATAGAAGCTGGCAGCCATCTGGAACGTGACCGCTCCGTTGAGAATCTCTGTCCTCAAGCTATCCAATGTCTTGAAAGCCTTCTCCTTATCAGCCGTTGTGTACTGGGGCTTCATCAAGATATGGCGGCAATTGAACATATCTCCGTTTTTCTCCAGAACCTCAATGATGTGAAATCCATCAGGAGTCTCGACTATCTGGGAGATGACGCCTGGCTTCAAGGCCATGGCGGCATCAGAGAAGACGGGCCAATAAATTGATTTGGAGGCCATTCCGAGCTCTCCTCCCCTACGTGCGCTACCCGGATCCTCGGAATACATACGGGCGAGGGTGGAGAACTTTTCACCATTTATGATTCTCTCCCGCAACTCCAGAAGTTTCTCACGCACAGCGAGATTCGCCGCCTCGCGGTCCGGATAGAGACAAATCTGGCTAAGCTGGTACTTGATCGGGACTATGGGGAGGTTCTTTGTGTCAACCGTATCCATGTATTCCTTCACATCGTAGGGAGTCATATCAGGAACGGATTTCATGATCTCCATTTGCTCCTGCTGTGTGAGGCTAAGATCCTCATACTGTTTGCGCCAGTCTTGGCGGAGGCGGTACAGCGGCTTTCCGAAATATTGCTCTAGTTGCTCCTGGCCACCCATATAAGTGAGGAGCTGATCCACTCTCTGGGACAACATACCCTCAACATTGTCCTGGTTGACAGTGAGAGAGTCCACCCTGGCCTGCATGAGCAGGAGTTTGGACTCGAGCATAGTCTCTAGGACCTCGCAACGGACATTCCTATCCGACATCAGCCCCTGCGCTCTCCTCTCCTTCACAGAACCTTCAATGTCCGAGATAAGGATCAACTCATTGCCGACAACCGCGACCGATTTGTCTATGTATTTGTACTTCTGAGCGAAGCCTGCCGAGCATGTGGCGAGGACCACCAATAAAGTGACTATTGTTTTCTTTATCATTTCGTAGAGTAGATTTCAAATTTCTCCTTGGCCTTGGCGTCTTCTATCAAGTCTTGTTCCAAAGTCGTCAGCAGCTTGTGCTTTCTCCCGCTTATGATTATATCCTTGATTCTTTCCTCACAATACTCCTCTGGAGGCACATCACCGGCTTTCACCATGTCAACGATGAAGGCCACATGAAGGAACCCGTCCCCGTCCTTGATCTCAATGAACTTGCCATTCTTTTTCGACAGCATCTCAACGTAGTCCACACCGAAATCCCCCGCCAAAGTGGCCGCGTCAATCCATGTGTCTGAGCAATCGACATAACGCTGGGCGGAGTTGAAAGCCAAGCTATCCGCCGCGGTCACGTCCCCGACCTTGTCAGAAGACATCAGCTTCTTGATCTTTTGCAAGTTAGGGGAATCCTCGGAGATCTTCATGAACCTCGCCTTGAGGATAGGTCTCTCCAGTTTGAAATTATCCTTATGGGCTTCGTAATATTCATTAACCTCCTTCGCCGAGACAGTCGTGTCAAGCCTCTCGGAGATGAACCTCTGCTCGAAACGATACCTCAATAGGGACTGCCTGTAGTCCTCCAGCTCTTTTGAGACGTCTTTCTCCTCCTTGCTGAGCTTTTGCTCGGCGATGTCCTGAAAAGCCTTGCCGGTAGCCCAGGAGTTAATGTAAAGATTGGCCAGGCCGGCGCTGTCCTCAGGGCTGATCCCGTTGGGTATGACTTTCTCCAACTCGGAGAGGTACAACTTATGCTCCCCGAGCTTCGCCACCACCTCCCCGTCGTGAATAAACGACTGGAATGCCTTGCAGGAAGGTAATAGCGCCAATAAAGCGACTATGGCGAACGCCGGGATTCTCCGGGACATGACAATTCTCTTATCTGGAATAATTAGGAGCTTCCTTGGTGATGGTCACGTCATGGGGATGACTCTCAAGGAAACCGGCATTGGTGATGCGGACGAACTTAGCGTTACGAAGCTGCTCGATATTGTGAGCTCCGCAATAACCCATTCCGGCGCGGAGACCGCCCACGAGCTGGTAGACAACCTCAGAGACTGTGCCTTTGTAAGGCACCTGGGCGACGATTCCCTCCGGCACAAGTTTCTTTATGTCGGCCTCCATATCCTGGAAATACCTGTCCTTGGAGCCCTGCTCCATAGCCTCCAGGGAACCCATTCCCCTGTAGGACTTGAAGCGGCGACCGCTCATGATGATGGTCTCACCCGGCGACTCCTCGGTACCTGCCAGCAGTGATCCGGCCATAATGGTGCCGGCGCCGGCAGCGAGAGCCTTGACAATATCTCCAGAATACCTGATACCTCCGTCAGCGATCACGGGGATGCCTGTGCCTTTAAGCGCCTCACAGGCCTCCATAACCGCCGTGAGCTGAGGCACGCCGATACCGGCGATAATCCTGGTGGTACAGATCGATCCTGGACCGATTCCGACTTTGACGGCTTTAACTCCCGCATTGGCCAAAGCCTTGGCACCCTCTGCGGTAGCGACATTTCCGGCGACAATCTGTGCCTCAGGGAAAGCGTCGCATGCCCTCTTGACCATCTGGATAACTCCCTCGGAATGTCCATGGGCGGTGTCGAGGACGACAGCGTCAGCACCGGCATCAAGAAGCAGCCCTATTCTCTCAACTGTATCAGACTTGATTCCAGCGGCGGCAGCAACCATCAGACGACCCTTACTGTCCTTGGAAGCGATGGGGTTATCCTTGATCTTCATGAGGTCCTTATAGGTGATAAGCCCCACAAGCTTGCCGTCATTATCAATGACAGGAAGCTTCTCGACTTTGCTCTTCTGGAGAATCTTAGTGGCGTCAGCCAGATTGATGCCCTTAGGAGCGGTGACGATGTTCTCGCTGGTCATCACCTGATTGATAGGCTGGGCCATATCCTCCTGGAACCTCAAGTCCCTGTTGGTCACGATCCCGATGAGGTAGCCGTTGCCATCCACCACGGGGATACCACCGATATGGTGCTTGCTCATCATGGCGAGAGCCTCTCCGACGGTAGCTTCCGGACGGATGGTGACTGGATCGTAAATCATCCCGTTCTCAGCCCTCTTGACATGGCGAACCTGCTCGCATTGGCGCTCGATTGTCATGTTCTTGTGAATGACTCCGATACCTCCGGCCCTTGCCATCGCTATAGCGAGGGCGGATTCGGTGACAGTGTCCATGGCGGCGGACACAATCGGGGTGTGAAGCCTTATGTCCGTAGTGAAGTTTGACGTCACATCGACGTCACGGGGTAGTACATCGGAGTGAGCCGGAACCAGCAACACGTCATCGAAGGTGAGGCCTTCGGAAATCTCTCTGTTTACGAACTTCGCCATTGTGATGAGTTTAATTAGGCAAAGTTACGAATTATTCCCAAAAGTTCAAAAACAGCTACTCCAAGACATAGAACCTGAAAACGTAATCACCTCCTCCCAACGAATAGAGGATCTTGCCGTTCTTATAAACAATAGACTTGTCAATTCCTCTGCTTCCGGCGGCGAAATACACATCGCCGCTCTTCGTGATAATTGGTTTGGAACGCGCCATCAGCCCGTCTTTCGAAGACAATTCATAAATCACCTTATCATTCTTGTAGACAACAATATCCTCCTGGGTGTCCAAGGTTGTCACAACATAAAGATCCTTACCGCTGAAAGAGAGGTAATGATCCTGGTTCCCATCCCTGTCGACATTTATGGAACGGACGTATTTGGCATTCTTGTAAAGATTCAAGCAACCATCCGCCTTTGTAATCACCCACACATTTCCTTCGCTGTCCAAAGCCAAATCAGTAGGCACCTCCTCAGTCCCACCATGATACATGGTCTGTTCCGTGACCTTAAAGTCTTTGGAAATAGTCCAAAGTCTTCCCACTCTTGTTCCGAAAGCGTCAAAGCTGTAACCGGCCACATAGGCGGTCCCGTCAGCCGCGACCGACATCGCCACGTTCCTATATCCATAATCAGCTGAGAGCATCTCTTCAAACAAAGACTGACCATTTGCGGCGTTAAATATTTTAATCATATCATAATCATAATAATACAACCTCCCAGAGGCCACCCCCATAAGATCAGCGCCTTTATAGAAATTATCTAGTAGAAGAGATCCGTTTTTGTAAATGCCGTCATAAACAAAACATTCATACAGGTCAATTTCATCAGAATAAATATCATCCAAATAGTCTCGGCTACTAATGTACTTTTCTCCATTAAGGAAAACACCGTCGTAAGTCCTGATATACACCTGGGCTCCCAACTGCTGGGAGACGGTGACTTTGCATGTGGCGGTGAAACCGCCTTCATCACTCGTCGCGGTGATGTCCGTCTCGCCATTCCCTTTCGAGGTCACCTTCCCGGCATTGTCAACAGTGGCTACAGCCGGGTTGGAAGACTTCCATGTCACGTTCTTGTTCTGAGCATATTCCGGATCGAAAACAACCTTAAACTGCTTGGTCTCGCCCTTCTTCATCGTGAGACTGGTGTAAGGGAAAGATATTCCTTTCAGGGTCGGGTCAGGAGTGACTGTCACCTCGCAGAAGGCCTGGATGGTCTCGTCGGCCATACTCTTGACATAGACCTTCGCGGTACCGGGTTTCAGGGCAGTAATAATACCGTTCTTATCGACCGATACGATGCCCGTGTTGTCAGCGGCCCACTGGACAGACTTGTCACCGAAAGCTTCGGGGGTGAATTTCACCTCAAGTTGCTTGGTCTCTCCCTCCACTATCTCTAGCGTGGCCGGATCCACGGCCAAGCCCTCCAGGGCGACAGCCTTGACTGTAACCTTGCAAGTGGCTGTCTTTCCGCCGTCCGAAGTCGTTACGGTTATAGTGGCCTCGCCCGCTTTGACGGCCGTGACTTTTCCGTCCGACACCTTGACGATATTATTGTCACTGGTGCTCCAGGTGACGGCCTGGTTCGTGGCATCCGAGGGCGTGATTGTCGCCTTAAGTGTCCCTTCGGCGCCTTCCGTCAGCTCTAATGTGGTCTTATCAAGCGAGATTCCTGTTACTGAAATCGTCTTGGCAGTCACGGTGACAGAGCATGTGGCCGTCTTGGAACCATCAGTGGTTGTGACAGTTATCGTGGCCGATCCGGCTTTCACGGCAGTCACCTTACCTGAATTATCCACTGTGGCGACACCATTGTCAGAAGACTTCCAACTGACCGATTTGTTCGTCGCGTTGTCGGGCGTGACTGTGGCTGTCAACGATTCAGATCCGCCTTCAGTAAGGTTGAGAGATGTTTTATTCAGGGAAACTCCAGAGACACCCACTGTCGCCGGAACGGGGTCCTCATGTCCGCAAGAAGGCAATGTAAAGGCAAACGTCACGACGGCAATCATCGTGAAAAGAGATCCAAATAGCTTTTCCATAATACAATGTAATTTTAACAAATATAAGAAAAACTATTTGATTTCCAACAGTATCGAGCGACAGTACCCGCTGAGAATCAAAGAGTCACGAGGCTATAGCGCTATTGGGGTAAGGCGCATGGCCGCCACTCTGGCGGAGGGTATGTCCCCGTCAGTAGCCCTAAGGGAGAATGTGTGGACTCCTGGGGAATCAATTTTGGCCCAGCCCAACGGATACCAAGCATACGCCCTTGTGGCGTCATGCTCATTTACGACCGCCTCCTGACCATCAATCGACATCCTCCATTCGACCCAGCTGTCCGGAAGCATTCCAAGATATTCAAGATCAATGTTATAAACTCCAGGTTCCTTAATATCGACAGTCCATGTCACAGTCGACTCCCCGTTGAGATCCTGAGCCACGTTCCTGGTTTTCCACTCCCCGAATTTCTCCATCCATCCGGAGCGCTGAACTTTACAATTCTCAACCGAAGCGAACTCGACCGGCAGGACAGTGGTTCCCAACGGGTCAGCCGCCAGTTTGCCGTCTACCTCCACTTCCCCGTCAAACGTCAGCTCAATCACAGAGGCGTATTCATCGGGTCTTTCGAAAGGCAGTTTGATACGCAGCCAGCCGTCTTCGGAGGAGAACCGCAGCTTCCCACCATGCAGACGAGCCGACTTCACAGGCGTCTTAAGGCCTGGAACCCAGAGATTTCCGTCAGATGGCCAATCAAATACCACCAACTCGACCTTGTCACCTTGAGTCACGGCATCGCCCCACGGCAAAGCATGTCCCCATGGAGAGGGGCCAGCTTTATACACGGCCTCCGGGTGGGAATGAACCCACTTTCCTGACTTCCTCAAAGCCGCGGCGGCCATCGGATGGATCCTGCCTTTGGAGTCGGGTCCCACATTGAGCATCCAAGTGCCTCCACGGGCTATGGTGGAGACAAGGGTGCGGACTATGAAATCCGGCGTTTTCCATTCGTTGTCATATCGGGAATATCCCCAACCCACCTGTGTCACGTCAATTCCTTCCCAGCGTCCCTCATGGTTAGCGACAGGCACCTCCATGTCACCCAACGTCTCATAATCACCCAAGCCGTTACCCACTCGGCTGGAAACCAAAGCATTCGGCTGGTTTTTCCTGACTATGTCAACCAGTTCCTGGGAATATTCCAACGACATGTTCCCAGGAGTGTCAAACCAAATCAGCTGGATGTCTCCGTATTTGGTGGTCAACTCCTCAACCTGAGGGACACATTTTGTCCTGAAGTATTCGTCAAAAGAAACCTCTCGCCCAGAGGCGTCTTTCCCAGGCCCGTTTCCTCCTCCCGGAGCGGTCCAGTCCTGGAACTGGGAATAATAGAACCCGATCCCGAGTCCTTCACGATGGCAGGCCTCAGCCAGTTCGGCCATCAGGTCCCGCTTCAGAGGCGTGGCGTCAACTATATCAAAATCACTTGCTTCCGTGTCGAACATCGCAAAGCCCTCATGGTGTTTGGCGGTGATGATGATATATTTCATCCCGGCATCCTTCGCGATTGATACGATCTCATTGGCGTCGAACTCCGAAGGGTTGAACGAAGCGGCCTGGGCCATATATTCATCCACCGGGATGCCCGCCTGTGCGCCATTCATGATCCATTCGGCGTTGCCATAATAGATCTTCCCTTTCCAGACTCCCTCTAGAGAGGAATACAATCCGAAATGGATGAACATGGCATAGTTGCCATCCTCGAAAAGAATCTCCTGAGGAGAACGGTTGTCTTCCGTGGTCTGAGGAATTTGACTCTCGCAGGAGGCCAAAAATAAAGCGATCAGGGCAAACGCCCAAAAGGTTTTTCTCATATTATCGGTTATTAGCATTATACAATCTTCCCTGGAAGGTGTCTCGTTCCTCCAGGCGCTGAACCAGAAGTTTAAGGATGCCGTCGTTGCGTATAAGGCCCCAAGGAGTCTCGGAAACGAATCGGGGCGGGACCTCACCAGCGACCCGCTCAACGCACAGATCCGGGCGAAGTCTCTCAAGAATATCGATCACAAGGTCGAGATAATCGTCCAGCCCGAGCCTGAGGAAATCTTCCGGGCAAGCGGCATATTCCTTTTCCATCCTAGTGCCTTTGACTATCTGGAGCTGATGGAACTTAATGGATGTCAGCGGCAAAGCCGAGATGGTGGCGCATTGGTCAAGCAACATCTGGCGTGTCTCGCCTGGCAAGCCGAGGATGAAATGGGCACCGACATCCAGTCCCCGCTCCGCCGTCATTTCCACAGCCTTCCTGGCGCATTCGAAGTCATGTCCCCGGTTTATACGCTTAAGTGTCTCATCGTAGCACGATTCGATCCCATATTCCATCACGATGATTGGACGTCTATTTTCGTCGGCGAAAACCACTCCACCTCCCTGCGCTTCGCGCCCTATCCGGGTAAATGTCCGGCGGAGGGGTTTTCGACCGCCGCTTAGGGAGACAAGGTAGTCGAGTGTCTCGTCGTTGACGCAATCCGGACGGGTGCCGATAACCAGACCGACCACAGAAGGATGGGAAAGGGCTTCCTCATAAAGCTCCCTGAGTTTCGCCAAAGGGGCGTAAGTATTTGAATATGACTGGAAATACGCCAGATAATGGGTGACCTTCGGATACCTTCGACGATGAAACTCTATTCCCTCGTCAATCTGCTGGTGGAGAGTCTTCCCAGGTACGCTGTATCCAGGATGGAAAGCGGCGTTGTCGCAATATGTGCAGCCACCGGTGCCAAGCGTCCCGTCTCGATTGGGGCAGGAGAAACCCGCGTCAATCACAAGTTTCTGCAGCCGCTCACCGTAAATCCTGCGGTAGCGGCCGGCCGAGGTGTTGTATCTTTTGCCTTCGGGGAAGCCGAACATTGGTGTATTCTTTATCCAGACCTTAAAGTTACATTAAAAATCTCTATCTTAGCAATCAGATCCATCAAAGAGATTGACATGAGAAGCCTTTTGACCAGTGTTTTCGCCATTTCGGCATTGTTTTTTATTCCTCTAGCCATTCAAGCCCAGGACAATAAGCCGAAACATCTGACTTTCACCGATAAAGAACTTGCGGTGGCCCCGACCAAGGCGGTCGTGGAACTATCCGCCAATTTCATGCGGGAGAAACCCGAATACGAGGCCGAGCTCGGCGACCAAGCCCTGATGGGGACGGTCGTGGAGGTACTGGAGAACAAAGACGGATGGGCGAGAATCAAGTCACCAGAGCCTTATACAGCATGGGTGGACAACCGTGGGCTCGTGATGATGAGTGATGCGGAAATCGCTGATTATCTGGAGGCTCCGAAATATATCTGCACCGCATTGAGGTCAAATATCTATGAGGAACCGTCGCTGGATTCACGAATAGTCTCCGAGTTCATTCTTGGGGACATCGTACGGATCATGTACAAGACAATCACACATACCAAAGGCAGCCTTAAAGGGTACGAGGAAGGCAGAGTCGTGCTGAAGAAAAAGTTCGTCGGAGTCGTACTGCCATCCGGGAAAACCGGTTATGTGCCAGCAAAGGACGTGGATGTTTTCTTCAAATGGGCAAAAGACAAGTATTCCAGCCTGAATAACGTGAACGCTTTCAGGAAAGACATTGTCGAGACCGCTATGCGGTTCATCGGGGTCCCATACATGTGGGGTGGCACATCGGTCAAGAATACCGATTGCAGCGGATTGACTAGAAGTGTGTTCTTCGCTAACGGTGTGCTACTTCCCCGTAACGCGTCCCAGCAAGGCAGGATCGGGGAGAATCTACCATTATTCAGTGCCGATGGAGATGTGATCTGGGATGCTTTGCTACCAGGTGACTTGGTCTTCTGGGGGCGTGAGGCCACTGATGGGGTTCCTGCCAAGGCCACTCATGTGGGAATATACATCGGCGAGGGACGTTTCATCCATTCTTCATATATGGTAAGGATCAGTTCGTTGGATCCATCCTCACCTGATTATTACGACAGAAAACCGCTATGCGCCCGCAGGATTGCCGGCCAAGTCGACACAAAAGACTCAGGAATAATCTCCGTTTTCGCCAGCCCGGACTACATCCAGTTAAAATGATACAAGGCAGATTTAGACAAAAATATTTGGCGGCTTATTTATTATTTCCTTATATTTGAAAGACACAACCAGTTTAATACAAATTAAAACTAGCGTTTATGAAACCTGGTGCGGAACAAGAATCTTCTTTTGATCGCAAAAGGCACATTTTCGGTGCGATTGCAGGGCCTATCTGCGCCCTATTGGTTTATTTGATCCCTATTGCCGGACTGAGTGTGGAGGCTCACAAGTTGCTGGCCATCGTGACATTCGTGGCCTTCTGGTGGATCTGTGAACCGGTACCCATTCCGGTGACCTCCCTTATAGGCCCCACTCTCTGCGTCATCTTCGGCGTAGTATCGGCTACGGATGCTTTCAAAGCCTTCGCAAACCCTATGATCTTCCTGTTCATGGGAGGTTTCTTAATCGCTAAAGGCATGATGGTCAACGGCCTTGACAAACGCATCGCCTATGGTATCATGTCAATGAAATGGGTGGGAGATTCACCCAGAAGGATATTCCTGGCCATCGGTCTCGCGTGCATGCTGTGTTCCGGGTGGATCAGCAACACCGCCACCGCCGCCATGATGTTCCCCATCGCCCTCGGCTTGCTTGAGGCTATCCGTGAGATGATGGCCGCCAATGGCAAGGAGATTGACCTGAGAAGCTATAAATATGCCACCGGCCTGATGTTGATGACAGCATACGCCTGCTCCATCGGAGGTGTGCTCACCCCTATCGGCACTCCCCCCAACATCATCATGATCGGCTTTATCAGGGAGCTCGCGCCCGAGGCTCCGCAGATCACATTCTTCAACTGGATGGTCTGGGGTTTCATCGCCATGGTGCTTTATTTCGTCGTCACTTATTTTGTGCTTTGGAAGATGTTCCCCGCTGATGTCAAGCACATCGACGGCGCCCAGGAGTTTATCCAGGAGCACAGGAACAGTTTAGGCAAATGGACCCGCGCGCAGAAGAACACCCTTATAGCTTTCATCGTGGCTGTTGTCTTGTGGGTTCTTCCCGGCATACTCAACGCCATCCAGAGCATTGCTCCAAATGCCATAGATGGCGAATTATTAAAGACCTACAACAAGCATTTCCCTGAAGCGGTCGCCGCCATGGTCGGTGGTTTGCTTCTGTTCCTCTTGCCTACAGACATCAAGAAAGGCGAGATGACTCTGAAATGGAAGGACGGAGTCGCAGGTATCGACTGGGGTACGCTTCTTCTCTTCGGTGGCGGTCTCGCTATTGGAGGAATGGTGTTCTCCACCGGTCTTTCGAAATGGATCGGTGAGTCCCTGACCAGCGCTCTTGGAGGTCATCCTTCTGAATATCTCTTCCTCACCTTGTTCGCGGTCACAGCCCTGTTCCTTTCCGAGCTCACGTCCAATACAGCTGTCGCGAACCTGATGGGACCTATCGCTATCGCCACGGCCGTTTCGCTGGGCTTCAGTCCTGTGCCGGTTTGCGTCGTCATGGCCCTGTGCACGTCGCTTGCCTTCATGCTCCCGGTCTCCACACCGCCGAACGCCATCACCTATTCTTCAGGATACATACCTATCACGAAGATGATCAAGGCCGGTGTTCTCCTCGACATTATCGGCGTGTTCATAATAACTGTGCCTCTGGTATACTTCCTTGTAAAGGCTATTATGGGTGTTTAATATTTAAGATATGGAGAAGAAGAGTTTATTCAGTCGTTTGAGCAACGTCGGAAAGATCTTGAATCGCGCGGCCTTTTCCGATGTCGACCAAAAGATCACCAAGTATAATTATGGCTCGGACGCGTTCATGCGCATCTTGCAGAGTCGTTATTCCTGCCATTCTTTTGACAGTTATCCCGTCTCTGACTCCAAACTGAATATGATCCTTGAAGCCGGTCGTTTGGCTCCTTCAGCCAAAAACCTTCAGCCCACCCGTATTTGGGTCGTCAAGAGCGAAGAGGCACTCGCCAAATTGCGGACGGTACATCCATGCTATGGTGCTCCGGTCGTTCTTATCGTAGGCTGCCGGAACGAAGAAGCCTGGATCCGCGAGAGCGACGGGGTCAACGCTGCCAAGACCGATGCCGCCATCGTCCTCACCCATCTGATGCTCACGGCGACTGATGCCGGACTCGCGAACATGTGGATATGGGATTTCGATCCCCGAAAGGTGCGTGAAGCCCTTCCGGAGACTCGGGAACACGGGGTCTACGCCCTCCTCGCTATCGGCTATCCGGCCGCTGAAGAGGGTAAGCCCACGGAGTTGCATGCTGAACGTAAACCCCTCGAGGCGATAGTGAGAACGCTATAGCGCTATTTCAAATATGATAAAGAAACTTACCCTTCTGGCAGCCGCGCTAGTAGCCGCCTCTGCCATTTGTGTCGCCGACAACATCCGTTTCGCTTCACACCCATCTCTTTCCCCCGATGGGAAGCAGATCTATTTCAGCTATGATGGCGATATCTATTCCGTTCCCGTAGGGGGCGGACAGGCGACTGCCGTTATCACGATGCCGGGAGTACAGGACTCTCCTCTAGTCTCCCCTGATGGCAAATGGTTGGCTTTCAGCTCCGACATCCAGGGCAACAACGATGTATATATTGTCCCTGTCGCCGGTGGGAAGGCCGTCCAGCTGACATTCCATGAAGCGTCAGACACACCTGTGGGCTGGTCGCCCAAGTCAGATTGGATATATTTCGAGACTAACCGGGCCAGCGCCCGAAAGACGACCTTTAAGGTGGCCGTCTCAGGAGGCACTCCTCAACTCATGTTTGACGGGTATTTCAACACGGTAGTCAATCTCGTCGAAAATCCCAAGACAGGAGAGTTCCTCTTCAACGAGTCGATGGAGAGCATCAGTTTCCCTACCAGGAAACGCTATGTGGGCGATCATAACCCTAACATAAAGAGCTGGAATCCCCGCAACAAGACTTATACGGAGCTTACCGACTACATCGGCAAGGACCAGTGGCCGATGGCCGACAAGGACGGTAACATCTATTATGTCAGCGACGAGTTGAACAAAGAGTCCAACATCGTCAAGTATGTCAAAGGTGGGAAGCCACTTCAACTCACCTCGTTCGACAAATCCGTCCAGTATCCTTCCATAGCTTTCGGAGGATCGGCCATCGTATTCTTGAAGGACTATGAGATCAATGTTTTGGACCCTGCCACAGCCAAGGTCTCAGTCCCTCAAATACAGATCGCGTCCGGGAATGTCGAGATTCGCCGCGCGTTCGAAGGACAGACTCCCTCCGCGGCCGACGTCTCTCCCGACGGGAAGAAGTTCGCCCTTGTCATCCGAGGAGGCCTTTATATCACTGACACAAAATGCAAGTTCCTCCAGAAGCTGGACACTCCGACTGACGAGCGGGTGGACGAGGTAGTATGGAGTAATGATAACAAAACCATCTATTACACAAGGACTGAGAAGGGTTGGACGAACCTCTACAAGATAGCGGCAGACGGAAGCGCCGGCGAATCGGTTGTATTCATTTCCCAGAACAACACCAAGTGCCTGTATGCTGACCAGAAACGAGAGAAACTGGCCTTCATCGACGGCAGCCGTGCGGTGATGCTTCACGACATGAAGGCAGGGACTACCTTGAAGGTGGCCGAGGCTGAATTCTGGTCATTCCAGGGATACAATTTCGCATTCTCGAATGACGGCACCTGGCTGGCATTCGACGCGATGCACACATTTGAATCCGATATATTCCTATACAATCTCAAGGACAAGAGTTTGAGGAATTTCACCCACTCAGCCTCTGTGGAGCAGAGTCCTTTATTCTCTCCTGACGGGAAATACATGTATCTTCTGGCCAACCCTACCGCCACTTCATTCCCAAGGGGAGCCAGACCGTCTTTGTATAAACTGCCGCTCCAGAAATATGACACTCCTTTCAAGTCCGAAGATGTGGATAACTTATTCAAGGACAAGAAAGCCGATGCCAAGAAGGATTCAACAGTCACTATCGACTTCAAGAATATCCACGAGAGGATGACCCGTGTGGAGCGCGACGGGATGCAGGGTAATCCGTATATCTTCTCCTCCAGAGGCAAGGACTACCTCCTTTACCGCTCGATGGGTTCAATGGGATCCATGGGTCCTATGGGACCGATGGGAGCTGGAGCCCCTGGAATATACTCTCTGGAGATTTCCGACCCGGAAGCCAAGCCTAAGCAGGTCAAAGACTTGATGGGAGGCTCATTCTTCAACAGCGATGACGCTCTGTACTGCCTGTCAGGAGGAGCCATCTACAAAGTCGACCCAGGCTCGGCATCCGCCACAAAAACCGAGGTCAAAAAAGACGTGGAAGTAGTTCTGGATGACGAATTCAGGCAAATGTTTTATGAGACCTGGGGCGTGCTGGAGCAGAATTACTATGATGTCAATTTCCACGGTGCGGACTGGCCGGCTGTCAGGGATTACTATGCGTCTCTCCTTCCTTATGTGAGGACCCGAGCGAACCTCCGCACACTCATCACCGACTTGCTGGGAGAGTTGAATTCTTCTCATCTGGGATTCACCTCCAACGGTCCAGAAGAGAAAAACGATAACCGGATTCGCAGCTACTCTACCGGAATACAGTTTGACAACGCGTCACCGTACAAGGTCACAGGTATCCTGGCCGATTCCCCCGCTGACAGGCTTGGAATCGATGTTAAGAAAGGCGATGAGCTGGTGGCCGTGAACGGAGTGAAGGTCGACAAGACCGTGAACCGCGAGAAGTATTTCTCGGGCGCCGTACCGATGGACGAGATAAAACTCACTTTCAAACGCGGGGGCAAAGAGATAAACACCAAGATCCACACCACGAACACCCCTGTGATCAAAACGCTAGAATACAAGGAGTGGGAAGATCAGCGGGCTGACATTGTCTCAAACAAAACAGGTGGAAAGGTCGGTTATATTCATATGAGGGCGATGGGAGCGGAGGATCTCGAATCATTCCTTCTCAAGATGCACACTGAAGTGTTCGACAAGAAAGCTCTCATTCTCGACCTGCGCTACAACAACGGAGGTAATGTCCACAAGGAGGTCATCGATTTCCTTCGCGGCCAGTCCCACTTTGAATGGGCATATCGGGACTTCCCGAGGAATAGCCATCCCAACGTCACTCCGGGAGACATGCCGATTGTTGTCCTGGTCAATGAGCACAGCCTTTCAGACGCCGAGGTGACTTCTAACGGAATCAAGACCCTCGGAATAGCGAAGCTGGTCGGTACTGAGACCTACCGCTGGATCATATTCACTTCTGCCGTACGACTTCTGGATGGCTCATCCTGCCGTATGCCGGCTTGGGGCTGCTACAGCGTCATCGACGGTTCCGACCTTGAGCACACCGGAGTCAAGCCCGACATCTATGTCAAGAACACCTTCAAGGACAGGCTCGAAGGGAAGGATCCGCAACTCGACGCCGCCATCGCCGAGATCCTGAAAGAACTGTAGGTCTTTGACGCCGTGAACCGTGGCAAGAAAGCTTCCTCTAAAGCCCTCCGCACCCGTTCCGACAGGAAGCCGCATCACAGCGCCCTGCCGACCGTCATCAAATAAGGTTTTAATCAAAATTATTGCTATCTTTGCATCGAATTAATACAAAAAGATTATGAATCTTAGAGACATTAAGAAAGACATTGAGTACGTGATCGGGGCTTTTATCGATGATTGCTCACTTTTCAGTTCTGTCAACTCCAAGGCTGATGACGAGGCTCTCGGCGGACTTCTCGATGAGGCCGTCAACCTCTTCAACGACCTTAAGGACAAGGTTAACATGAAGGGAGAAGGAAAGAAGGGCGCTTACTATGCCTCCATCCGTAAGGAACTCCTTGAGAAAACCGATGAGCTTTACGCTAAACTCAGCGACATCGTCAAGAAATCCGGTCAGGCTGAATAAGCTCTCGCCTAGTATCGCATTATAGTAGGGAGGGCTCAAGGCTCCTCCCTTTTTTTATAAAACGAACAAAAAAATGAAAGTAGCCGTTGTTGGTGTGACCGGACTGGTGGGTACCAGGATGGTCGAAGTCCTCGAAGAGAGGAATTTCCCTGTAGATGAGTTCATTCCTGTGGCTTCCGGAAGGTCCGCCGGAAAGATGATCTCTTTCAAGGGCAAGGAATATACCGTCGTCACCGCTGAGGATGCCGTCGCCATGAAACCGGACCTTGCCTTGTTCTCAGCTGGAGCCGACATCTCCAAGGAGTGGGCGCCGAAGTTCGCCGAGGTCGGATGCCGCGTCGTGGACAATTCCTCCTGCTGGAGAATGGATCCCACCAAGAAACTGGTTGTTCCAGAGATCAACGCAGATGTCTTGACTGAAGATGATTATATCATCGCCAACCCGAATTGCTCAACTATCCAGATGCTTCTCCCGCTGGCTCCCCTTCATGAGAAGTATACCATCAAGAGGATCGTGGTCTCCACGTATCAGAGCGTCACCGGCTCCGGGACGCCCGCTATCAACCAGATGATGACGGAAAGAAATGGGGGCAAATGGGGAGAATATCCCGCCTTCTACCACTATCCTATTGACCAGAATGTCATTCCCCATATTGATGACTTCCTTGAGAACGGCTACACGAAAGAGGAGATTAAGATGGTCAATGAGACCCATAAGATCCTCGGTGACTATTCGATAGGTGTCAGCCCGACCACCGCCAGGGTTCCTGTGCAGGGAGGCCATTCCGAGTCCATCAACCTTGAGTTCGAGAAGGATTTCACCTTGGAAGATGTCTGGGACATCTGGTCAAAGACTGAAGGTGTCACGGTTCAGGACGATCCTTCCGAGTTCGTCTACCCGATGCCGCTTTATTCCCTCGGCAAGGATGATGTGTTTGTGGGACGCTTGAGAAGGGATCCTTCCGTCAAATACGGTCTCAATTTCTGGTGCGTCAGCGATAACATCCGCAAGGGCGCCGCTACTAACGCCGTCCAGATCGCGGAAGTACTTCTTAAGAAAGGCTGGATTTAGGATTATTCCTTAGAAGCCAAATGTTTTTCCCAGGCCCAGGCGGCGGCGAGGGTATCCTCGATCCGCCGCTCGGCTTTCCAACCCAACTCTTTGTTCGCGAGAGTCGGATCAGCCCAAAGGGCGGAGATGTCGCCGGTTCTTCTGGGGGCTATCTTGTAATTGAGTTTTAAGTTATTAGCCTTCTCAAAGCCCTTTATCAACTCCATAACCGATAGAGGAGTCCCGGTACCGATATTGTATATCTCGTAATCTTTCTTCATCTGGCCTTCCAGCATCCTGCGGACGGCAAACACGTGTGCCTTCGCAAGGTCGACCACATCGATGAAATCCCGCAGGCATGTCCCGTCCGGGGTGGGATAATCGTCTCCGAACACGGACAAGCATTCACGTTTGCCGACCGCGGTTTGAGTGATGAATGGAACAAGGTTGTTGGGAATCCCTCTGGGCAGCTCACCGATAAGGGCTGACGGATGAGCACCTATCGGGTTGAAGTACCTGAGGGCTATCCCTTTGATTTCAGGATAAGCCTTTACACAATCCCTGAGGATGTCCTCGCACATCGTCTTTGTGTTGCCGTAGGGTGAAGTGGCCGGCTGTCGGGGAGTCTCTTCTGTCACAGGCAGCTTTTCCGGTTCACCATAGACTGTCGCGGAAGAGGAAAAAAGGATGTTGGAACAACCGTGAGCCTTGGCGCTCTCAATCACGTTCATAAACGACGTCAGGTTGTTCTTGTAATACTTAAGCGGTTCGGAGACCGACTCGCCGACGGCCTTAAAAGCGGCGAAATGAATAACAGCGTCGACCTTGTTCGTCGTGAACAGGAGCTCGGTCGCGACAGCGTCGCGGAAATCCATTTTGATGAATGGAATATCCTCCCTTCCGGTAATCTTCTTCACACCCTCAAAACAGGTCATGTCGCAATTGGACATATTGTCGGCGACAATCACATCGTACCCGGCCTCAATGAGTTCCACAGTCACATGACTGCCAATGAATCCGGCACCTCCGGACACAAGGACGCATTTTTTCATATTCGCTATTTGTTAATGGAGTCCAAAGTTAGCTATTTTTGCTAATTTTGTGAATATGAGAACCCTTAAAATGTTTATGGCGGCCTCTTTCGCCGCCCTCTCACTCTCTCTGGCGTCAGCCCAGAACCCTGCGGTCAAAACCGCGCCTGAAAAGAGCAAGGCTCAAAGATATATAGAATCCGTCGCTACAAATGACATCTTGAAACACGCCTCTTTTGGTGTCCTGGCGATGACTGAGGGCGGGACAACTCTCGCCTCATGGAACCCTGACAAGCGCCTGGTTCCCGCCTCAACGATGAAACTTATCACGACCGGGGCGGCGATGCACCAGCTCGGTCCGGATTTCAAATTCACGACCCGGATCGGTTACACCGGGACCGTCGCTGACGGTGTTTTGGAAGGAGATCTTTACATTGTCGGCGGGGGTGATCCGACAATCGCCTCAAAGGATTCCATCGCCATGCGTCGGGACGCCCTTTTCGCCCAGTGGAAAGGCTTCCTCGACAAGGCGGGAATCAAGAAGATAAATGGTTCGGTTATCGGAGACGGCCGCTATTTCGACGGACCGATCGAGAGGGACACCTGGCAATACCAAGACATCGGAACCTCTTATGGCACAGGAGGTGACGGACTCTGCTTCTACGAGAACACTATCGACATGAAAGTCACTCACGGGGCGACTGTGGGCTCTCCCGTCAATGTGATAGTCTCATATCCCACGCTCCCCTGGATGAAGTATCACTACGCCTGCAAGACAGGTGCGGCAGGGACCGGTGACCAGCTCTACATGTTCACCTCAGAATTCGCTCCCTATGCCGAGGTCCGGGGCTCATTCGCGATTGACAGGGCGGCCAAAACCGAGCAGTTCTCCAACAAGTTCGGAGCCTACACCTGCGCCCACTATTTCCGTGAATATCTCCTCGCCAAAGGAATTGAGGTTACCAGAGGGGTGGCCGACGTGCGACTCGGACGGATCCGCTCGAATTTGAGTTCCCTTGATCCAGGTCCCTACGCGGCCAAGGTCGATGATCTCAAAATGATCGGGACCTCATATTCACCAGCCCTTAAGAAAATTGTCCGTGAGTGCCTTCTTGAGAGTGACAATTTCTACGCCGAATCTTTCTATAAAATCCTCGGGCGCAGGCTGCACCATTCCGCGCAACCAGACTCATGCGCCACCGCTATGGCAGATGTGTTGAAAAAACTCGGAGCTTCCCCGGAAGATGTCAAAATTGATGACGGAAGCGGCTTATCCAGAAGTAATTACATTTCTCCTGAATACTTTGTGAAGTTCTTGTCGAAGATGATGGACAGTCAGGTTTTCGGGGACTATGTCGAGACTCTCGGTCAACCTGGCGGGAGACATTACGAGTCCAGGTTGAAAGGAGAGAAAGAAGACCTGAAATCCAGGGTCCACTTGAAGAGCGGCTCCATGGGAGGAGTACGCTGCTTCAGCGGTTATATCGAACCTTCCGAGGGCTCCAAATCAGACGCCATTATCTTTTCAATTATGGCAAACAACTTCACGACACCAACAAGCAAGGTTGATCCGATCATTGACCGGATCATAACCCTGCTGGCGGCTGATAATTAGTCTTATTCCTCAATGACGCAGATGTTCTTGAAGCCATTCGACTTGTAGAGAAGCTTGCCGTTTTTGTAGATTCTGGAGTCATTCAAATCGACGTGTCCAACGACACTTACGTAAGTGTCCCCATTGCTCGTTACCCAGAATGCGTTATCTCCTGTGAAAATACTGACCATGTCCAGTTTGACAGTCTGGTAACTCTTTCCATTCTTGCGTATAAGGACTTTCTTACCCGGGAAATCCATGATCGCGGTGTACACGTCATTTCCCGCGCAGAAAAGCTGGCTATAAAAGTTGTCCTCTGAGGAGTCAAGATTCTGGTCAAATTTGCCGTTCTTGAACAAGCATCCTGTATAACCATCGATTCCTTTATAGGAGAGTATGTAGATGTCGCCAGAATTGGTGGCCCCTATTTGGCCGCTTTCTGCCGTATCCAAACGCTGGAAGGAGAATTGCCCACTTACCGGATTATACTTGAACCAGACAAGATGATCGTTCCAGAAAGCGTCTTTCTCTCGCGCGGCTATGTTAATGTCCCCATTCGGAGCTATCGCAAAAGTAGGTGAGTAGAACTGAGACCCCTCTCCGGGAATATCGAAGGAATCAACATATTTTTGTCCTTCTTTAACCATGACCACGGAGATGGACGTGTTACCGCTTTTGGTCGCCAAGATAGAGACATTTCCGTTCCTGACAGCGATATCACATATCGACGCCGATTCCAGATACTTAGTCACATCGATAAATGGCTTCCTGTTCTTGCAAACCCATAGCTGATAGCCGCTGCCTGTAAAGTAATCCTCAAGGGAATACAAGTCATGTCCTTCCGGATAAATCTGATATATGCCGGAATACTTGTACGAGTTCCCGACTGTGAAAGTACCATCTCTCGGATCCTGAGCTCCATTTATTAGCAAACGCCAGTTCGTAGTCGTGGCAAAAACCTGTGGTCCGCTTGCCTTTGAGACTGTGACCACACATTGCGCCTTATGCCCTCCATCTTCGGAAGTCGCTGTGATAGTGGCCTTTCCTTCTTTGACTCCGGTGACATTCCCGTCCTTTACTGAGGCGACGGAAGGATCCGAGCTGCTCCAGGAGACATTCTTGTTAGCGGCATAATCCGGGGTGAAGACAACTTTCAATGTCCTGGACTGTCCGGTCTCGAGCTGTATCTCGCTAGCGTCGAAAGCGATGCCCTTCAATTTGTCGTCTTGTTTCACGATCACCTCGCAGGAGGCCTGCTTGTCGGTATAGGCCTTGGACCTCACGACAATATAAACGGTGCCAGGTTTAATAGAAGTCACCAAACCATTCTTGTCTACTGTCGCGATATCGCTATCCGAAGAAGTCCATTCCACCTCCTGGGCAGCGTCCGCAGGGCTGACAGTCGCCTTCAACTGGATCGTGTTACCTTCCACGACCTCCGCTTTAGCCGGATCGACAGTCACGCCCTCAACTGCTACCGGAGCCACTGTCACAGCGCAAGTGGCCGTCTTTCCTCCGTCTTTTGTCTTGACGGTTATAGTGGCGCTTCCGATTCCAACCGCGGTCACCTTTCCGGAGGCGTCAACTGTGGCGATCTTCGCGTCAGAACTGGTCCATTCAAGAGACTTGTCTGAAGCATCCGCAGGTTCCACAGTCGCTGTCAGCTGCGCTGTCTCGCCCGCTTTCAACTCAAGTTTGTTATTGTCAAGTTTCACTCCCGTAACACTTACAGTCTTGGAAGTCACTGTGACAGAGCATGTGGCGGTTTTACTCCCATCAGTAGTCGTGACAGTGATGGTAGTCGAGCCGGCTTTCACGGCCGTGACTTTCCCGCTGCCGTCCACAGTCGCCACTCCGGTATCGGAAGACTTCCAACTGACCGCCTTGTTGGTCGCGTTGTCAGGGGATACGGTCGCTGTCAAGGTTTCCGAACCGCCTTCGACAAGGTTCAACGAGGACTTGTTTAAGGATACACCCGTCACCGACACAGTGGTAGGGGCGGGAGGCGTAGGAGGAAGGGGCTCCTCTTTCGGACCGCAGCCGAAGAACAAGCCGGAAATCATCGCCAGCGACATCAACGCCGACAAGGTTTGGGTAATGGTCTTTTTCATAAGTCGAGAGATATTAAGTGTATTAATTATTTCTTGGGATGAAGGGCTCTAAGGTAGTTGTAGACAGCGATTATGTTCTTGCCTCCCCAATCACTAGGCGGGAGACTGTTGCACCTGTATTCACCATCCGTGAACTTGACTGAGACAGAACTGCTCGGACCGTCAAGCAGTATGACGGGCAGATCGTGATACCGTGGCATCTTATATACCTCACCGTCAATGAGCAACTTCCTGATCTCGTCAACCTGCTCCTTAGTGACGGCAACGGTGTCAAACTTGTTGAAAGAATCCGTGTCCAGCAAGGCAATATACCTTCCATTCTTCTTAAGACGCAATTCCCCATGTATAGGAGGACGATGTATCATGCCACCTCCAGAATGGTATTCAAAACTGACCAGGTCTCCTTGAGGGACACGATACTTATGGTTCCGCATGCCTTCTATGATGGGAGGGAACATCTTGGCCATCTTCTCATACATCTCCACATTCCTATGAGCGGTAGCGAACTTCTCCTTGGCCCTATCAGAGTCTTTGAAATATTTCTCCAGGCTGGCTTCCCACTTCTCGGAACCCGGTTTGCGGTAGATCTGTTTCTCTACCATAAGAACCTGCAAACTTTCCTTATAACAGTCCTCAGCCATCTCCAGCACGTCTTCCAACTCATCAGGGCAACGCTCGTGAACAGTACCGATATAATAATCGAAACTAGACTGATCCTCCATCCAGCGCACCATCGGCAAAGCGAACCTCCATTCGTTTTCCATCTTTTCTACGATGCCCTGGATCTCCTCTTCGCTCAGTTTTTCCTGTGCGGAAAGGGGGGCTATCATTAAGGTCATAGCAATCAATAAGATTAAAGTTTTAGCGTTCATGAGTGTTACAAATATAAAAAATCTTTACATAACCCACAATGAATCAGCCCGATCTGTATAAAGGACTCCATCCAGATGGTCAATCTCATGCTGGAATATCACTGCGGTAAAGCCATCAACGGTCTCCCGGACAGTTTTCATTGTCTTGGGATCAGTGTATGATACGATTATGTTGGTGAATCTCGGCACCCTTCCAGCCCAACCGGGAATCGAGAGACAACCCTCACGGCCCGGAGCCTTCTCACCCCAGAGAGAGTCCAGACGGGCATTCGGATAAACCCCGAAAGGCTCACCAGGTTTGTCGAAACGCTGGACACAGACGATCCTGCGGTTAAGGCCAACCTGGGGGCCTGCGATTCCGACCCCATCCTGGCTTGGATCCTTGACTGTGTAAAGCATCTTGGCGGCGAGGCTCTTGAATGCCTCAGAACGCAAATCCTTATCAGAGAAGTCAATTGACTTTGACCTCAACAAAAGGGAGTCCGCCTTGTCGAAAATGGTCAGTACACGCATCAAAGAATCAGATCCGGAAATCAAGGCCTTCTCCGCTTTGTTCAGACTAGCGGTCTGGGATTGTCCACAAGAAAAAAGGACGATGGCCAGGACTGCGGAGAATATGGTATTAAAACAAGATTTCATATTGGATATCAATTATTTCCGCCTTGAAAAAGTTTCCTGACAAGGGCAGGAACATCTGCCACCTTTATCACTTCAATCCCTTTCTTGTGGCCTTCGACAGAAGTGAAGGATGAAAGGAATATCTTCTTGAAGCCCAATCTGGCAGCCTCATCCACCCTCCTGTCCGCTTGAGCCACAGGACGTATCTCCCCACTCAAACCAATCTCGCCGGCAAAGCAGATATCGGCCGGGATCGGCAGGTCGAAATTCGACGACAACACGGCGCTGACCACAGCCATGTCGCACGCAGGGTCGTTTATCCTGAGACCTCCCGCCATATTCAGGAAAACATCCTTCTGGGCAAGCTTGAAGCCGGCTCTGCGCTCAAGGACAGCCAGCAACATGTTCAGCCTTCTGGTGTCAAACCCTGTGGCGGACCGCTGCGCGGTGCCGTAGACAGCTGAGCTGACAAGGGCCTGGACTTCGAACAGGAAGGGTCTCGCGCCATCCAACATGACGGCTACCGCGGTCCCGCTCAATCCTTCCTCATGCATCGGCACAAGCAACTCGGACGGATTGGCGACCTGGCGCAGACCGGCTCCGGTCATCTCAAACACTGCCAGCTCGGAAGTCGAGCCGAAACGGTTCTTTATGCTGCGTAGGATCCTGTAAGCCCCTCTGTTGTCTCCTTCGAACTGCAGGACGACGTCCACTATGTGCTCCAGTATCTTTGGGCCAGCAATTGAGCCTTCTTTGGTGATATGACCTATCAATATGACGGGAATCCCGGTCTCTTTGGCGAACCGGAGAAGGATAGCCGCCACCTCCTTGATCTGGGATACGGATCCTGGAGTGGAATCGACTGTCTCAGTGTACATTGTCTGCACAGAGTCAACAATCATCAGGTCCGGGTTCATCTCCTTCGCCTGGGCAATTATATTCTCGATTAGAGTCTCGCTGTAGATGGTGCAGGAAGAAGCGTCGCCGCCAAGTCTGTCGGCCCGCATCTTGACCTGACGTTCGCTTTCCTCTCCAGTGACATAGAGAGTCTTCATCGAAGGACATCCCAAAGGAATCTGGAGCGAAAGGGTGGACTTGCCGATGCCAGGCTCGCCTCCAATCAGCACAAGTGAACCCTCCACTATTCCACCGCCGAGAATCCTGTCGACCTCCTCATTATTGAGGGATTTCCTGTTCTCGGAAGAGGAATCAATCTCGGAGAGTTTACGGGGTGCCCTACCCTCTCCAGGCACGGAACCCGAGGCTCCTTTCCTTCCGGCCCCTGAACCTGTCGCAGGGGTTATCTTCTGTTCCGTCAATGTGTTCCATTCCCCGCAGGCGGGACAACGACCCATCCATTTCGGATATTCATTTCCACAATTGGTGCAGAACCATACCGTTTTCTCTTTCATAGCTTTAAATATTATTCCAGGGGAGCTCGCATTTTTCCAGTTTCGAGATCTTCCCGGCGCTGATCTCGAAACGCAAGGCCATGCGGGGCACATCCCTGGAGCCCTGGTAACCGCAGGCGCCGGGGTTCATGAACAGGAAGTCCTGGCGGTCATCCCTGAACACCTGTGGGATGTGGGTGTGGCCACATATGAATATGTCGGGATGACACATGTCTATAAGGTACTTGGCGTCGATGTCATAAAGAGGGCGTTTGGTATCGTATGCCCAATAACTCCCCCGACGGAGGCCGATATGGGTCATAAGTATCCTGAGCCCTTCACACTCAAAACGCTGGTAGCGGGGATATATCTGCCTGACATCCAATCCGTCACAATTGCCATGGACGCCGATCATCGGCTTGAAAGCCTCAATTGTGGAGGCGCAGGCAAGTGTCCCGAAGTCCCCTGCGTGCCAGATCTGGTCCACCGGCTCAAGGAAGGCTTTGACGTCGGGAGCGAAAACCCCGTGGGTGTCTGAGATGAGTCCTATTCTCATAACACAAATATAGTCTTTTTGAGGCAAGATTAGTATCTTTGTGTCATGGAGATTTTCTACGCCCACGAGATCAGCGCTCGCGAAGTCTTTCTTGACACTGACGAAAGTGCCCATTGTGTCCGGGTCCTGAGGCACAGGACAGGGGATGAGATCAGCGTGGTTGATGGTCTCGGCACCATGATGCGTTGCCGGGTCACGGACGATTCGCCCAAAGGAGTCTCCGCCGAGATCTTGGAGAGTTTTCCAGGCTGGGGCGGACACCCATATTCCTTGACCATGGCCGTCTGTCCGACAAAGAACAACGACAGGTTCGAATGGTTTGTGGAGAAGGCTACGGAGGTCGGGGTGGATCGCATAGTGCCGGTCATCGGAGAGCGGTCGGAGCGTCGTGTCTTCAAGCCTGAGCGCTCCCGCAAAATCGCCCTTTCGGCCATGAAACAGAGCCTCAAGGCTTGCCTTCCCTCCGTCGATGAACCCCTCCCCGTCAGAGACTTTATCCTCTGTGGTTCCGCCGCTGCGACGAGTCCCTCCCGCTCCCTGTCGCTTCGCGACCCTATCCGGGCAAATGGTCGCGGGCAGGGACTGTCGCAGACGGCGGAAAAGCCTGATAACGCTGAGGGACTCGTCGCCTCGACGGCAGTGAATGAGATAAAGTTGATTTGTTATTGCTTCGAGGGGGAGACGGAGAGGCGGTCGATTGAGGATGTGCTTAGGGAAGTACCTGAGGGATCTGATATTACGGTGATGATTGGACCCGAAGGGGATTTCTCACCCCAGGAAGCTCAGCTGGCCGTTGAGAACGGTTTCATCCCCGTTCATCTGGGCCCTTCCAGGCTACGCACCGAGACGGCCTCGGTCACCGCGGCGACCGCGGTTTATCTCCATTTTTTGAAATAAGTTATATTCTGAATATGAGAAAAGACGAGATAGAGAAGGTTCTCACGGAGGCGGTCCAAACGCTGAGACAGGGTGGTGTGATCCTCTACCCAACTGACACGATCTGGGGACTCGGCTGTGACGCCACTAATCCTGAAGCCGTCAAAAGAATATACGAGATCAAGCGCAGGGACGACAGCAAATCGTTGGTGCTTCTCGCATGCGACTTGGATCAGATCGCCAGATACGTAAAGGAGATTCCTCCTATGGCCATCGACCTTGTCGAAGTCAACGACAAACCCATGACCTTGATCTATCCAGGAGCTTTGACTTACCCGGCTCCGGCCGAAGGAGAGGCTCCTAAATCCGACAAATACCACCTGGCTTACAATGCGGTAGCTGCTGACGGGACTGTCGGGATCAGGATCCCGCTGATGGATTTCTGCAAAAGAATGGCTGAAAAACTAAGCCGTCCCGTCGTCTCGACTTCAGCCAATATATCCGGCCAGGCATCACCTAAAAAGTTCAAGGATATTCCGGAGGAGATTACCTCTGCCGTTGATTACATTGTCGATCCCCGAATTGAGGCCACCTCTACCGGCGAGGCCTCCCAAATAATCAAGATAGGTCTTGACGGGGAGGTGGAGATCATCCGTTCATAGAGATGAGACGATTCCTCTGTCAGATAATCGCTGTTTCCTTCATTTTCCTCACCTCATGCGGCAAGGAGAATGAAGTGCCAGACAGAAGTATCCAACACGTATCATTCAACATCTCTCCGATAGCGATCGAGGATATAATGCCCGAACTCAAGGAAATGACGGTGGACCAGGATAACCATTGTTACAGTTTCTTTGTCCCGGGGTCC
>JAEEGH010003938.1_pt1 | contig 38492 bp, 32 predicted proteins | sample 9134181 | NCBI WGS metagenome assembly JAEEGH01 (sample SAMN16246544, study PRJNA631951) | gut metagenome | biome: gut microbiome; feature: rumen; material: DP-attached | host: Bos | place: Iran: Karaj | collected 2018-10 | reverse complement strand
CACCCCATTTGCCCCAGTCGCTCAGTCGGCAGAGCACCTGCCTTTTAAGCAGGGTGTCGGGGGTTCGAATCCCCCCTGGAGCACCAAAAGCAAAAGACCGCCCATCGGGCGGTCTTTTTGCTTTTGATGTGTATTCCCGGAAGGGGGGATTCGAAAGGCGGCTCTTGGCGACATGCCAGTGGCATGTCGCAACCGCCGTGGCTTTTCCGCAGAAAAGCGAATCCCCCCTGGAGCACCAAAAGCAAAAGACCGCCCATCGGGCGGTCTTTTGCTTTTGAACGATGTGTTCCGCTGCGCGGAACGTGATGCGCACTTCGTGCGTGATGTGTCCTTCGGACGTGATGTGCCTGCGGGCGTGGGGAGCGGAACGCATCCCATCACTTTGCGCTGTAAGCGCAAAACATCATGGTGAGCGAAGCGACACCGCATCACTTGCGCCGCAGGCGCAAACATCACGGAGCCGACGGAATCGGTTACGATCAGCGGATATCTTTTCTGCCAAAGCAAGCGCCGGCGAAGCCGGCCGGTCGCCGGAGGACGGAATCAGCCTGTCACAAAGGCGCAAACTCCATAAACAACAACAGCAGGTTCCATGACGGAGCCTGCTGTTTTCCTTTTGTCAATAGAAGCGTACAGGGAACAAAATGAAGGATCCAGCCGCCTGAAGATTGTAATTCCTGTATGGCTGTGTTAGAATAAGCATGCCACGCAATTTCATATTCGTTTTACACCATAGGTGTGTGTTTTTCTTGGTAAAAACGCATACCCTATTCGGCATACCTATGGTGTATTGTTGAAATTGCGTGGCAGCAATCGGGGCTGTGCGTTTTTCGGTGGCGCGGCTTCGGCTGCGCCACTTTTTTGTTATCAATTTTAGGAGGTAGAGATAATGAAAAGAGCAATCACAATCCTTTTGGCGCTGTTGATGATGCTGTCGTTTGCCGCCTGCGGCGGTGGTGGAACGGCGTCACCCACGCCAGAGCCAACGCCAGAGCCAACATCTGAACCTACGCCTGAACCAACACCTGAACCTACTCCTGAACCGACATATGAATTAGGTGAAACTGTTTCAACAGACCTAATTGATTTTACATTACAGAAAGCGAAGTTCTCCTATTATGCGAGTTCATTGAGTTCCGAGTTTTGTAAACCTCTCGCAGCTGACAGTGGAGGTATCTTTACAGCAAGCAAAGGACATTGCTTGGTTTGTATTACATACACTATAAAAAACAAAGATAGAACAACTTTGAATTTTGGCTCAGTTTTTGGTGATTGGATGTTAAGGCCCACTGTCTATTATAATGAAAAATCATATAGTGTTAATGGATTTGACCTAAACAACAAAGATGGCACATTGAGTAGAATGGAACTAAAATATGCGGCCATTTCATATGATGATGGAGAGACTTTTGAGAAAAACGATGCAGATAACGAACTGATAAATGCAGGGAAGACAGTGACTATCAGAACTCTTGGCGTTATAAAAATGGAACCGAACAAGATAAGTGATGGCTTTGAAATCAAGATAAATGTTTTGAATTCATCTGGGGAAATGGAAGTCTTTACTTATAAAACTAAATGAAATAACACGAAACGCGGCGGGGAAAACCCGCCGTTTTACCCTTCCAAAAGCCCAATATACTTATACGCCGTAGTCCGGCTCAAATCGTCATCCCTCGCTGATTCCGACACGTGTCCCTTTGCTCCGGCGAACAGTACCCTGACAAATCGCGGCCCCCGGAGCTTCCGGGGGCCGCGGCGCGTCATTTGTTCAGTTCATCTGTCACTCGCAGGGATCAGCCTTCGCCCTCCAGAAGGGGCAGGGGCAGCAGCTCCGGCGTGCTGGTGATTTCCTCATAGGTTTCATTGTCGTTGACGACGACGGCGACCTCCACGGAGCTCAGCACAGCGGCGCCGATATCCTCCAGGGAGTCTTCGCCGATGCTGAGGACGCCCACCGCCATGGTGCCGGGGTAGATGGTATTATAGAACCAGGGGTAGGATTCCGTGCCGTTGAGCAGCATTTTGGAGAAGGAGACGCTCATGGTCCGGTCGGTGTCGTTCTTCATCAGGAAGGTGTAGTCGGTGCTGTGCCACATGTCGTCCCAGGTCACGCTGACAAGCTTCATGGTGAAGCCGGCGTCGGCAAAGAAATCGTCGCCTTCCACCTCCTGCTTCCACTCCTTGTCATAGTCGTTGGTCCGGATGACGACGACGTCGCCGGTGCAGAGAAGATCATAGGCATCGTTGTTGGCATAGAGCTGGATCTGCAGTTCCCCGATATATTCGGTGCCCAGAAGGTCCAGAGAGGTGTCGTAAAGGCCGATGGTGTCGTCCGCCTCGCCGCCGGGCTGCACCTCCGTATAGAGGAAGGTGGAGGTGGAATAGCCGTTGATGATGAAGCGGTCGCAGCTGACGTACGCGACCTGGTCGGTGTTGTTGACCATGTGCAGGTTCATAACGGGGCCGAACAGCTCGTCGGTAAAGCCGGTGGCGGTCACGGTGATGCCGCCCTCGTCCAGCAGGACGACGGGGCTCTCCAGCTCGGGGAGCTGGATGTTGCTGGTGCTTTCCCATTCGCCCCAGTCGTCGCCTTCGCCCCACTGGCTGAGGCTCTCAATGAAGTCCAGCCAATCCTGGTAGCTGACGGAGTCGTATATCTCGCCGGTGGCGGCGTCCTTCATTTCCACCACGCAGCTGGGCTCGAACGCGCCGCAGTAAGCTTGGTAGTAAGCGCCGTAGAGGGTGAGGGAGAGGGCGTAGAGCCCTTCGGAGCCGTCTTCCGCGCTGCGGTCGATGATGAATTCAAAAGCGGAGTAATCCTCGGCGTGCTCGATGCCGCGGAGGGAGGCAAGCCTGTCTTCACCCTCGGTGAGCTCCCGGAGCGCTTCTTCGATCTCCTCGGAGAGGCCGTTCAGCAGCTTCTTGTGGGCTTCCTCGGACATGACGTAGACCACGCCGCCGTCCTCCTGGGGATAATACTCCTCAATGCCGTTTTCCGCAATGTAAGCCGCATAATCCTCTTCGGTCATATCCTCAACGAATTCCGCGGGGATATAGAGATTGATGAGCCCGGTGTTGGGATCGGGGGCTTCCGTAGGCGCGGGCGCGTCGGTGGGGGCGGGGGCGTCCGTAGGCGCAGGCGCGTCGGTAGCTGCGGGGGCCTCCGTAGGCGCGGGCGCGTCGGTAGCTGCGGGGGCTTCCGTAGCCTTGGGCGCTTCCGTGGGCGCGGGGGCGGGGGCCTCCGTGGGCGCGGGGGGATTCTTGTCGCCGCAGGCGGTCATCGCCAGCACCAGCAGCAGAGCAAGCAGCAGGGCAATCGCTTTTTTCATGTTTGCATGTACCTCTTTCTTTGATGAATTGCTTTTCTGACGGATATATCCTCAGCCGGAAAACCGGCAGTCAGATCGTTCGGGCGACCTCAAAGGCCTGGAACACCGCGTCCCGAATTTCCCCGGATTTCACGGCGTCCCCGATGATGTAAAAGCTGGTTTCGGGACAGAGATGAGCGAAAGTCAGGGCCTCGGCGCGGCGGGGCTTCATGCCCACCGCCATCAGCACCGTGTCGGCGGGCAGGGTCTTCTCCTCGCCGCTTTGGCTGTTTTGAATGCGCACGCCCCCGTCGGTGATCTCGCAGAGCTTCCAGCCCAGGAGCCGCGTCACATGGTTCTCCTCGCTGAGGGCCAGCAGGTCGGAGGCTGCGCCGGTGCGGAACAGGTCCACCTGCGCCGCCATCTCCACCACCGTCACCTCCTTGCCCTGCTTTGCAAGGCTGATGGAGGCTTCCGTGCCTACGGAGGAGCCGCCCACGATGATCACCTTCTGCCCGCAGGGGACAAGGCCGTTTTCCGCATCCGGGGCCCAGTGGACGTTGGGCCTGTCAGCGCCGGGGACGCGGGGGAGGATGGGGTCGGAGCCCAGGGCGGCGACCACGGCGTCATAGTGTTCCTCCGCCAGCTTTTCCGGCGTGGCCGCGGTGTTCAGCAGCACCCGCGCCCCGCAGTTGGCGGCGAAATCCTCCATGTATTGCAGGTAGTCCCGCAGGTCGTGCTTGAAGTCCGCCGCCACGGCGTCCCGCACATGGCCGCCCACCCGGCTGTTCTTTTCATAGAGGGTCACGTCGTGGCCCCGCTGCAGCAGCCATTTCATCGCCTCGACGCCGGCGGGCCCGCCGCCGACGACGGCAACCTTTTTCTTCTCCGCGGCCGGGGGCAGCCGCCCCTCCGGATATTCCCGGAAGCGGCCCCACATGGGGTTCACGCTGCAGAGCTTGGCGGTGTGGGGGCTGGCAAGGCGGAAGCAGGAGCAGCGCAGACAGGGCATGTGCTGCCATTCCTTGCCCTCGGCGTATTTCCGGGGCATGTCGTAGTCCGCATGGAGGGCCCGGTTCATTGCCACCAGGTCCGCCTGGCCGGAGGCGATGATCTCCTCCGCCTGGCCGGGGTCCTTGATGGCCCCCACCACCGCCACCGTCAGCTCCGGATAGGCCCGCTTCACCGCCTCGGAGAAGCGGACATTGAACTTCTGGGGCATGGTGTAGTTGGTCATGAGGTAGCGGAGATACCAGGGCTCGCCGTAGAGATCGTGAAGGCCGGCGGATACGTGGAGGATGTCGGTCCTGTCCTTGATGTACTTGATGAATTCCAGGGTTTCCGGGAAGCGCATCTGCTCCGGGTGGAATTCGTCGGCGCTGAGGCGGTATTCGATGACGAAGTCTTCCCCCACCGCGCCCCGCACCGCCTCCAGCACCTCGCAGGCAAAGCGGGCCCGGTTTTTCAGGGAGCCGCCGTATTCATCCGTGCGCCGGTTGTAGTAGGGGCTGGCGAACTGGGCGATCAGGTTGCCGTGAGCGCCGTGGATCATGCAGATCTGCATCCCCGCCTGCTTGCAGAAGCCGGCGGCCCTGGCGTATTTCTCCACGGTCTCCCGGATCTTTTCCCTGCTCATTTCGATGGTGGCGACGGGTTCCCGCCCCAGCATCGCGGCGCGTCGCTCCTCCGCCTTGGTAATGAAGGAGGAGGCGCTGTAGGGGGCGTGGCCCACGTTTTCAAAGGCGGTATCCTTGCCGTTGTGGGTCAGCTCCAGGGAGCCCTGGGCCCCGTAGACGGCGCACATCTCTGCGAATTTGCGCAGGGGCATGACGCATTCCGGGTCCGACAGCTGCAGCTGCCGGGCTTCGTCGGAGCTCTCCGTGATGTCGATGGAGCAGTTGCCCACGTTGCAGACGGCCACGCCGCCCCGGGCATACTGGCGGAAATAGGAGACAAAGTCGTCCGTCACAAAGCCCCGGTCGTCCCCGGAGAAGAAGCAGCCCGGCGGCGCCTGCTCCAGGTGGTTCTTGAAAAGAACGCCGCGGATCTCAAAGGGGTCGAAGACGTGGGGGTATTTACAGGCCACTGGCGTTTCCTCCCTTCCGTTCATTTCATGATAAAACGTATCATAGCATAAATATGCCGTTGATTCAATTCTTTTGCGGGAAAAGACAGGGCGGCCCGGGGGGCGCTGCATTTTGAGCGCCCCTGATGATATGCCCGCTTCGCGGACATGATATCCCGCTGTGCGGTGTTGCCTTAAAGCTCTGCCGATAGTCTGAGGGCGGCCCCGCCGGGGCCGCCCTCAGGCGCTGATTTGCTGCCTTAAAATGTGATCGCAACCTTAATACTGCCGTATTTGCCCGTGGCGTAGTCAAAGGCGGTCTCCCACTCCTCCAGGGGGAAGGTTTTGGTCACCACCCCCGCGGTCTTCAGCACGCCGGAGGCCATGTTTTCAATGACATAGGGATAGCAGTTGGGGCTGAGGTGGCTGCCCAGCACGTCCAGCTCCTTCTTGTCCCCGATGATGGACCAGTCCAAGGTGGTGGGCTGGCCGAAGACGGAGAACTCCACAAAGCGCCCCAGCTTGCGGATCATGCTCATGCCCTGGACCACGCTGGAGGGATGACCGGAGCATTCGATGTAGATATCGCAGCCGTAGCCCTCGGTGAGGTCCATGATGTTCTTCACCACGTCCTCCCTGGCGGGGTTCCAGGCCAGGTCCGCCCCGAAATCCAGGGCCTTCGCCAGCCGGTTGACCTGCAGGTCCAGCACGATCAGTTTTTTGGGCTTCTTGGTGGAGGCATAGGTCACCATACCCAGACCCAGCGTGCCCGCGCCGGAGATGACCACGATATCGTCGGAGGTGATCTGCGCCCGGTCCACGCAGTGCTTGGAGCAGCCGTAGGGCTCGATCAGCAGGGCGCTGCGCAGGGGCAGCTTCTTCGGTACCCGGTGGATGCGGGCGTGCTTCGTGGGGATGCGCACGTATTCCGCCATGGCCCCGCAGTAGTCGGTGAAATAGCCGTAGATATAGTGGGGCTGACACATCCAGTATTTCCCGCTTTTGCAGAAGCGGCATTCCCCGCAGGGGGCGATCTGCTCCACGGTGAGGCGGTCTCCCACGGCCCACTCCGTCACGTTGGCGCCCACCTCGCTTACCACGCCCAGGAATTCATGCCCGGGGATGAAGGGGGTGCGCACCCAGGGCTCCTTTCCGTCGCCGCCCCAGTAGCTCTCCGCCCCGTGCCAGCACTTCACGTCGCTGGCGCAGACGCCGCAGCCCTCGGTTTTCAGCAGAATGTCGTCCGGCCCGCATGCGGGGATGGGGTATTCCGGCTCGAACCGGTAGTCGTCCTTCCCGTAGACCACCAGCGCTTTCATGGTCTTTTTCTCCATGGTCCTGCCCTCCGTACAATATTCTTATGATAATCTGACGATAGTACGCCGCAGGCAAAAAGTCAAGGGCGGCGGGAAAAAGTGATAATAGATGTGGCGCGTCGGCGGAAAGCGTGGTATAATTAACCAAATGTGTAATCTTTGGAGGATCGTTATGCTGAGACAAGTCACTGTGGAAAACGGCGTGGTGGAAGGACTGCCCGCAGCGGACCCGCGGATCACCTCCTTCAAGGGCATCCCCTATGCCGCGCCTCCCGTGGGGGAAAACCGCTGGCGCGCGCCACAGCCCGCCAAGAACTGGGAGGGCGTTCTGAAAGCCTATCAATTCGCTCCCATCTCCATGCAGCATGTGCCCGGCGAGGACCCGGACAATCTCTATTCCCGGGAGTGGAACGTGGACACCTCCATCGAAATGTCCGAGGACAGCCTGATGCTCAATGTGTGGACCCCCGCCCGCAGGGCGGATGAAAAGCTGCCGGTCTTCGTGTGGTATTTCGGCGGCGGCCTGCGGGAGGGCAACACCGCGGAGATGGAATTCGACGGGGAGCGCATCGCCCGCCGGGGCATCGTGGTGGTCACGGTGAACTACCGGCTGAATGCCTTCGGCTTTTTCTCCCACCCGGAGATCACGGCGGAGGCCCCGGAGAGCCCGGCCAACTTCGGTTATCTGGACCAGCGCTTCGGCACCATGTGGGTCAAGCGCAATATCGCCGCTTTCGGCGGCGACCCGGACAACATCACCATCGGCGGCCAGTCTGCCGGGGGCGGCAGCGTCATGGCCCAGGTGGCATCGCCTCTGAACAAGGGCCTGTTCCAGAAGGCCATCGTGGACAGCGGCCTGGAGCTCTGCCCCTATGAGCCCAATATGTTCGGCCCCAACCTGACCCTGGCGGAGGCGGAGCAGATCGGCGTGAAGTTCTTCGAGGAGCTGGGGGTCAAGACCCTGGCGGAGGCGCGGAAGCTGGACGCCTTCTATATCCGGGACAAGGCCAACGCCTCCAGGCTGCGCTTCGGCGTGGTGGAGGACGGACACATGATCACCGGCCTGTCGAACCAGCTGTTCATGAAGAACGAAGTGAACCTGGTGCCCATGCTTTTCGGTCACACCTCCACGGAATTTCCCTCCACGCCCCCGGCGAAAACGGTGGAGGAATTCCGGGAATATGCCCGCAGCCACTTCGGCGAGGATGCGCCGGAATTCCTTGCTCTCTGCGCCTCCTACAACGATTCCCTGACGGAGATGAAGGCGAAATCCCAGGCCCAGCACCTGGAATTCTCCATCCGCCGTCTGGCCCACGCTAAGGCCGTCACCGGCGACAGGCACCCCATGTGGTACTGGGTCTTTGATCCCGAGATCCCCGGCTGGGACAATCCCGGCACCTTCCATTCCTGCGACCTGTGGTTCTTCTTCGAGACCCTGGCGAAGTGCTGGCGGCCCTTCAAGGGCAAGCACTATGACCTGAGCCGGATGATGTGCAACTATTGGGCCAACTTTATCCGCTCCGGCGACCCCAACGGACCTGACGCCGACGGGGAGGATATGCCTCTTTGGAAGCCCTACACGGAGGCGGAGCCCAACCGCATCTGGTTCGGCGACACCGTGTACACCGAGGCCAAGGGGCCCAGGCCCCTGATGGCGTTCCTGCTGCGCCAGGCGGCGAAGAAGGACAGGTAACCGGGCAATGCATATGCCGGCGGAGCGGCAGCGTCTCTCCGCCGGCTGCCAAAAGCAAAGGAGGGACGGCATGTCGGAAATCAAACGACCGATCCAGCGCAGCCTCATTTCCGGCTGTGCGGTGTTCATCCTGCTTCTTTGCCTGCTGCTGACCGTGCAGTCCTATCTCCAGTTTTCCGTCGCTCTCTATCAGCAGTGCCAGGTTCGGCTGAAAACGGTGATCCGGTATGTGGACGAGAAACTGGACAGGGACGACCTGCGAAGCTGCATCAACAAGCGGCAGGCCAGCGTGAAATACTATGAGCTGCAGGCCCTGCTCAACAGCATGGTGGAACCCTTTGAGCTCACCTATCTCTATATCTGCTTCCCCTCCGGCAACGCCATGATCAACGTGGCCTCCGCCGCCGCCCAGGCGGAGCAGCAGCGGGGAAATGCAGATATATCGCTGCTCCGCGTGGATACTGGCTATCCCAAGGAGACCATGGCGCTTTATCAAAGGGCGTGGAAATCCGAGGGCATCACCTATTTCCGGGTGAACTCCGACTATGGCTCATGCTACACGGGCTGCCTGCCGCTGAAGGCCAGAGACGGCACCGTCTTTGCCCTCCTCTGCGCGGACGTGAATGTGGATGATCTGCACCAGACGGTGACGAACTACGCGCTTGTCGGCGCGGGGATCGCCGTCTTCCTGGGCGTCCTGTTCGCGGTCCTGCTCCTGACCTGGCTCAAGCGCAACGTCACCGGGCCGGTGCTGGCCCTGGAAAAAAGCGCCCGGCGCTTCGCGGAGACAAACGCCGATGGAGGAGATATCCGAAGCATGAAGTTCGAGCCGCCGGAGCTCCATTCCTGGAACGAGGTGGCTTCTCTGTCTAAGGCCGTCGCCTGGATGACGGAGAACATCAAGCGGCGCGTGGAAGAGCTCTATTCGGCGGAGATCCGGGCCAAATCGGCGGAGATCGAGGCCGAGGACATGACCCGCATCGCCTATCAGGACGCCCTGACCCATGTCAAGAACAAGACGGCCTACAAAGCCAAGGAGAAGGAGCTGACCGATCGGCTGGAGCGGGGGAGGATCGAATTTGCCATCGTCATGGTGGACGTGAACTATCTCAAGCGCGTCAACGACACCTACGGCCATGAGTACGGCGACAAGTATCTGATCGGCTGCTGCGCCATCATCTGCGACGTTTACAAGCATTCTCCCGTTTACCGCATCGGCGGCGATGAATTCCTGGTCGTCCTTCAGGGGCAGGATTATGAGCATCGGGACGAGCTGCTGGAGCTTTTGAGCCTGCGCTTCGGCGACGACAACGAGGATGAAAGCCTCCAGCCCTGGGAGCGCTACAGCGCGGCCTGCGGCATGTGCGTGCACCAGGCGGGGCAGACCGTGGAGGAGGTCTTCCAGTGGGCCGACGAGGAGATGTACCGGCGCAAGCAGATCATGAAAAGCGGAAGGTGACGAACCCCTCCGGACAATCAGGATTTGTATTTGGGGCTGCTGCGGAAATAACCGCAGCAGCCCCAAAATCGACAGACAGCGCTATTGAACTATCTCAGCACTAGGTATATAATCATTCATCATTTTCGGACACGGAGGGCAGGTGCGGACGGTGGCGGCGTTGACGGAGAATATCTCGACCTCGGCGGCGGTGGTCATTTCCGTGGCCGTCATGCTGTTTGCGGGCTTCCTCATGACCCGCCTCACCAAGCTGCTGCGCCTGCCCAATGTGACGGCCTACATCCTGACCGGCATCCTCCTGGGTCCCTTCGTGCTGGATCTGATCCCGCCCCGGGTGGTGGAGGGGATGGATTTCCTCTCGGATATCGCCCTGGCCTTCATCGCTTTCGGCACCGGGCAGTTTTTCAGCCTGCCTGCCCTGCGGCGAAACGGGGCGAAGGTGCTCGTCATAACGCTGCTGGAATCCCTGGCGGCGAGCGCCCTGGTCTTTCTCCTGAGCCGCTGCCTCCTGGGGCTGCCGCTGGCCTTTTCCGCAGTGCTCAGCGCCCTGGCCGCCGCCACCGCCCCGGCCTCCACCCTCATGACCATCCGGCAGACCGGGGCTCACGGCGATTTTGTGGACACCCTTCTGCAGGTGGTGGCCCTGGACGACGTGGTGGGTCTGCTTGCCTACAGCGCCGCCGTCGCCGTCGCCGTCAGCGCCGCGGGCGGCGGCGCTTTCCGCCCGGGGGATGTGCTGCTGCCTGTGGCAGCCAACCTGGGCGTGCTGCTGCTGGGGGGCGTCTTCGGTCTCTTTTTGAAGCTGCTGATCCGCAAAAAACGCACCACGGACAACCGGCTCATCATCACCCTGGCCCTGCTCTTTGCTTTCTGCGGCGTCTGCGGCCTGCTGGATATCTCGCCCCTTCTGGGCTGCATGTCCATGGGCATGGTCTACCGCAATCTGGCGGAGGACGAAAGCCTGTTCAAGCAGATGAACTATTTCAGCCCGCCGGTGCTGCTGCTGTTCTTCGTCCGCTCCGGCATCCTCTTCGACCTGGGGGCCCTGGTGCGGCCCATGGGCAGCCTGGGGGGCGTGCCCCTCATTGCCGTGGGCGTCCTCTATTTCCTGGTGCGCATCCTGGGGAAATACGCCGGGGCCTGGCTGGGCTGCCTGGCGGTGGGGAAGGACAAGGCGGTGCGGCGCTATCTGGGCCTGGCGCTGATCCCCCAGGCGGGGGTCGCCATCGGCCTGGCCGCCCTGGGAGCGCGGACCCTGGGACCGGAACTGGGCGGGCCCCTCCATACGATCATCCTGGCCTCCAGCGTGCTCTATGAGCTGGCGGGCCCCGCCTGCGCCAAGCTGGCCCTGTATCTCTCCGGCTCCTATTCCACGAAGCTGGAGGAGCTGGTGGAGGTGCCGGAGACCGGGGCCGACGGCCTGAAGAAGACGGAAGTGGAGCTGCTCATCGAGCGCATCCGGGAGATACAGAAGCAGATTCCCGCCCACAACGTTTCGGAGGAGGAGCGGGAATTCGACCTGGCGGCGGAGGAATTCTATGAAGCCTGGCACAGCCGCCGCCGCAGAAACGGCATCTGGCGGTAAGGCCGGAAGGAGGCAGTACGATGACCTTTCACGATCCCATTGCGAACCTGCTGGGCCCCTGGTCCTGGGGGCTGGGCATCGGCAGCATCCTGCTGCGGCTGGCCCTGGCGGCCCTGCTGGCGACCGCCGTGGGCTGGGAGCGCTCCAGCAAGCGGCACAGCGCGGGGCTGCGCACCTTCATCCTGGTGACCGTGGGCTCCACCGCCGCCATGCTGCTGGACTGCTGCCTGCTGAGCGGCGGCGGAGGCTTTTATCTCCTGCCCGCCGCCGTCGTCGTCGGCGTCTCCACCATCTGCGTCAATTCGCTGCTGTTCAGCGCCAAGAACCGCATCCGGGGCCTCACCACCGCTGCGGCTCTCTGGTGCTGCGCCGTCGTCGGCCTGGCCCTGGGCGCGGGCTTTTACAGCGTGGGCCTCCTGGTCTTCCTGGTGCTGCTGCCCTCCCTGGCCCTGCTGCCGCGGTTCGAGAACTATCTCAAGGACCGCTCCAATCATTTTGAGATCCACCTGGAGCTGAAAAGCGCCCCCTATCTGCAGGATTTCGTCACGGTCATCCGCGCCCTGGGCCTCACCATCGACGAGATCGAGCTGAACACCGCCTATGTCAGCTCCGGCCTCAGCGTCTACACCGTATCCCTGTCCATCGAGGAAGCACAGCTGCAGAAATACAAGACCCACGGAGAGATCATCGAGGCCCTGCGCAGCCTGGAGTATATCGCCTATATCGAGGAGAGCCACGGCTGAGGCGGGGAAGGAAAGGAACAGAAGCCGGAATCCGCGACGTCCCGGTTCGTCCGCCGGGGGAAGGGAGTGTCCATGAGAGAAAAATCGAAAGAAGGGCCGCTGGAGCTGGCGGTCTACGGCAAGGGCGGCATCGGCAAATCCACCGTCAGCGCCAACCTGTCCGCCGCCCTGGCTATGGCGGGGCAGCGGGTGCTGCAGATCGGCTGCGATCCCAAGCACGATTCCACCCGGCTGCTGATGCGCGGGGAGGTCATCCCCACGGTGCTGGACTATCTCCGCAGCGTTCCGGCGCCGGAAGCAAAGGTGGAGGAAGTCCTGCGCACCGGGGCTTTTGGCATCGGCTGCATCGAGGCCGGCGGGCCTCAGCCCGGCGTGGGCTGCGCGGGCCGGGGCATCATCACCGCCTTTGAATTCCTGGACAAGCACCGGGTCAAGGCCCCCTATGACCAGGTGATCTACGACGTGCTGGGGGATGTGGTCTGCGGCGGCTTCGCCGTGCCCGTGCGGCGGGAGTATGCCGACGCCATTTTCCTGGTCACCAGCGGGGAATACATGGCCATTTACGCCGCCAACAACATCCTGCGGGGCATCCGCAATTTCGACGGAGAGACCCACCGCCGGGTGGCGGGCGTCATTTTCAACCGGCGGAACCTGACGGACGAGGAGGGGAGAGTGGGGCGCTTCGCCCGGGCGGTCGGCCTGCCCATCGTCGCAGAGCTGCCCCGGTCCCCCGGTTTTGCCCACGCGGAGGAGCAGGGCTGCTGCCTCATGGAGCTGGAGGGCTATGGGGAGGAAAAGGCGGTCTTCCGCGGACTGGCGGAAAAGATCACCGGGGAATTGCCCCTCTGGCCGGCCCGGCCCCTCACGGACGAGGAGCTGGAGCGCATCGTGCTGGGCACGACCCGGCAGCCGGCAGCGGCCGTTCCCGCAGCCCCCGCGGACACCGAAAGAAAGAAAAGCGCCGCATCGGCGCCGGCCCCGGAGCGCCCGCGGCCGGACCGTCCGCCCCTCTACGGCTGCGCCTTCAACGGGGCGGCCACGGCGGCGGTGCATCTGACGGACGCCCTGGTCATCGCCCATTCCCCCCGCGCCTGCGCCTTTTATACCTGGCAGAATATCTCCTCGCCGGGGCGGAAAAACCTGTTCAACCGGGGCATCCTCATGCCCTCGGCCATCAGCCCCCATTTCGAGTGCAGCGACATGGACCATGCCAGCGCGGTCTTCGGGGGCATGGAAAAGCTGCGGCGGCAGGTCGAAGCCGCCCTGGAGCGGAAGCCGGGAGCGGTGATCGTCATTTCCTCCTGCGTCAGCGGCATCATCGGGGACGATATCCGTTCTCTGGAGGCCCTGTCCACCCCCGAAACCCCGGTCATCGCCGTCCCCGCCGACGGGGACATCTCCGGCGATTATGTGAGCGGCATCCGGGACTGCCTCCATATCCTGGCGGAGAAGCTCATCGACCGCGGTGCGGAGCCGGAAAAGGACTGCGTGAATCTGGTGGGGGAGATGGCGATCTCCTATAACAACGAGCCCAATGTCCGGGCTCTGCGCAGCCTGCTGGAGGGGCTGGGGCTCCGCCTCAACTGCCGCTTCCTGGGGGACGCCCGCTGCGAGGAGCTGCGGGGCTTCCTGAAAGCGCCCCTGAACATTCTGGACAGCGAGAGCGCGGACAACCTGGAGCTGAAGGCCTTTCTGGAGGAGCGCTTCGGCTGCCGCTTCCTGCCCGGCCGTCTGCCCGTGGGCTTCGAGGCCACGGCGGCCTGGGTGCGGGAGCTGGGAGCGTTCTTCGGCTGCACGGAGCGGGCGGAAGCCCTGATCCGGCGGGAGCGGGAGGCCGTGGAGGCGGATGCGAAAGCCCTGCGCCGGACCCTGTTCGGCCGGACCCTGGTCCTTACCACCATCAACGAGGATATGGACTGGATCCTCAGCGCAGCCAAGGCCGCGGGGATGAAGGTCGCCTGGGTCGGCGTGATGAACTATCTGCGCACGCCCCTGCGCGTCAGCCGGGACAGGGAGACCCTGGCGGTGACGGAGGAGGTCACCTCCGGCGAACGCATCCGGGAGCAGCTGGAACGACTGCAGCCGGACCTGGTGCTGACGAACTACGCCGGGGGAGAAGCGGCCCGGGGAAGCTGGCTCAGCGACACGGTGCCTTCCTCGCCTCTGGCCTTCTTCCGCTCCGCCCTGCCTGTCGTGCAGCGCTGGGAAACCATGTTCCGGGAAAAAGACCGGGGCAGCGTACTTCGGGAGAAAGGAGGCGCCTGGAAGCATGACCGGGAACTTTTCCAAAAGTATTTCGCCTGACAGCATCACCGGCATGATCTTCGCCATGGAGGGCATCCGCAATGCCATCGTGCTGCTCAACGGCCCCATGGGCTGCAAATTCTACCACAGCACTACCTCCGCCCATCTGACGAAGCACTCGCCGCTGCGCATGGCCGACGGCAGCCCCGCGGAGGAAAGCCGCGTGGCATTCGATATCCTCAACAGCTATTTCTTCCGCCAGAGCCGGGTGCCCTGCACCTATCTGGACGGCAGCGACTATGTTTACGGCACCGCCGAAAAGGTGGAGGCCGCGCTCCGGTATTTCGGGGAACGGTTCCGCTTCGAGCTGCTGGTGATCGTGGATTCCCCCGGCGCGTCCCTCATCGGGGATGAGCTGAAGGAACTGGCGGCGCGCGTCCTGCCGGATAAGCCGGTGGCGGTGCTGGAATCCCCCGGCTACAGCGAGTATTTTTCCGACGGCTACGACCGGGCCATCGCCGCGCTGCTGCGGCAGCTGCCCCCCCTCGGGCGGGGGAAAGAGCGGCGCTCCCGGCCCAGGGTGAACCTGCTGGGCGTCTCCGTCTGGCAGCGCTATTGGGAGGGGGACCTGGCGGAAATGCGGCGGCTGCTGGCCCTCTGCGGCGTCGACGTGGGCTGCTGCCTCTGTGCCGGCTGCACCATGGAGGAAATCCGCGCCCTGCCGGAGGCGGACCTGAACCTGCTGATCTACCCCGAGATGGGCCGGGAGACGGCGGCTTTCCTGGAGGAAGCCTGCGGCGTCCCCTGCTATACCTTCGACGGGCCGCCCGTGGGCTTCCGGGCGACGGAGGATGCTTTCCGGGAAATCTGTCGGCGCCTGGGAACGGACGTCTCTCCGCTGCTGGCGGAAAGCGAGCGGAGGCGGGCGGAAGCCTGGTTCCAGCTCAACGACCTGGATCAGATGAACTATCTCTCTGCCGGCAGCAGTTTTGCCGTGGAGGGCATGGACAGCGTGGTCCTGGCTTATGCGCGCTTCCTGACGGAGTATCTGGGGCTGACGCCGGAGTGCGTTTCCCTCACCGGCAGCGCGGACGCAGCCATGCGTTCGCAGCTGCATGAACTGCTGCAAAGCTGCCGCGCGGAGGAGGCGGAGGCGCGGGATATCCTGGACAGTCGGGCGGAGCTGGTCTTTGCCGACGCCAATACCATCGCTGCCCTCCATACCCGGCAGGACGCCTTCAGCGGCGTCGAGATCAGCCTGCCAGGTATGGGCTATGTGGATTTTGTGAAAAAGACCCACCTGGGACTGCGGGGGGCCATGTTCCTGACGGAGCAGGCCGTCAACGGCCTCATGTCCCGCATCTGAGATTCGACCGAAGAGGGAGAGCGGAAGCTTGTATTGGCCTTTTATCCTCGGCGCGGCCGCCATGGCGCTTCTGGCCGGCCTTGTTTATCTGACGGTTTGCGTCGGCAGGTTTCAGGGCGTCCATAAGCTCTCCGGGGGAAAGCGCGGGCGAAGGGCGCTGATCAGCCTGGGGATCATCGCCGCCGTGTTCGCGGCGCTCGCCTTCGCCCTGTCTGTCATCAACGCGGTGGTGGTTTTCCTCCATGCGGTGCTGTTCTTCCTGCTGTCCGGCCTGGGCATGCGCCTGGCGAAGAAGCTCAGCGGCAGGCATTTTCGCGTCAACTGGCAGGGCTGGCTGGCCCTTGCCTTTTCCCTTGTGTATCTGACGGCTGCTTACATTTCCTGCAATCACGTCCGACAGAAGGATTACGCCCTCACCACCGGAAAGAAGCTGGGAACGCTGAAGATCGCCCTGATCGCCGACAGCCACCTGGGCACGACCTTTGACGGCGACGGCTTCGGGACACATCTGAAGACCATCGAGGCCCAGAACCCGGACCTGTTGGTGATCGCGGGAGACTTCGTGGACGACTGGTCCCGAAAGGAGGATCTGGAGCGGGCCTGCGCCGCCCTGGGGGAAACGAAGTTCCCTTACGGCGTGTGGTACGTCTTCGGAAATCATGACGCCGGCAGCTTCGCGCGCCGAGATTTCTCGGCCTCGGAGCTGGAGGAAGCCCTTCGCGGCTGCGGCGTGCACGTGCTGGCGGACCAGTGGGAGGAAGTGGACGGACACTTCATCGTGGCGGGCCGGAAGGACGCCTCCGCGGGCGCCTTCCGCGGTTCGCGGAAGGACATGACCTCCCTGCTGACCGGCGCGGACGCGGAGAAGTACATCCTCGTGCTGGACCATCAGCCCAGCGACTATGAAAACGAGGCCCGGTCCCCGGCGGACCTGGTCCTCTCCGGCCACACCCACGGCGGCCAGCTGATCCCCATCACCTATGTGGGCAAATGGCTCGGCGTCGTGGATCGGGAATACGGCTATGAGCGCCGCGAGGGGACGGATTTCATCGTGACCTCCGGCATCTCCGACTGGGAACTCCGATTCAAGACCGGCGCTCGGTCGGAATACGTCATCATCACCGTCGAGGAGAAGCGGTGATCCCGCGAAAAAGGGGATGCCGCGGCAACCTGCGCCCCGTCAAGAGGACAACGGAAAAATAAGGAAATACCGCATAGTTCCGGCTGCGCGCTCTGCACGCCGGAATGATGCGGTATTGCCGTAAAGAGTGTTTTGACTGCCGGATGCTTTTAGGCTGCGGGTATCATGGAAGCGATATGAAAAGCGAATATGCAAAAACGCGGGAGGGCAGTTGCTGCCCTCCCGCGCGATCCTGTATGGAAGCTGTAAAATTATTGCAGAATGCGCCGGTAGATAGCCAAATCTTCGTCTCCGAACACGTTGAAGATGACCTTGACGGCGCTGTTTTTTTCGGTTTTCCAGTCCTTCACGGTCTGCACCGCGATCTCCGCCGCCGCCCGCTTGGGGAAGCCGAAGACGCCCGTGGAGATGCAGCAGAAGGCGATGCTTTCACAGCCGTTTTCCGCCGCGATGTCCAGGCAGGCACGGTAGCTGGAGGCGAGCAGGTCCCGGTGCGCCTGCGTCAGAGCGCCGTCCACGATGGGGCCGACGGTATGGATCACGTACTTGCTGGGCAGGTTGTAGGCCGGAGTGATCTTGGCCTGCCCGGTGGGTTCCTCATAGCCCTGGGCCTCCATCAGCTCGGCGCATGTCAGCCGCAGCTGCACCCCCGCATAGGTGTGGATGCAGTTTGCGACACCCTTCAGAATCACACATTTCTCCGTCTTCGGAGAATACTTTTACTGAAGCTTCCTCTGATTCTGTCTCAAGGATGCCGCTGCGCCTGAAAAAATAGTCTTCCTCACCTGAATAGTCTTCCGTGGCGCAGCCCTTGATATAAATGTGACAGGTCTCGTTCTTCCCGTCGCGCGTGACATAGACACGCTCGATCACGCTGGCAATCAGCGAAACTATTTCCGTTGGCTCTGCATCCTTTACCAGTTTCCGGAAAGACAGCAGCGTTTCCTTGATCTTCTCGTAATCCTTGATATAACCCTGCTGATCTTCTAGTTCCATCTCCAGCTTCGACAGAAGTTTCCGCTTTGCAAAAATCTCCTCCGTCATTTCATTGACATCCGCCTCAAGGTACGGTCTGGTGGTTTCCGAAGCAGTCCGCAATGCTTTGACCTGCGACTTGATATCCCGGTCCAGGCGGTCGATCTCTTTCTGAAGCGAAGTGATCTCCTGCTGTGTCTTATCCCCCTTGACAGCCTGGTCAATCTGGCGCTGGATATTGCTGAGATAATAGTTCTGCTCCTCATCAGACAGCGATGACAGCTTCTCTACGATATACTCATCAAACTCCACCCCGTGAACCGCCTGATAATTGCAGGCACCCTTCCGGACCGCATTCGGACATGCATATTTGAACCGGGGCTTGCCGTGCGTATACCGGCCGCTTTCAGAGACCACGTTCAGGCGCTGATGGCACAACGGACAGTAAATGAGACCTGCCAGCAATGCATTGGTCGCCCGATGCGGCCTGTTATAGCGGTCAGCAATATCCAGCGTTAAGGTCTGCGCTGTCACCCAGTCCTTACCTTCAATAAAACCTTCATGGCGTCCGATCGCAATGATCCATTCATCGATATCCTTCTCCCGAATCGTTCGGCTGAACTCGGGATGCAAGAAAGTCGAGTCGTCGCTTTCCTCCCGCATCTGCCTGGTGCGGTTGTACACCGATATCCCATGAAGGCCGTCATAATCCGCTTCTTCACCGTATCCTGATTTCGTACACGGTTTCGACGCACATCGCTTTTGTCAGCAAGTATTAAAGCAGCTGCAAGCGGACTAACCGGAACGCCTGTTCCTTCATCATGATTCCCGATTGCAGTAACAATCAATCCTACCTCCTCAGGAGGGAAGTTCAGATGATCCAGTATTCGGAAGGCAATAATGGCTCCGGATTGACTGTGTTCTTCACGATTGACAAGATTCCCGATATCATGAAGATAACCCGCTATTTTTGCAAGCTCAACAAGCCGTTTGTCGTAACCGAGAGTCTGCAGAATATAGCCTGCTTTTTCTGCTACTATCGTTACATGTGCAAAACTGTGCTCAGTGAATCCCAGAGCTGAAAGTGACATATCTGCCTGGCGGATATACGTGCTGATTTCTTCATTATCTCTGATTTCCTGATATGTCACAGCTTCACATCCTTTGGATGGTTCGGTATCGTAACGATAAACTCTGACCCTTCCCCGACTGCGCTTTTCACTTCAATTCTTCCGTTATGGATCATAACCGCATGTTTAACGATAGACAGACCAAGACCTGTTCCGCCGACCTCTTTGCTGCGGCTCTTATCCACACGATAAAAACGCTCAAAAATACGTTTCTGATCCGTTTCTGGAATGCCTATTCCTGTATCTTTTACCGATAGTACGGTACTATGCTCTTTTTGCGCAACCGTAACGATTACATTGCCTCCGGTATGATTATACTTGATTGCATTATCACAAAGGTTATACGCAATGCTGTACAGCAACTGTGGGATTGCTTTTACGGGTGCACTTTCTCCACCAATATCAATCGAAATATCCATCGCAGAAGCAGCAGCCTCCAGAGAATCGACAGCATTTTCTGCGATACGATATAGATCGCAGTCCTCCCATTTCATATCAACACCGCCACTGTCCAGCTTTGTCAGATCAATAATATCTTCGATCAGCTTCGTCATCCGCAGTGATTCTGTGTGGATCTTTTCGGCAAACGGCTTGATATCCTCCTCTTTTACCAGCCCGTTTTTAAGAAGCTCCGCATAGCCGGATATAGCATGGAGCGGTGTTTTCAGCTCATGTGACACATTTGCGCTGAACTCCTGCCGAATCAGGGCTGCTTTTTCGATCTCTTCCTGATCCTGTCTTAACTGTGCCTGTTGCGCTGAAATATGGTGAAGCAGCGGTTCTATTTCTTTATAATCTTCCTGACCATAGTACTGGTTCGGATGTTCCAAATCTATTTCATTGATGGGTTTGACGATCTTTTTGGCGATCCGGGACGCCAGAACAAATGAAAGGATCAATGCGACAAGGATGACAAAACATATCGGTTGAGCAAAGCCGAAGAGAAGGCTCCATACAGAAAGCTGAGCGATTGACATACGGAAAACCGACCCGTCGGGAAGTCTTTTAGCAGCATAGTACTGCTGATCTGCCAGGGTATAGGAATGTCTGGTAGATTCTCCGAATCCCTCCTTCAAAGCCTGCTGAATCTCCGGCCGTTCCAGATGATTCTGCATTGAAGCTGTATCTGCTTCGTTATCAAAGAGGACATTTCCATCCGGGCTGACCCAGGTGATGCGATAGTTTTCTATGCTCAATTCGTCAAGATAGTCCATTCCGGACATGGCAACACCCTGTGCCGCCAATTCAGTCTGATTGCGCAGCTGATTTCTCTGTAACGACGAAAAATAGTTGTATAGTGTCCCCATGATCAGCAGCAGCGAAGCAAGGAAAACCGTGATGGCAGCGATCCAGATCGCCTTAAATATCTTACTGCTCATTTTCTTCCTCCAACTTGTAGCCAACCCCTCGAACGGTCCGGATATAGTCTCCCGCTTTCTCAAGCTTTGTCCTTAAAGTCCCGATATGGACATCCACCGTTCTTGTTTCACCGGCAAAATCACCGCCCCATACACTGGAAAGTATATTGTCTCTTGTAAAGACTCTGCCGGGGCTTTCCATAAACAGCTTCAGAAGTTCATATTCCTTCAATGTGAGCAAAACCGCTTTCCCGTCAATGGTAACAGCATGCCTGTTTTCATCGAGGACAATCATCCCGTATGAAAGAATCACAGGTTGTCTGTTGCCTGCCCTGCGAAGAACTGCTTTGATACGGGAAACCATTTCCATCATTCCAAATGGTTTGGCAAGATAATCGTCCGCACCGGAATCAAGGCCGATCACTTTGTCATATTCACTGTCCTTTGCCGTAGCCATAATAACGGGGATATCTGTCGTTACAGGAGAGGAGCGCAGTTTACGGAGGATCGTCAGCCCGTCTTCTCCGGGCAGCATCACATCCAGAATAATAAGTTCAGGTCTTTGCTCTTTCATTGCAGCCCAAAAGTCCGCATCGTTCTCAAAGCCCTGCGCATCAAATCCGGACACTTGCAGCGTGTAGACCATCAGATCCCGAATGGCGCTTTCGTCTTCAACACAATAAATCATAGGAAAACCTCCTCTTCACTCTCAGCATAGTTTTGTATTGTAAGTCCTGTAACCTCTGTATTGTAAAATCGGCGTAAAGTCGTTCAGATCTTTTTCCCTTAGCCATACAATTTGGGCAGGACTATTATCCCTTTAGCTGCATTAACATCAGAATACCGGACCGTTGTCCACTGCAACGGTCCGGCAACATTTGAAAACTCTTGAATTTCATCATTTTCAATAAGATGTCAAAACTGCCATACTACAACGAATTTCAGATCATCTGAAAATGCCTGAAGGCATCAATAATAGCCTCTTCCTTTTCTTTCGGTGTGCCAGGCGATTTACTGTTCTCGCTCTTGGGGAGATTATAGTTGATACGCTCTGTGATACCACATTTCCGCTTCGTCTTTGCAATGTTCAGATGTGTCACATGGAATCCGTACTTTTCCTGCACCCACTCCTGGATCTGCTCATATGTAGCCCCTTGCTGAAACCTGGACATGTCCATGTCTTCAAGAGAAAATTCAACTCTGACATTCTGACTCGATATGTTTCCCTTGGAAAGTTGGACAACCGTCTCGACGTGAGCCGCCTTATTAAAACAGTCAATAATACCGTGGTTGTACAAACTGCCTCATTTACACAGTTCAGAATATATTTTCAGATCCAAATCCTTATATACATTGAAAATCACTTTCATGCCGCTTTCGGTTTCATCTAGCCAGTTCCGAACCGTCTCCACGGCAATCTCTGCTGCCCTCTGATTCGGGAACATGAAGACGCCGGTTGAGATACAGCAGAAAGCTAGACTCTCTAAGCCGTTCTCCGCTGCCAGATTCAGGCAGGACGTGTAGCAGGAGACCAGGAGCCGCTCGTGCTCCTTTGTGAGTCGTCCCTGGACGATGGGACCTACAGTATGCAGAATATATTTACAGGGAAGATTATAAGCCGGTGTGATCTTTGCCTGCCCGGTCGGTTCCTCGTGTCCCTGTGCACACATGATCCTATCGCATTTCAGGCGAAGCTGGATTCCTGCTTTGCTATGAACGATGTTATCCGCGCAATTATGCAGAGGAATGAAACAGCCCCTTAAGGCGCTGTTAGCTGGATTGACCACCCCAGACACGCGAAGTGTTGTCATGTCTCCCTGCCAGAGATATAGTCTGCTGTCGCATGCGCACGGCTGCAGCATGGTGATGTCCGTGATCACTTCCCGGTTATTTTCTTCCTGCAGATATTCATCCTGGATACTCAGAAATTCATCACTGATAGCCCTCGGTAGACGAACGTTCATCAGAGCACGCAGCAGATCCTTCTGGCCCTTCTCATCATCCGGGATTTTATATCCTGTGTATTGTTCATCCTCATTCAGCAAATAACGGATCATCCAGATTCGTTGTTCTTCATGATTCATTGATATCAACACCTCTCTTTAATGCAAGCTTCCAGATACGGTAAAAGGTCAATTCTCCGGGACATATATAACTGCCATGGGATTCAGCTTCTTTTTCCCAGTGATAGACCGTCTGGTCACCAACCCCTATTGTAGCAGCGAATTCCTTTCGCTTTAATCCCATTTGCTCTCTAATCCTTTTGACTTTCCTGCCGTATCCTGGAGATCGATATTCTTTCAGCAGCCTGAAAAAGCAGTCGTAGTCTTTTTCAATCTCATTGAGATTTCCTCCGGCCGCGGATAATAAATCACAGATCTTTCTGAATGATTCCCGCCCCGGCCTTCTGTTGATTTTTTCTGTGGAAGAAGATTCCCATGAGCTCACTGTTGCTGTACTGACACCAATCTCTGACGCGAATCTGACAATGGACATTTCGCAGCAGATTCTGACGAAATGTATTTTCCAAGCACAATTTCCGCTGCAAAACACATCATAGGAATCCTGACACAATGATGGATTATCATTCAGCTCGTCCAAAGAGATCCCTTTCTCCGCTGCCAATCGCTGCAGGGTATCAAAGTACTGCCTGCCCATAATATATTGGCCACGTTCCCAGACCGCAACTGCATTTCCGCTGCAGCCAAGCATCCCGCCGAAAGTGTCTGTGTAAACTCCGTAAGTCAGGCGAATATATCGGATCTTCTTTCCGCTGTCGCGTTCAATAAATCTTGAATAGGCATCCTGATAGAAATCCGGATCTTCATTCAGTCTGGTAAGGCTGATCCCTTTGGCCTCTGCCAGGAACTTAATTCGTCCAAAATACTTTCTGAGTGGTTTCCGATTCTCCGATTCCCACATACATGGAGATGTATCGCCTACACCAAGCATTTGGCAGAACTCAGTTTGTGTCATCCCGTAGGCGGCTCTGATGTACTTCATTTTCTTTCCGTATTCACCGGAAATAAATTCGTCATACCCATCACTATAACTGTCCGGATCCTCGATCAGGCGCTTTATTTGGATTCCTTTTTCGGATGCTATTGCTCCCAGCTTTTCAAAAGATTGAAAGCTTGGGTGAAACTCATCGATTTCAGCTTCCCATACCGATACCCTGTTTCTTGTGACTCCGAGCGTTTCTGCGAATTCTTCCTGTGTCTGACCACAGGCATATCGGATTTTACGGATCCGGTCACCATATCCCGGAGCACAGAACCGTGTGTAATCACTTAGAAAGATCTCGGGTTCTACACCGAGCAGATCTGCAAAATTCAATGCGTGACGATAATGAATTTGATTGATTTCAGCCTCGAAATTCTGAACACCGCCCGGCTCCAGCCCGACTAATTTCCCAAATTCTTCACGGGTGTACCCTCGAAGTTCGCGGTAATACAAGAGTTTTTCGCCCGGGCTGGCATCATCCGCCACCTTCGGAAGAGATGTATTCAGCTGAATTAGCAGCTTACCATGATGCAGTTCGATGGATGTGTGATCCTGATATGTGTCGCTTTGTCGATGCAGTTGTGGCAGGGACGGTAGCAGCCGGTCATGCCGCTGTTGGCGGCGTTGACGATGGCGTCGCATTCCAGCGTCGTGATATCGCCCTGCCAGAGATAGAGGTCGCCGTCCGCCGGCGTCAGATCGGCCAGGCGGGTGATCCCCTTTTCCGCGATGGCTTCCCTCAGATAGTCGTCCTGCACGCTCAGAAATTCTTTGCTCGCGGGGCTCGGCCGCCGCACGTTCATGAGAGAACGCAGCAGCCGTTTCTGTTCTCCCTCATCGGAGGGAACGGTCACGCGCCGGCGCGCGTCCTCTGCCAGCAGGCTGCGGATCAGATAGGCTCTCCGTTCGGCTTGTTCCATGGTGCTTCTCCTATACTGCCGCCAGGATGTGGAGATTCCGGATCTCTCCATCCGAAATGCGGTCATTGACGGCGTAGGCGTGCGCTTCCAGCTCCGCGCCGGGGACGTCGCTCAGCCCCAGTCGGCGCAGCTGCGCCGATGCAGCTTCGGCGATCTCCTCGATGATCCGCGTCTTTTCTTTCGCTTCGGCGGGGGAGTTGGGGCTGGTGAGCAGATATTCCAGGCTTCCCGCCAGATCGCCCGGCAGCGGCAGCTCCCGCAGGGCGCGGAAGCTCCATTTGTAATAAGGCTGGTAGCGGCGGTGCAGCAGGAAGGCTGCCGACAGAGCGCTTTTCACGAATTCCCCAACGGCCAGCTGGGCCGCGGCGGTCTCCCCGCGCCCTAGGCAGCGGGCGTAGTTGTATTGCCCCGCCTGACCCATGAGCAGCAGCTGCCCCGCCAGCCGTTTGCGGCGTATATCCTCCGGAAAGTACGCCAGGGAAGCGCGGATGCGGCTGACCTCCCCCGGGCCGTCGAAGTAGATTTCCCCGTTGGTGGCCTCCGCCAGAGCTTCTTCCGGGACCGTGAGCCACTCCGGCGCGGTCAAATGTCCGTCGGGGCTGCCCGTCAGCGCCCGGAAGAAGTCCCCGGTCCGCAGGACCCCGCGGCGGGCCCCGCCCACGGGCAGCAGCGTCGGGCGGCGAAAGCCCCGGTATTCCTTCGGCAGCTTCGCATAGGCCCGTTCCAGCAGAAAGGCGCTGCGCCGGTCCACTTCGTCCTCTCCCGGCAGGAAGATACAGAAGCCCGGCTCGAAATCGTGGTCGCGGGAGACATCATCATCATAGCCGAAGCACTCCGAACCGCTGCCGAAAAGGCCCGCCGCCAGCCGGGGCAGCAGCTCGGGGAACTGCGTCTCCAGCATGGGCCTGCCGAATTCCTCAAAGAAACCGCGGGAAAGCTCAAGCCCGTTCATAGATCTCCCTCGCGGCCTGCCGCAGCGCTTCCGCTTCCTCCGGGAAGCCGTAGTCGTCGAAGCCGGGAGCGCATTTCTCGCAGACGAAAGCGTAGTACCCATCCCTGGGCACCTCCGGGTTCTGCAGCAGGTCAGCGGCCCGCTGCACCAGCGTCCGGATGCGCTCCCGGCCTTTCTCCGGCCCCTGCTGCGCGGATACCGTGTCCGCCATGTTCAGGCAGGTGATGGCCTGCTCCAGTTGGCCGCCGGGAATCCGGCCCATCATCCCGATCGCCTTTTCAAAGAGGGAGAAAGCCTCGTCGAAGCGGCCCAGCGCCTTGCAGGCCAGGGCCATATTGTTATAGAGACCGCCCAGCAGGTCCGGGTCCGTTCCGGGCCCGGCATAATCCGCCCCGGCCTTTTCAAAAAGGGCCAGGGCTTTTTCATTCTCACCGAAAGCGCTGTAGGCCGTGGCCGCGTTTACCCGCGTGGTGCCGCCGGTGACGCTGCCCTCATAGCCCAGCGCCGTCATCAGCGCCAGCGCTTCCTCCGCATAGCGAAAGGCATCCTCCCGTCTGCCGGTTTTCCGGCAGTGGCCCACGAGCTCGTTCAGGATCAGCAGCCTTCCCCGGTCGTCCCGGCCCTGCCGGGCTTCCTCCAGCCAGTATTTCAGATGCTTTTCCGCACCCTCGTAATCCCGGCGGCTCAGGTATTCGTCCAGCTTCCCGATGATCCGCTGCTGGGGAACGGGGATCACCGCCGCAGCGCCGAAGCGCTCGTCTCCCAGGAGACAGCGCGGCTCCGCGTAATCCTCCGGGTTCAGTGGTTTATTCAATGCGCTCTCCTCAGAATTCCATGGTTTTCAGCTCCGCCGCGATCTTCGGGCGGAAGGGCATCTGGTCCAGGATGTCCCGCTGCAGGTCCACCCCTTCGGCGATCTCCGTCAGCTCCAGCCCGTCCTCCGTCAGCCGGAAGACGCAGCGTTCCGTGACGTACATGACCTCCTGGCCGATGGCGTAGGCGTTTTCCACGGCGAAGCTGCGGGTGGGGATGGCGTCCTGGAATTTCCGGATACGCCCCTCCTTGGTGATGGTCACCCGGTGGCCGTCGAAGGAGCCCTCCAGACCGCCGGAGGTGAAGGTCATGCAGAACACCACTTTTTTGGTGGTCTGGCTGATGTTGGCAAAGCCGCCGATACCGCTGAGCTTGCCGGGGGCCTGGTGGCCGTTGACATTGCCCTTGGCGTCCACCTGCAGGGTGCCGATGAAGCAGATGTCCAGGCCGCCGCCCTCATAGAAGTCGAACTGGCGGGCCATGTCCATCATGGTGTCCGGCCCGATGGAGACGCCGAAGCCCTTGCCCCCCAGGGGCAGGCCGCCGGTGTGGCCGGATTCCACGGAGAGGTGCACCTTGTCCAGCATGTCCCTGTCCAGCACCTCCTGGGCGATCAGCTCCGGGATGCCGATGCCGATGTTGGCGATCTGCCCCTCCTTGAGCTCGTGGAAGGCCCGCTTGGCGATGGCCCGGTGCAGGTCCGTGCGGTGGCTGGTTTCGCCGATCTTGCTGATGATCTCGTCCCGGCAGGCCCGGAGGATGTTGCCCGTGGGAACGTATTTGCCGCAGATATAGTCATAGAAGCCGTCCATGGCGGTGAGCTGCTTCTGCTCCGGCACCACCACCACCGCATCCACCAGGGCGGAGGGCACGTTGACGCTCCGGGGCAGCATGTGGTTGTTGACGATGCGGCAGACCTGGACGATGACCTTGCCGCCGTTGCGGTGGGTGGCCTGGGCCACGCTGAGGCAGTCCACGCTGGCCGCCTCGTTTTCGAAGGTGATGTTGCCCCGCTCGTCGGCATAGGTGGCTTTCAGCAGGGCGACGTCCACATTGGGGCAGTCGTACATCAGGCCCAGGTCGTCCCCCTCGCCGACGAGGTGCACCAGCGTCCGCTTGGAGCGCTCGTTGAGGCGGTACTGCCCCACGCGGGGGTCCACAAAGAGGTTCAGGCCGATCTTGGTGAACAGACCCTTCTGGCCGCAGGCCGCGGCCCGGATCATGTGGCTCATGACGCCGCCGGGCAGGTTGTAGCCCTCCAGCCGGTTTTCCTGAATGGCCTTGGCGGTGCCGTAGAGGCTGCCGAAGAAGCCGATGACGACGCAGTCCGCCCCGCCCTCGCAGATATAGCCCTCCACGTCGCTGTCCTCCCGCCATTCGGCAAAGCTGAAGGAGGAATAGACCGTCAGGTGCTTCGGGTGACCGGTGGCCCGGTAGCGGCGGGTGATGGCCTTGTTCAAATCGATGGGGGAGGCGCAGCCGCCGAAGGAGTTGACCCAGATGGTGTCTCCGTCCTTGATAAGGTCCATGGCCTCGTCCATGGTGATGATCTTCTTCCGCATAGTGCGACCTCCGCTTTCCTGGCTTTCCGGCAGCCTATGACCTGCCGGGAATGCCATGATTATTTTGTAATCATATCATGCCCCGGCAGATTGTCAAGTTTATGTTGCAAGGGATATTTTTATATTGCAAAGGATGTTTTTCGGTGGTAAACTAAGAGAAAAGAAAACGGATATAAACGGAGTTGGTGATTCTTGAAACAGTACAAGTGGGCCTTCAACTGGCTGGGGAAGCAGAAATACCTGCTGATCCTTGCCATCGTCTTCGATATCGCGGGCGTGGGTCTCATGACCTGGGAGCCCTATATCTTCAAGGATATCGTGGATGACGTCCTCATGCCGCAGCAATTCGACCGGCTGCTGCCCATGCTGGGCCTCACCCTGCTGGTCGGCCTGGCCTTTTCCGTCTGCCGCTATCTGACCAGCGTCCTGGCGGAAATGGCGGCGGAGACGGCGGTGGTGCGCCTCAAGGGCGCGCTGTTCCGCAAGCTGATGGCCCTGGGCACGGATTACTATCGGGAGAACAAGGCGGGCGACATCATCAACAAGTGCTCCGGCGACGTGGAGGTCATCAGCCGCAGTCTCAGCTTCGTGATCCCGCGGGTGGTGGAATTCGTGCTGATGCTGATCGTGGCCATCGTGGTCTTCATGCGCATCAACTGGAAATACACCCTGATCCTGCTGCTGGTATCCCCCTTCACCGCCATCGCCGCCAACAAAATGGGCAAAAAGATCCACCCCGCCTTCAAAAAGGCCAGGAAGCAGCTGAGTAACCTCAACGCCGTGGTGGCGGAGAATATCGCGGGCAACCGGGTGGTCAAGGCCTTCGTCCGCGAGGACTTCGAGATGGAGAAATTCCAGCAGGAGAACCAGGGCTACAAGGCACGGAACATCGAGGCCGTGATGATCTGGCTGCGCTACGGCCCCATCATCGATTCCCTGGCCAGCATCATCACCGTCATCAATCTGGCGGTGGGCTCCATCCTGGTCATCATCGGCGTGGATCACGGCGGCATCACCATCGGCCAGCTGACCCTGTTCCTCACCTTTGCCTGGACTCTCAACGAGCCCCTCATGATGATGGGTATGCTGGTCAACGACGTGCAGCGCTTCCGGGCTTCCACGGAAAAGGTGCAGGAGCTCTATTACATGGACGAGAGCATCCGGGAGCCGGAGAAGGACGAAAGCCCCGACACGGTCCGCGGTCAGCTGGACCTGGAGCATGTGACGCTGGCCTACGGCTCTGTCAAGGTGCTGGACGATGTGAACATGCACATCCGGCCCGGCCAGGTCATCGGCATCATGGGCCCCACGGGCTGCGGCAAGTCCACCCTGGTGAACGTCATCGACCGCTTCGCGGATGTGACGGAGGGCAGCGTGCTTCTGGACGGGGTGGATGTGCGCAAGTGGCCGCTGAAAAAGCTCCGGCGCAGCATCGGCCTTACCATGCAGGATGTGTTCCTCTTCTCCGACACGGTGGAATCCAACATCGCCTACGGCGTGCCCGACACGGAAATGGAGAACATCCTGTCCTCCGCCGTCATCGCCGATGCGGACGAGTTCGTCTCCGGCATGCCGGAGAAATATGACACCATCGTGGGCGAGCGGGGCACCGGCCTCTCCGGCGGCCAGAAGCAGCGCATCTCCCTGGCCCGCGCCCTGGCGAAGCACGCCCCGGTGCTGATCCTGGACGACACCACCTCCGCCGTGGACATGGAGACGGAGGAATATATCCAGCAGCAGCTGAAGGCCATGCCGGACAAATGCACCACCATCATCATCGCCCAGCGGGTGAGCTCGGTGAAGCATGCGGACTATATCTACATTCTGGATAAGGGGAAGATCATCGAGGAGGGGAGCCACCGGGAGCTGATGAAGCTGGGCGGCTACTACTACAAGACCTGCGTCATGCAGCACGGCCTGGATGAAGCGGAAGCGGACGGGACCCTTCGCATGGCCCTGGAAGGGGGTGCCGTGTAATGGCGAGAAACAAGTATAACATCGACGAAGAGCTGGACGCGCCGTTCAACTGGCGCCAATTCAAGCGCAGCCTCGTCTATGTAAAGAAATACCGCAAGCAGATCATTCTGATGTTCGCCCTCGCCATCCTGTCCAGCCTCCTCGCCCTCCTGACCCCCCGCATCCAGGCGCATATCATCGATAAGCTGATCCCCCAGGGGCACAAGGCCATCGGCACCATCATCGTCCTGGGCGTGGGCTATTTCCTCATCAACGTGGGCACCATCTTCATCAACCGGCGCAAGAGCATCATCAGCGCCAACACCAGCCAGAGCATGACCACGGATATGCGCACGGACGTGTATGTCCACCTGCAGAAGCTGGGCTTCGACTACTATGACAGCCGTCCCCACGGAAAGATCCTGACGCGGGTCATCAACTATGTGAACAACGTGTCGGACTTCCTCACAAACGGTCTGGTCAACGCCATCCTGGCCCTCATCAACCTGGTCATCATCCTCGTCTTCATGCTGACCCTCAGTCCCAAGATGACCCTGGTGGTGCTGGCGGGCCTGCCCGTCTTCGCCGTCTACGTGGCCCTGACGAAGCCGCTGCAGCGCCGCTTCCGCCAGAAGGCGGCCAACAAGCAGTCTAACGTCACCGCCTATCTCTCCGAGAACATCAACGGCGTGAAGGTCACCCAGGCCTTTGCCAGGGAGGAAATGAACAGCGGCATCTTCGACGGGCTGCTGAAGGAGAACAAGCTCTATAAGCTGCGCGCCGCCTATGTGGCCCACGGCATGTATCCCATTGCCGCCACCCTGATGCGCATCGTGAAGTGCGCCATCTATGTCGCCGCCATCTATTGGTTCCGCAAGGACTTCATCCTGGAGGGGGTGGTGCAGATCGGCGCCATCACCGCCATGGTCAGCTATTCCAACCGCTTCTGGGCCCCCATCATGACCATCGGCAACATCTATAACCAGCTGATGGACGCCATGAGCTATCTGGAGCGCATCTTCCAGGTGCTGGACGAGCCGGTCAGCGTGGAGGACGAGGCGGAAGCCAGAGAGCTGCCCCCCATCGACGGGCATGTGCAGTTTGACAATGTGGTCTTTGAATATGAAAAGGGCATCCCCGTCATCAAGCATGTCTCCTTCGATGTGAAGGCCGGGGAATCCATCGCCCTGGTGGGTCCCACCGGCGCGGGCAAGAGCACCATCGTGAACCTGATCTCCCGCTTCTACAATGTGACGGAGGGGGCCGTGAAGATCGACGGCCATGATCTGCGGAGCGTGACCCTCAATTCCCTGCGGCGGCAGATGGGCGTCATGCAGCAGGATACCTTCGTCTTCTCCGGCACCATCATGGACAACATCCGCTACGGGCGGCTCAGCGCCACGGACGAGGAGTGCATCGCGGCGGCTAAGGCCGTGCACGCCGACGACTTTATCCGCACCATGGAGGACGGGTATCAGACGGAAACCAAGGAGCGGGGCGAAGGCCTCTCCGCCGGTCAGAAGCAGCTGATTTCCTTTGCCCGCACCCTCCTGAGCGATCCCCGCATCCTCATTCTGGACGAGGCTACCTCCTGCGTGGACACCAACACGGAGCGCCTGGTGCAGGAGGGCATTTCCACCTTGCTCAAGGGAAGGACCTCTTTCATCGTGGCCCACCGCCTCAGCACCATCCGCAACTGCGACCGCATCTTCTATATCCAGGGCGGCGTCATCGCCGAGGAGGGGAGCCACGACCAGCTCATGGCGAAGAAGGGCCTCTACTATGAGCTCTACACCAGCCAGATCCGGGAGCTGCTGGCCCTGGACTGACGTTCTTATTCGCCGGAATGGCGGGTATCCGCGCAGGCACGAATACCCGCAGATTCCGTCGAAACGTCCTCCTCGAAACAGAAGCGGCGCTTCCGTTTCGAAACAGGGAGTCTTGGAAATAGAATCGCCCGTGCCGACGATGCGGCACGGGCGATTCTTTATAGATCTCTCTTGATCCTTGCTATGGCGTTCTTTTCCAGGCGGGACACCTGGGCCTGGCTGATGCCGATCTCGGCGGATACCTCCATCTGGGTCCGGCCCTCGCAGAAGCGCAGGGCCAGGATATGCCGTTCCCGGGGCGTCAGCCGGGCGATGGCCTCGTTCAGGGCGATCTGCTCCAGCCAGCTCTCGTCGGTGTTCTGCTCGTCGGAAATCTGGTCCATCACATAGATGGCGTCCCCGGCGGCGTTATACACCGGCTCAAAGAGACTCACGGGTTCGGCAATGGCGTCCAGGGCCATCACCACGTCCTCCCGGCGGATGTCCAGCTTTGCCGCGATCTCCTCCACCGTGGGCTCCGTCTGCTTCTCGGCGGTGAGGGCCTCCCGCGCCTGCAGGACCCGGTAGGCCGTGTCCCGCATGCTGCGGCTGACCCGAACGGCGCTGTTGTCCCGCAGGTAGCGCCGTATCTCTCCGATGATCATCGGCACGCCGTAGGTGGAAAAGCGCACGTTCTGTTCCACGTCGAAGTTGTCGATGGCCTTGATGAGGCCGATGCAGCCCACCTGGAACAGGTCGTCGCAGCTTTCGCCCTTCTGGCTGCGCCGGGCTGCGAAGCGCTGGATGACGGAGAGCACCAGACGCAGATTCCCCTCGATCAGACGGCTGCGAGCCTCCCGGTCGCCCGCCCGGACCTTTCGAAGCAGCGCGTCGGTCTCCTCCTGGGTCAGGGTAGGCAGGCTGGCCGTGTTGACGCCGCAGATCTCGACCTTTCCCAGCATGGCGGTTTCCTCCCGCGGAATATCTCCGCAGAAAGGAGTATGCCCGCCGCAGCGGTGATTTATGATGGAATATGCTGTCTGTATTTGACGTTCCGCGAATGATTAATGGCTAATGGCAGCTTTTCAGTATAGGGTTCACATAGCGCTTTTTTCCCCTGGTGGCTTCGTCATAATGCACCGCGCCGCAGCGGACGCAGGCCATGCAGAGGGCGCACTTGTCCTTCACCCACTTCGGCCTTCCGTTCTCCATGACCATGGCGTCCACGGGGCAGCGCTCCACGCACTTCCCGCAGCCCACGCACTGATCGTCCACATGGAAATGCCGGGTTTCCCGATCCTGTTCGTAATAGGGGTAAGCCGCCTGGGTGACCATCCTGCCTCTGGGCGGGATGTGGAGGCCCAGCTTCCGGCGTTCATCAACGCAGCGCCCGATCACCCTGAGGGCCTCGGCGGCGTCGGCCAGGATGGCGTCCCGTTCTTCCTCCGGGGAAATCGTGTAGTGTACGGCGTCGTTCTCCGGCATGATGACCGTATAGGCGGCATGCAGCAGAATGCCCTTTGCCGCCAGGGCATCCGCCAGAAGCCCCGCGGCCCCGGAGACGGAGGAGGCGCAGGTCAGGATCGTATAGCAGTATTCCGGCAGGGGAGAGACCTGCAGGGCCCCGGCAAACTCCAGCACCGTGCTGGGAACGCCCCCATAGTACACCGGGCAGACGATGCCCAAAGCTTCTCCGTTTTTGAGGTCAAAGGCCGTTCGTCCTTCCCGCAGACATTTCGCCAGATCCAGGGGCTCCTCTCCCTCTGCGCATAGGGCTCTGGCTGCCTGATAGGAATTCCCGGTGCCGGTGAAATAAAAGATCATGGTTTCCTCCTCCGTATGTGCGTCGTTTTTCGGGGAAACGCCCGGCGGAAGCATGGGGCGTTTCCGCGGGTATTCGGCTTCATCGCTTAGTGATAATCGTATGCTGCGGCACTGTATTTTGCATTGGTTGCTGCAAATGGATTTTATCAAAATACAGCGCTCTGTCAAGACCGGCCCGGCATGCCCTGGGATCGCCGGTCACAGAAGTGGGCGCTGCATTTTGCAGCGCCCCTTCTGCCGCTCGACCAAAAACAGGGAGGTAAGAAAAGGAGAAACGTACGCTCCCGACCGATGGGTTAGATAACACTAACCCTAGATCCGATTATAGTTGTCTTCTGCTAACCTGTCAAGCGCTTTTTCCCTTTCCGCGAAAAAGCGAGACAGGGATCGGCTTTCGTTTGTGACGGAATCTGCTGTCTATGCTTGACATTCCGCGGAGGATGCTTTATAATTCCCACAAGAGTTAGCAATTGCTAATTGCACGATTCCCCTTTTCCGCCAAAAGGGGAATAAAAAACGCCCGACGGTTAGCAAATGCTAACTTATATGGAAAGGAGAATAAGTATGAGAAGTACGAGAATCCTGGCGCTGCTGCTGATGCTGGCCGTCCTGACGGCCGTGCTCCCGATGGCTTCTTCTGCGGCGGACGAGCTTCCGCTGCGCCGCAGCGAGCTCATCGTTTCCCTGTGGAACGAGGCGGGCAGCCCGGAACCGACCCTGACGGAGAATCCCTTTTCCGACGTGGAAGAAGGGGCTGCGTATTACCCCGCCGTCCTTTGGGCAGCGGAGACCGGACTGACGGATGGCACCGGCGGCGGGAAGTTCTCTCCGGACGGGGAAGCGGATCGGGCGCAGCTGGTCGCGTTTTTGTGGAAGCGGGCAGGGAAGCCGGACGCGGCAGGGGAGGAGCTCCCCTATTCGGACGTGGCGCAGAATGCCTGGTATGCCCCCGCGGTGCGCTGGGCCCTGAGTGCCGGCCTGCTGGACGCCGCTGAAACGGCGTTTTCCCCGAAAGCGGCGGTCTATGCTTCCGAGCTTCAGGCCATGCTGACCTGTCTTGCCGGAACGGACGCCTTTTTGGCGCAGCTCTCCGGCAGCTATATCGAGCTTTTCCCGGAAATGCGCCTGGACAAGTATATGCCCCTCTGGAGCGAAGTGCTGCTGCCCTATTGCAGCAGCGCCGAGGAGCTGAGCGCCTACTATCAGATGTTTACCGTCAGATTCATGGGCGAGCTTTCCGGGGAAGCCGCCGTGGAAGCCTATGCCGGCGATCCGGAGAACGCTCTGTTCAACTGCTTCTTCCCGGGGGATGTGGCCGTCTTCACCATGGAAGGAAACACGATCAGCGGCGCAGACGCCCAGGGCCGCGAGCTGTTCCGCCACAGTTATCACTTTGTGGAGGACATGCCGGTCACCTACTTCGGGATGGAACTGCCCGCCGCCATGCATGTCTATGAAAGCGACGACGCGGCGGAGGATGCTTTCCGCTACTTCGCCTTCAGCGACGACACCCCCGCAGAGACCTATCATCTGGAATTCCGCTGCGGCGGCTCCAGGGAAAACCTCACCAACTACACGGAAGGGGAATACGCTTACTGGCTGGCCTCTGCGATCCCGGCGGATTACGACGACCGGTTGATGAGCGACTGCATCACCCTTTTCGTCACGGAAAACCTGGGGGAGACGGAGGAGACCGACGCCTTCCGCGCCATCGCGGGCGAAGCGGGAACGACATATGCCAATCTCTTCTCCGTCATCCTGGACGAAAGGTATGACGCCCTCTGGCATGACGCCTGCGCCGCTGTCGTCGGCACGCAGCAGGCGGAGGGGATCGTGCAGATGCTCAAAAGCTCCATCAGCGCCGATGTGTACGGCGAAGCCGCCGTGGAGGCCTATACCGCTTCCGGCGGGTATGCTTTCGATTGCTGGTTCATCAACGGCGCGGAAAAGTTCACCTTCCGGCCGGACGGCAGCGCCGCCGTCACTCTGACGGACGGTTCTGTGCAGACCTACCATTATGAATCCCTGGGGACCGCCGTGATGGGGGCGGAGGAGACGATCCTCTATCAGGGAATGGAGATCCCCATGGCCACGGAAGGGGAGCTGTACCGCAGCACGGAGGACGCCGGGGAATTTACCTATCTGTTCTTCCTGCCGGACACCATGGCGACGACCTATCATCTGGAATTCCGCTACGGCAGCGACCTGAATGCTGTTTTGAGCTATAGGAAGGGTCCTTATGCCTACTGGCTGGCCGCGGGGATCGACGCGGATGCAGATGAGCAGACCATCAAGCAGGTGATCCGCCTTTTCTGCCTGGAAAACATGGATTATTCTCAGCGTATGGAAGGCACGCTGGAGCAGATCGCCGATTTCATCGGCACCTGGGATGCGGACATGAGCGACTTCGGCGAAGCCTACGCGGATGTTTCCCTCTATTTCACCATCGATGAAACGGGGCGCGGCATGACCTATATGAACGGCGTGAACACCTCCGAATTCGATGTGTATGCCTATGAGAGCGAAGCGGGCAAGGGTATTTACGTCGCCTTTGCGTTTTCCTCCGGTGAAGCGGAGGGCGCTGACTACACCCTGGAGCAAGATGCGCAGGGCCGGACGGTCCTGACGCTCTATGCCGCCGACGGCACGATCCGCTACGTTAAGCGCGGGGATTGACCGCATGCCATGACAGAAGACGGAGGCCGCAGGAACCGCGGCCTCCGTCGCAAAAGCAATACGGGCGGAAAGCACGGCGGCGTCGGGGCCGCCTGTGATATGGAATGAGCGTCAGCGATCGCTGACGAACACGGGAGGGAACGGATAAAATGAGCGTTGTGATCGTCGGAGGCCATGACCGCATGGTACGGCAATACAAGGATATTTGCAGGGAATACGGCTGCAAGGCCAAGGTTTTCACCCAAATGGCTGGCGGCCTGCGGGGCGCGATGGGCAACCCGGATCTGCTGGTGCTGTTCACCAGCACCATGTCCCATAAAATGCTCCGTTATGCCCTCAGCGAGCTGCGGGACGGCGTGACCACGAAGGTCGTCCGCTCCCATACCAGCTCCGGGGAAGCCCTTCGGGGCATCATGGAGGCCCACGCCAGGGCCTGATACGGAAAAAAGCGGTTTGACTCCTTCTCCGCGCTGATGCGCCTGACCGCCGGCGGGACAGGGAATCCCGCGCGGAGAAGGATACCGGGAATCCGTTCTATTCTCCGTTGATAACCCCGCGCATTTCGTTTTTGACTCCACGGCCCGTTTCGTTTATGCTGGGCATGAAAAGGAGTTGAACACCGATGGAGAAGAGAAGCTTTTCGGAGCGCCTGGCGGAGGAACGGAAAAAGCGGGGCTATACCCAGAAGCAGATCGCCGAAGCCCTTGGCGTCTCCACGCAGGCAGTCTCCAAATGGGAGACGGGGGATAACGAGGTAGATGTGTCCACTCTCTGCCGCCTCGCGGCGTTCTACGAGGAAAGCCCCGCGGTTTTCTTTGAAGAGGAGAAGCCGGACAAGGACAGCGTGCAGACGATGCTGGGCGAGCTGCCCCCGGCGGAGGCGGCGCAGCGTTGGCTCCTGCTCCAATACGACGCCATCCTGGGTATGTATCGATCCCTGAAACGCACCGGTCAGGGGCGATACGGCCAGGCCATCCGGGATTTGCGCCCGTCCCGGGTCCTGTATCCCCCGGACGGCATCAGCGCGGATCAGGCCCGGACCTCCGCCGCCGTGATGGAGATGGATTGCCCGGATCTGTTCGGCCTGCTGGCCACCGGGCCGGACGCCAATCTGGGCCTGCTGATCCTGCCCCATGAGGAGAAATATGCCTGGATGGACACGGAGGAGGAGCGGCTGCAGGCGCTTTTCCGCGTCCTTGCCATGCCGGGGGCGATGAAATGCCTGCGCTTTCTGCTCTCCCAGCCCAACGACCGCTTTTTCTCCGCCGCCTGCCTGGCCGAGGTCGCCGGAATTGGCGAGGAGGAAATGGCGGAATTCCTGCATGCCGCCGCGGGGCAACTGCTTTGCGTGCCCCAGCGGGTCCGCCGGGAGGGCAGGGAAGAAATCCTCTACCGCTCCCGCTTCCGCACCGAGCTGGCGGGCATCCTCACCCTGGCCCGGCTCATGCTGCCCTTCCGGCTGGGAAGGGACCCGATACGCTATGGTTATACCATCGGCTGGGGAGGCCGCCTGCCGGAAAAGGAGGCGCAGCCATGAGCTTCGGATCGCGTCTCAGGGAAGCGCGCACCGCCCTCGGTCTCACCCAGGAGGCCCTGGGAAATGCCCTGGGGATGGTGCCCCAGACCATTTCCAAATGGGAGCGGGACGAATGCATGCCCGACGCCGCTCTGCTGCCCGCCCTGGCGGATATCCTTCAGATTTCCCTGGACCGGCTTTTTGAGCGGGAGAAGGGAAACTGTGAGGACGCGGAGGCGGCCATGGAGCGTTGGCTGCGCCCCCTCGGGGCGGGGGAGCGGCGACGGGCGATGGAATCGCTGCTGGGATTCCTCTTTCATTTCCTCAATGGCCGCGGGGACGAGGACGGCGGGAGTTATCCTTTCGACGGACCCGATTTCCCGCGGGAGAATAGCCTGTTCTCCCTGCTCCTGGACCGGGGGATGCTCCTCTATTCCACCGGGCGGCAGCTCCCGCTGTTCTGCTATCTGGGTGAGACGGGGGAGGGCTGGGGCGCGCTGCCGGAGGAGACAGAAACCCAGGCTGCACTGTGGGAGGCCCTGGGCGACAGGGAGACCCGCCGGGCGATCCGCCGCTCCTTCACGGAAAACGAAATCCCTTACGAGTGGGATGCACTGATCGCGGATTATGGCCTTCGCAGCCCGGAAGAGACCCTGGAACGTCTCGCGCGGATCCGGGTGCTGCACCGCCTGAGCACTGCCGTTGACGGGAAGGAAACGGAGCTGTTCCGGCTTTCTCCCAGCCCGCAACTGCTGGCACTGCTCCTGATCGGCCGTGCCCTGTTCCCGGCACAGCCATGGCAGGGCCTCTCTGCAGCGACGACCGCAGGAAGGATGGGAAAGCCCCTGCTGGGCCGGGGGGAAGGGACGGACCTTCCCCCGGAGGCCGCGGACAAGCTGAGCCGCAGCGGGTTTGTGAATACCGCGCCGCCGGAGGGCTGCGGCGGATATTAGAGCGTGTTCACACTACCGCTCAACGGCCGGATTTTGGCCTGTTTTCCGCCATGCTGCGTTGCATTCCCTTGAAATACACAGAGTATTTCTGCGGAAATGCGCCTTGCCTGACGAAAAACAGAC
>JAEEGH010003936.1_pt1 | contig 38499 bp, 25 predicted proteins | sample 9134181 | NCBI WGS metagenome assembly JAEEGH01 (sample SAMN16246544, study PRJNA631951) | gut metagenome | biome: gut microbiome; feature: rumen; material: DP-attached | host: Bos | place: Iran: Karaj | collected 2018-10 | reverse complement strand
AGGCGCAGCAGGTACACGCCCGCGGGCTGCGCCGAGAGGTCGAACTCCTCGTCGTTCCCGTGAAGGACGCGCTCCGAGAGCACCGTCCCCGTCGGGGCGATCAGCGCGGCGGTGGCCCCGGCGGGGACCCCGCCGGGGAACGAGAGGGTGAAACGTCCCTCCGTGGGGTTGGGAAAGAGTGCCATGGCGGATCCCGCGAGGCTGTCGTCCAACGCGGCGAGCCACATGCCGCCGTCAGCATTGCGGGTGACGTCGCCGCCGCGGGTGTCCGTGTCCCGGCCGAACTCCAGCGTCCGGCCGACGCGGTTGCCGCAGGCGTCGTAGGCGAAGCGCACCGTGTCGGGCGTGGCCGGCAGACGGTCAGGCCGCCATTGCCCCCCGCTGGAGGCAAGGAGCCTGTCGAGGATCTCACGCTGCTCCAGGACGCGCAGGGTGAGTTCCTCGACCTGGCGCAGCAGGGCGGCCTGCATGGCGGACACGTCGTAGCCGATTTCCGCGACCTCGGCCGCGGAGGGGACGCCGGGCAGGTGGCCGTGCTCGCCGACATAGCTCCTCAGCTGCTCCACCGTCATCAGGGGGTACCCCGCGCCGAAGACATAGTCCGGCCAGTCATCCACATCCTGGATGTGGATCCTGGTGGTGATGACGCCCCCGTCCACGGCGAGGGCGTAGTCGCCGGTGCCGTTGGCGGTGTTGACGCCGACCCTGCCGTTGAGGGTGAGGCTGCCGTCGGTGCCCACGACGAGGGCGTCCCGCCAGTTGGTGATGAGGGTGCCCCGCGGTTCCTGGTTGACGGCGGTTTTGACGGTCAGCGCGTCGGGGCCGAAGGCCAGGGCGTACGACGGGCCCTCGACGTACCGGTACTGCCCCTCACGACCGGGATAGGCGTTGGAGTAGATGGACGGCGCGTCCTGGGCGGTCACCACAAAGCGCCGCTGCATGTCGGTGCCCAGGTTGAGACGGCTGCCCGAGACCGAGAAGTTGTCGCAGGAGACCGAGAGGGCACCGCCGGTGAGGCCGAGCGGGTAACCGCCAGCGGTCAGCGACATGACGCCGCTGCTGCTGACCGAGAGCTTGTGGCTGCCGTCCCTGAGGCGGATGAAGGTGCTGCTTGAGTTGGGCTGTTTCGGCTCGAGGATGATGGCGGCGTCCTCCCCGGCGTCGGAGCGGATGTGCAGCTTGGCCAGCGGGGTCACGTCGCCTATGGCGACCTTGCCGGTCTTCTCCACGACGCCCTGTCCGTAGTCGTTGGGGGAGCCGGTCACGGTGAGGGTGGGCTTGGTGCTCTGGAAGCCCACCACCAGCTGGTTGCCGGCGGCGCAGACCAGCCTGGCGTTGTCGCCGAGCCCGGTGCCGATGACAAAGGAGCGTGACGACGTGGCCTCAAGGTAACGCCCCAGCGTCAGGCAGAAAGCGCCTGACACCGTGTTGTATCCGCCAAGGCACAGCGCGTTGGTGCCGGTGACGTTGTTCAGGACCCCGGTCGTGAACGAGCCGACGGCGTACTGCCCGACGGTGTTGCGGTCGCCCAAGGCGTATGAGAAGTTCACGGGCACCGTGTTGTTCTTGCCGAAGGCCGCGCTGCCCGAGTTGGAAAGGACATTGTTGGCCGAGTCGGCGGAGTGGCTGTAGATGTTCAGTGAGGTGCCCGTGACCTCGGTCTGGGCGAGTGCCGTCCCCGCTGCGAGAAGCAGGACGGGTAGAATGTGGAATGGTGTTATACGGGACATGGGATTTTGAATTTAGAAGACAGAAGACAGAAGGCAGAAGGAACATCGAAAGGCACGGAAAGCGCGAAAATGGACATTTCGTTTTTTTTTCGTGCTTTTCGATGTTTAATCCTTTTCTTCGGTGTTTATATGATTATTGTTTGACGAACTTGCCGGAGGCGATGACGCTGCCGGAGGCGGTGATCCGGTAGGTGTAGGCGCCCGGGGCGAGGTTGGAGACGTTGACGGAGAGGAGGCCTCCCGCCTGACGGACCGGCCCGTCGGCGCACACACCGCCCCTCGCGTCAGTGATCCTCAGCCTGGCGTCTCCGGCGAGCACGCCGGGCAACGGGATGCTGATCCGGTCGGCGGCGGGGTTGGGGTAGGCGTCGGAGCGCGCCGCTGTCTCGCTGGCGGCGTTCCAGGTGACCTGGATGTCGTCGCGGGAGAGGCAGACCAGCTTCAGCCGTTCCTCGCTGTCGTTGTACTGGTTGACGGGGATGACGACACCGCCGTCGTTGAGCGCGACGGGGGTCTGGGGCTGGGAGTTCCACCCCTCGTCCACCAGCGCCTTGCGCCCGAGGACGTCGAGCCCGCTGTCCACAAGCGTGACGTTGACCTGCCTGTAAACGCCCTGCGACTGCGTGTACGACACGGCGAGGACGGTTGAGTCGTTGACGTACGCGGTGTTGCATCCGTAGCTGTATCTGGCGATGGACAGGGAGTCGGTGGGAGGCAGCATGAGGGATCCGTGCCGTCCGGCGAGGGTGTCGAGCATGAAGAGCCAGCCTTCGGGGTCGGGCTCGTCATAGCTGGTCCACTTCTCAAGATAGGCCATGAACCTGCCGCCGCCGTACCAGTGCCCGTCGCTGCCCATGTCATTGGGGCTGAGGAAGAACGGGCTGCCGAAATAGAGCCCCCTTTTGTTGGTGATGTTCATGTCCCTGTCGAGGTTCCACACGCCGAAGGCGTAGTTGCTCTTCGGCAGGAAGGCGCCCCTTCCGAGGAAGACGAAGCCGTCGGAGCCCTCTTTGGGGAAGAGGGCCTGGACGCTGTACCCGCTCTGGAGCAAGCCGTCGATATACTCGGGCTGGGTGCGGCTGGCGACGGTGTCGCCGGAGGGCGTGAACTCGTAGAAACGGAAGAGGCGGTTGTGGCCTTTCGAGGGCAGCTCATGGACAAGACTGACGGAAAGTACGACGTTGCCATCGGACGCCTTGACGCAGCGCATCATGTTGTTGACGTACGAGTCGGAAGGAAGGCTGAATTCATCGGGGGTGATGTGGTATTCGCGCTCCGACACGGTACGCAGGAGGCTGTCCACCACCATGACGTGGAGGTCTCGGTAGTTTATGGCGTCCAGGGAGTCTCCGGTTTGGTTCAGGAACCCGAACACCATGCAGTTGCCGTCGTCGAGCGCAGTGGCGGTGCACAGGAACAGGCGCTTGCCGGGTAGTCTCACCTCACGGTAGTCCCAGGAGCCGTCGGAGCGCACCTTGAGCAATCCCCCGATGACGTCAACGTCAGGGAGTGCCTCCGGGACACGAAAGGAGGAACCGACGGCGAGAACGGCGTCGCCTCCGTCCATCCCCACGTATTGCTGGTATTGAATCTGCGGGTCGGTCTGAACCTCAGACACCCATCGCTGGGCCCTCAAAGGAAGTACTGTAACAGCCGAAAGGCACAGCAGCATTGTCAATAACATATTCTTTCTCATGGCTCTATCCTCCCTCTTTGATGACCACTACCGTTGAAAACAAGTAACCCCACTCCATAAAAGGCGGTGGTGCAGTGCTTAATGGTGGTGTACATATTATTATTTATATTACAACTGTCAATGACATGAACCCCACACAGGGTGCGCAATGTGGGAGTCCCCATCCCGTAACCGTAGAGTTGGTTCATCACAAGGTCTTTCTCCCCGAAGTAATGGAAGTTCAGCTCGTCGCTGTCGAGGACAAGTTCGTCGGGCACCTCCAGCCCCTGTGGATTGTTCCTGTAAAACTCACAGCACGCACCTCCGTATGTATGCGCCAATGGCTCGGAGGAGTTTTGCTGAATGATGTTTGTGTAGATATAGTAGTATCCATCGGGAGCTTCCGGAATCAGGTACATGCGCAGATACTTGGTGAGTTCATTCGCTGCGTCGCTTCCGGAACCGCCTGAGCCGCCCCCGTTCTCGCCGTAGAACCACCATTCCCCCTCGGCGAACGGTCCCGGCCAGGGTTGCTGTGGTTCGGAAGCTTGCTGCGGGGTTCCTGTCACACTGCCTATAAGGGTGTGGAGCGTGATTCTCACCTGGTCGCCCAGCATGTCGCCGGGTTCCACGTCAAGAAGCAGCAGGTGTCTGTTGGAAAGCGTGTCGCGCTGGAAGAAGGCGCCTGCCGCGCCGTACATCCGCTCATAGAACAGGGTGAGGTCGGTCATCATCACCGAGTCGTGACGGGTGACAGGGAGATAAAGTGCCGTGTCGTAAGCCCTGGTCCGGGAACAGACCAGTTCCGGATAGGCATAGGTGTAGTTGAACAGTGCCTCCACATTCCAGACAGCGTCATCGATTGACAGGCAGGACGCGTCCTTTGCGCCGGGGTTGGACTGGCTCTGCTCGAGACTCTCCCGGAATGCGTTGATGCGGTCAAGGGCACTGGAGGCCTGTGTGTCAAGCCGATGGCTCTCGGTAGCCTCCGTGGGCTGTGCGGAGTTGTCCTTCTGGCAGGAGACGAGAGTAAACCTGTAAAAAACGGCCCAAACCCAGCCAGTCAAAACGGTGAAAACCGGCCACTACAGGTTATTAACATTTCAAAGGACGTGCAAAGATAGGGATTATTTTCTTAGGCTGCCTCCCTTCAGCGTGATTCTGTTGGCCGAGTGGACGAGGCGGTCCAGGATGGCATCGGCTGCGGTGGTGTTGGCTGAGAGTATCTCATACCAGTCGGAGACGGGGACCTGGCTGACGATGATGGTGGACTTTCGCCCGTGTCGGTCCTCGACGAGTTCCATGAAGTCGAGCATCTGCTGGCTGTCAAGCCGTTGCAGGCCGAAGTCGTCAAGGATGATCAGGTCGGTGGCGGCGAGCTGGTCGAAGCACCGGTGGACGGAGGCCGTGGCCCTGGCCAGGGCGATGTGCTCGAAGAGCTTCAGCGTGCCAAAGTACCTGACTTTGTGTCCCAGCATGCAGGCTTGCCGTCCGAGGGCGGTGGCGACCCAGCTTTTGCCCGTTCCCGCCGGGCCGGTGATGAAGACGGGCTGTCCGTCGTTGATGTAGGCGCAGGTGGCGAGCTGCATCACCTGCTGCCGCTCAAGCCCTCTCTGGCTGTCGAAGGTCAGCTCCTCAAGGCATGCCGGGTAGCGGAACCGGGCGTTGTGCACGAGTCTGGCGTTACGGTTCGCCCTTCTGGTGTCCTCCTCGGCTTGGAGCAACAGTTGCATCCCGTCCTCAAGCGAGAGCTGGGAAGTCTGTCTTGTCTCGACCCATGTCTGCCAGCATGCGGACATCCCCGGCATGCGGAGCTTTCTCAGTCTTGTTTCAATGGTTGTTTCCATGTCTGTCGTGTTTTTTTGATAGGTTGTTCTGTGTCTGTTGTGTGTCTGGTCATGAGTAGTATCCGCTCCCCCTGATGTTCTCGTGCTCCGGCGGTGGAGGAAGCGGTTCCGCCGTGGCATGGCTTGACGCGGCGGCCACGAAGCCCTTGAAGGGCCCGTAGTAGTATCTTCCGTATGCGAGGGCGGACCGGCATGCCCGCAGGAGCGTCTCGCGTGGGGTCTCCCTGGCCAGATGGAGTATGGCGTCGCAGTTCTTGTAGAGTGTCTGCTCCGCCTGGTTGGTGGTGTCGAAAAGCAGTTCCACCATCTCGCCCAGCTCGGGAAGTATCGCGGCGGCACGGCTGATGTAGTACTCGACATTGCGGGAACGGTACTCCGTCGAGGCTGTCGGGAGATGCGCGGGGTCGATGGTGTACTTTCCTTGGGCGAGGTCGCGACGGTGTGTCGCCACACACCTGCCCGCATGGTGGATCTTCACCAGCGACCTGGTGTAAACGACCCTCACCCTGTTGCCCACCAGCTCACATGGTGCCGAGTAGTAGTGCCTGTCGGTGCCGAGATAGACGCAGCAGTTGCGTCCCACGGTGAGCTCGCAGCTCGACAGTATCTCGAAGGGCGACCGGGGCAGCGGCAGCAGCCTCGGTCGCTCCTCTGAAAGGAAAAGCTCCTCGCGGGTGCACCCGTTGCCTTGCATGCGCCTCTGGTTGTGGTCGCGCATCCTGGCCGCGATGGCCGTGTTGAGTTCCTCCAGGGAGTGGAACACGGTGTTGCGGAGCGGCGCGTAAACCCTTTGGTAAACCAGCTTGACGGTGTTCTCCACGGTGCTCTTGTCCTTCGGGTGCCTCACCCTGGCCGGCTGCACCATGCACCCGTAGTGGCTGGCGAAGTCCGCCAGCAGCCCGTTGATCTCGGGCTCGTGGCGGTCGCTCTTGACCACGGCGGCCTTCAGGTTGTCCGGGACCAGCACCGCCGGGACGCCTCCAAGCGCCTCCATCAGCCGGGAGAGCGCGTAAACGAAGTCCTCGCTACGCTGTGAGGGAACCGCCAGGGCGAAGCCGTAGTCGGAATATGGCATGCTCGCCACGAAGACCTCCGCAGCGACCATCTCCCCGCTGCCGGGATCCACATAGTGCATCCTGTTGCCCGCGAAGTCGAGATACACCGCCTGTCCCGGCACGTGCAGGTCCTTGAGCACCGTGCTGACGCTCTTGCCCGCACCGAGGTACTGGCTGTAGTGGTGGCGGAACTGCGTGAGCCCGTATCCGTCGGGGTGTTCCCTCCGGTACTCCTCCCACAGCAGCTTCACCGTCACCCCGCGCTTGTGACCCCGACGCATCTCGTCGTCTATTACAGGCAGCAGCGACGCAAGCTCGTCGTGGCGTTTGTCGGAGTATGCGGCCACACCCCCGTTGAGGCGCCTCTCAAGCTCCGGCTCGTCCAGTCCCAGCAAGCCGTCAACTCCCATGGCGTCGGCTTTCGCTGACTTGATGTACTTGCCCACCGTCTCGCGGTTCACCCCGAGGTTGCGGGCTATCTGTCGCTGGCTTACGCCAGCCTTGTCTTGAAGCAGTATCTGCTTGATCTTTCCCATATAGATGTTCTTGTTTGACATAGGCCTTTGTCGTTTCTCATTGCTTTTTTGCAAAGATAGCGACGTGGCCGGTTTTGCTCCGTCCCGGGACTGTTTTTCAGCAGTTTGGCCTTCCTCAGTGGCTGGTTTTGCTCCGTTTTCGGGCCGTTTCCGACCCTCCCGGAACACTTCCGAGTCGCAGTGGCTGGTTTTGCTCCGTCTCAAGGTGGGCTTTTTTCTACAAAATCTATCTATAATGGCTGGTTTTGGTCCGTTTTTTAACACTTTAGGACCCTTTATCTGGGGCTTTTCTTAGCGTCTCCATGGCTGGGTTTGCTCCGTTTTTTCCAAGTAAACCCGACTCCCGCCAACAGGATCATCATCAAAAAAGTGAAATGCTGTTTCATGGTTTATTGAATTAATATGAATAATAGATTTAATAAAGTCATCTGTTTTTAATCCGTCACCTCGAACTCGCCGTAGTACTCGTCCCCGTTGGGCAGGGTGAAGGTCACGACGTAGCTGCCGGTGTCGTAAAGGTAGGCGATGTAGCCGTTGGGGGTCCAGATGTCCCAGTAATCCACGGTGCCGCCCGTGGAATCGGTGACCTCGATCTGCACATTGCCGAGGTTCTCGGTGAAAACCACCGTCAGCGAGTGCCCGTTGATGGAGGCCTGGATAGTGGAGGTTTGGGGTACTCCTTGAACTTTGGCTTCATTAATAGTAATTGAACTATAGCCATCACAAATATTGGTGCCGACCGCACCAACCCATGTTGTAGGAAGAAAAAGATAAATCAGTAAAATGAATAATTTTCTGTGTTGCATATTGTTGTTATTTTAAAATGTGATGCAAAAATATACTGAAAATTCCCCAAAAGCCAGTTTTTTATTTTTGCAATTTTTACACGTTTTCAAATAACAACTTGAAAATCAAATTTTTATACAATATTTATCTGCTCCATCAAGAAAGTTGTTAATCCATATTTGCAGTTGAAAGTTTCTTCTAACTTTATTGTATGTCTTCTGCAAGTATAGTAAGAGTCTTGGAGAAGAACACAAATACTCATTTTCTCTAACTGCAATAAATAAAGACATAAATAGAGCTGATCTTTTCGGCTAAGTTTCAACCGTTTTTGTTTCCAGTTGCTGATCATTTCTGGGAAAAAAGCATCCAAAGTTTTCAGAAGTTGAGACTGTTGTTGGTTAGATAAGGCAAAGGACTTGTATCCTTTCACTTCCATATCTGTTTTAAGTACTGTTCTTTGGTCGGCATTGAGTTGGTCTACAATGTTGAGAATCTCACGGCAAATGGAAGTCTGTTTGAATTCTTCATATCGTTTCTTTCCACTGGATAAACTATCGTCTTGTTTGATCTTTTTTTGCTCTGCTTCAAAACATTCTATCTTTTCTAATGCGTTCTTGAGCGTTTCATTACTGTTTTTTAATCTTGTAGATAATGATTTCTGTTGTATTTCGTGAAAGCGTCGCTCCTTTTTGATTTGCATTTCGAGATTTTCACTTTCTTTTTTGTTTTTTCTATAAAGAATTGTAATGACCAAAATCACAATAAAAAGGCTAACGAATAGAATCAATGTCCATCTCTGATTCTCATTTTTCTTCTGGTTGTGACATAATTCTTGCCTTCCCAAATTATAATTTTTGTATATTTCTGTCAGTTGGGACTTGATTTTGCTCTTGTTTTCGTCCAGATTGGCATAAGGAGCCAAAAAATCCGAATAATCAAAGGTTTCATTCTCTTTGTTTTGTTTTTTACAGATTTCAATTAACCATTCAGCAGCTTGTTTTTTCGCTCCAATACTTTCGGATTCTTGAAACACTTTATGTAAATAATACCATGCTGAATCCATCTGTTTTTCATGATAATAGATTTCGCCTAATACTAAACTGCGAGCGACACTTTCCTTGCTGTTCTGAGCCTTTGAAATGAGGCGATGCAATTGTTGTATTGAGATCTCGGAATGTCTGCTTGTTTTGTAGTTTATTAATGATAGGTGAGTAATAATGTCTCTATAAAGCAAAACATTTGTATCTGAGATTTCTTCTAAAGCTTGATGATAATAATATAATGCGCTGTCTGATTTTCCTTTAATATCGTACTGCTCTCCGATTTCATCTAAAATCCATGCTAAATGCAAACAATTTGCATCGTATTTTCGATAATAAGCCAATGCGAGCTTCCCAAAATAAACACATTGTTCCTGAAGGTATTGGTCAGAAAACAATTGTGTTAGATGCGAGAATGCCAAGGCAGTGAGTTTTGCCTTTTGTCCAGTCAATTCATTTTCATCAAAACGGCTCTCCATGATTTCCACAGCCTTCAGGTATTCCTGGCAGGCCTCCACCAGGCTGTCTCTTTCATAATATCCCACACCCTTGATATAATGGGCGCGGGCATCTAAAAACGTGTTGGCAGGAGACGCATTCAATGCGTCTCTACCACAGATTGAATCAAAATAATCCACGGCATGCAACAACGCGCCTCGGTTGGTCTGTTCGTAATCATTCTTATACAGCAACTCCGACAACAACAGATGAGCATAATGCCGGTCAAACGCGGTTCCGGCCTCGGTGTCGAAATAAGGAATCAGCCGTGTCAACGCGCTGTCGGGTTGTTGCCACATCAGGCTGTCAACGGATGCCAATTCGGGGTCTGCCGACGGCGCTTGCGTCGTCGGCACAGGGTGGTGGCACGATGCGAAAACCATCGAAACGCAACACAACAGGCTCCATAAGACGGAACGGGGGCTCATTCTTTCATCCGTTATTTTTCGTTTTGCAAAGATAAACAAATCCCACCATTATTGACGGGATTGTTGATGATTCAAGAAATTAATAAAGGGGGATTCTCAATTCTTGACCCACTTTCCGCTGCCCAGTTTCTGGTCGTCGCACCAGATCTCCCAGAGATAGACACCCGAGGGCCATCCACCCGCGTTGATGATGGCCTGAATGGAGGTTACTGTAGCCATCCATGAAATTGGTGCTATAAGCACTTTGCCATGCTGTTGAAATCAGCAGAGCCAACAGCAGTGCAAATTGTTTTTATTTGTAGTGTGTTGGTAAGGTGGGAGACGCTTTGGATGTGCCCATCCTCCCCTCTACTTGCTCCATTTCGTGCAAGTGTGACAATTTCTCGGTGCCTTGCGCTGACCGAAGTTCTGCTGGCTGCGACAGCTAACCCAGAGCAATGAAGCAACCAAAATAGTCAAAACAATTATGATTCGTTTCTTTTTCATATTCTAACGATATTTAACACCTAACCTCACCCCCCGACCCCCTCTCCACAGTGGAGAGGGGGAGCGTTCTACCCAGGGTTTCTACCGAGGTTAAACCCCTAACAGTGTATCTCCCTCTAAATTATAAATTCTAAATTATAAATTCTAAATTCTCACCTCGCCAACCAAACCGACGGATTCAATGTGCCGGTACCTTGACGTAACTCAAAATGAAGTTCTGTCTTCCCTTCCGACTTGTCGGTATGTACCCTGCCGATTTCCTGTTTCGTCTTTACCTTGTCGCCTCGATTCACAAATACCTCATCCAATTGGGAATAGACAGTGAAATAGTCTCCATGACGGATGATAACACCAATGTTGGAGGCCGAGGGCTTTACCACACTCACTACCACACCCTCGAAAACACATCGCGCACGAGCGTTCTCAGTAGTAGCAATATCTATGCCGTCGTTGGTCACAGTGACTTTGCTGGAAATCGCCGACGCGTGTTTGCCGTAAGAACTCGCTATAACGCCTTTTTCCACCGGCCATGGTAATCTACCCTTGTTGGCAGAGAAACTCGTCGAGAGGGCCTTTTCCGAGGGCGTGAGAGCCATTTTATCAGCCTTTGTGTTCGTATTCTTCGAATTCTTGGCATTCTTCGCCTCCTTGGCGGCACGTTCGTTGGCTTTTCTGATTTCCTCAGCGATAATCTTGTCAATCTCCTTTTGGAATTTCTTGGCCTGAGCTTGTTTTTCCTTGATGCTTTGCTGGATGCTCCCCTCTTTTTTCTTCAGCTGAGCCACTTGCGCGTTGAGTTCAGCCTTTTCGTTGACCAAGGTCTCCTGCTGCGACTTTTCGTCAGCCAACAAGGCGGCTTGCTGCTCTCGGTTTTTTCGCTGGGCACCAACTTCATCGCTGACTTTCTTCTGGGTGGCGGAGATCTGGTTCATCTTGGTCTTTCGTGCCTCCGTGAATTGCTGGATATAACGAAGCCGACGCATGGCTTGGTTGAAATCCTCAGCGGCAAAGATAAACTCCAGCTGATCGTAATGGCTCCGGTTTTTGTAGGCGAATTCCACCATCTTCGCATATTCCTTCCGCAGCTTCTTGAGCTCACCATTCAAGGTTTTGATGTTCGCCTCGCCTTTCGTGATATTGTTCTCCAACACCTGTATTTGCTCATTATAAGCATTAATCAGCCGTTGACGTTTTTTGATTTTCTTATCCATGAGCGACACCTGATTGAGTGTCACTTCCTTGCTCTTTGAAGTCTCTTTCAATAACTTGTTCGCAGTGGCGATATCTTTTTGCAAAGCTTTGACCTCCTTCTCGAGCGACTCTTTGCTGCGCTGGGCAAAACCACCCACTGCAAAAAACAGGCTCAAGATGACCATCACTACATATCTACCTGTCATTCTCATAATTTGATCCTTTCATAATGTTGGTTGATTTTAATGGGGAAAGTAGTAGGTATGTCCCATTGAATATCCGTATAATGGAATTTGGCCGTAAAGGGTTCCCAAGGAATCGTGATGGTGTCGTTGTTGCCGCCACCCAATAACAACGTCTGTAGCGATGATGTGCACATCGTCGCTACATGGGAAATCGGTTCCATCAGATAGGTCCTTTCGGCGCGATTCACTAAAACGACAGAGTCGTTGGTAACCAATGCACGTATGGCCTCCACCCCCATCACCGAGGCAGAAAGCCAAATGGTACTGTCGCGCCGCATCCGGAGCTGACCCGTGAAGGGATAGGTTGTGTGTTGTGTGTTATGCGTTAATTCTCCAGTCAAGTTGGCGGTCATCCACTCATAATGAACCCCATGCGCCACCGGAGAAACAAGCTTCTTCTTGGAGCCACACGACGACACGAGCAACAGCAAAGCCATCACCATCAACAACAAACCGATTTCCCCTCTCCTACTCATCTCGCAATCCCTTGGCTTTGTTACGGTATTCTTCCGCCTTCTCTTTCTGGTTCACTTTTTCGAGAATGTCGGCATAATGATGATAATAGGTCTTGTCGGGTTGTTTCAACAAACGGATGGCCTTCTCCATCTGGGCTTCAGCGGCTTCATACTCCCCTTTCTGATAAAGCACCCAAGCGTATGTGTCGAGATAGATGGCATTGTTTGGCTCAAGTTCCACAGCGTGAAGCGACATTTCCTTGGCTCGGTCAAGACGTTCCTTGCGGAGGGCAAGATAGTAGGCATAGTTGTTCAACACCAAGGCGTTGTCAGGATCAAAGTTCAGCACCCTTTCGTAAGCGTCAAAGGATTTCTCAACCTCGCCCACGGCATGATAAAGGTCGCCGAGATAACTGTCGAAGTCGGCCAACAGTTTCTTGTCGGTTACAAATTTGCGACCTTTCTCAAAATAAGTGATGGCCTGTTCGTCTTGTTTGTCGAGGGCGTGCGACACCCCGGCAAACCAATAGAAGACCGGCTGCGTGGGATAATACTGCAAGGCCTGGAGCGAGTGTTTCATCAAAGAGTCGTTCTCCATCAGCGGCGCCTCACAAAGCACGGTGTACTGTAAAGCCGCATAGTTGCTCGGCTCATACTTCAGAGCCTTCAGGGCCATGTCGCGACAAGCAGCATAATCCTCGTGGTTGATGTGATAAGAAGCCAAAATGAGATATCCCATCTTGTCGTTCGGATAATTCGTGATAAAGGCCTGCCCCGCCCTTAAGGCTTGCTGGTCGATCTGCTTACCTGCTTGGAACTTGTTGAACCAATAGTCATAGATATTGGCTTTGGTGTTGAAGTCGAGATTTTTGTTGTTGATGGCAGCGATGAGCTCTTCAAAGGCCTTGTCGAGATCTCCTTGTTTCTCGTAATATTCCAATAAAGCGACGTTGATATAGGGATCGTTAGGGTCGATGGTTTTGATTTGTTCATACAACTTGATGGCTTCATTTTCTTTGCCATTTTCCATGTAATACTTGGCCAGCATGTTGTAATAACGGGTGTCTTCAGGGTTTTCATCCACCAACTTCTTTAACTCATTGAGCACACTTTTGTTCTTTCCCTGCCGTTTGTAAATCTCGATACGCTGTTCACTAATAAGGGAGTTGCTACCCAACTGCTTCTCTAGGAGGTTGAGTTTCTCGAGGGCATCGTCGTACTTCTCGGCAATCAAATACACCTCTATCAGCTCGCTAAGCATGTCAACGTCACCCGGGTATTTGGCGGTAAGGGATTCATACACCTCGATAAAGTCGTCATACTGCTCGAAGTTACGGTAGAAACGACCCAAACGCATTTGGTACCATTTGTTTTCGGGGTCGATTTCGGTGGCCTTTTTAATCATAGCGAAGGCATCCTCCAGCCTACCCACCAGGATGTATTGTCCACTTAACTCGTACATGCTGGCGGCATCGTCGGGCATATATTTCAAGGCTTTTTCAAAATGCTCTATGGCGCCATTGACGTCGTCACGGTATTTGCATTCGATGCCTTTGGAGAAACTCATGGCATTTTTACGGACATCGCCCTGAGCCTCGACATCAATTGTAACGGCTAACAGCGCTACAAAAAAACAACCAAATAATAATATCCTCTTCATAAATTTAATTGTTCTACCGAGATTAAACCCCTAACCTCACCCCCCGACCCCCTCTCCACTGTGGAGAGGGGGAGGGTTCTACCCTGGGGCCTTTCCTACCGAGATTTAACCCCTAACGGGGTAGCTCCCTCTAAATTATAAATTATAAATTATAAATTCTCATTCTAACGGGGTATCTAACCCCTACCCTCTCAACTCTTCCCCGTGTGTCCAAATCCACCTGCGCCTCGTTCGGTTTCGGTCAGGGTTTCAACCTGCACGATATCGGCTTGCTCGCATCGGGCGATGACCAGCTGGGCAATGCGATCGCCACTGTTGACGGCGAATGGCTGGTCCGAGAGATTGATGAGAATCACACAGACCTGTCCGCGATAGTCGGCGTCGATGGTGCCCGGCGAATTCAAGACGGTGATGCCGCTCTTGATGGCCAGCCCACTGCGGGGTCGCACCTGACCTTCGTAGCCTTCGGGAATCTCCATAAAAAGACCTGTCGGCACAAGACGGCGTTGCATCGGTTCAAGAGTAATAGGACCATCCGGCAAATAGGCGCGGAGATCCATGCCGGCGGAGTTTGGGGTCTCGTAGGTCGGCAAAGGGTTGTTCGACTGATTGATTATCTTTATTTTCATCGGCGAATTATTTTGAGGTGTCGGCGAATTAGGCGAATTAAGCGAATTTTTTGGGGTTGGCGAATTTAGTGAATTATTTTTCTGTTTTTGAGCCAGGAGAGAACTCCGGCTACTAAGTCTTTTTCTTTTAGGCAAACGAAGGCAAAGAAGATGAACAACAAGAAGGTATTGACTACCAAAGTCCATGCCGTGCTTTCAAGGTGGATCTGTTTTTGGACGAAATAAAGGGTGATGGTGACAGCAAAATAAACGAAAGCAGAATTCAAATCGTATGGAATAGGAGCCTTTTTCTGCCCGACAAAGTACGACAAAATCATGCAAGTGCCGTACCCTGCAAAGCCACCCCAAGCACAAGCCATGTACCCGTATTTTGGCACAAAGATGAAGTTAATGGCCAACAACACCGCACAGCCAATGGCGGAAAAAATGGCACCCCACCAGGTTTCATCGATGAGCTTGTACCAAAACGAAAGGTTGAAATAGATACCCATGAAAATCTCAGCCATCATCACGATAGGCACCACACGCAAACCCTCACGGTAATCTGCTCCCACAAGGTACTGCAAAAGAGGCATATACATCACAACGGCAAGGAAAGCCAACAACGTGAAGATAATGAAATACTTCATCACCTTGGCCTGGGTTTCTTTGTCGGCGGTGTCGCGCTTGCCACCAAAGACAAAAGGCTCGTAAGCATACCGGAAGGCTTGGGTGATCATGGCCATAATCATCGCGATCTTCACACAAGCCCCATAAATGCCAAGTTGCTCCTCACCCTCCAAACCAGGAACGATTTTCTTGAAAACGATTTTGTCGGCCACCTGATTGAGAATCCCAGCCAAACCCAAAAGCAGAATAGGCCATGTGTATCGCAACATCTGTTTCAACAAAGGTCGGTCGATGCCATGACGCAGCTTCTTGATTTCAGGGACAAAACCAATATTGACAAGCGTGGTGCATATCAAATTGGCAATGAAGATATAACCCACCTGATAATATTCGTGATACCATCCCATCATGGAAGGGTAATGCTCCTTGAGGAAAGGTGCCAGATAAAAAATAAACAGGTTGAGCAACAGGCTCATGACGATGAATGAGAGTTTCAAGGTCATGAACTTGATGGGACGATTCTCATAGCGAAGCCGTGCAAACAAGATAGACTGGAAGGCATCGAACGCTACGATAATCGCCATGATTTCCACAAACTCAGGATGCAGGGCATAATCTAAAGCACCTGCAATGGGTTTCAGAAATATCGAGACAAGAATCAAGAAAACCAAAGAGACAAAACCAACGGAAAGCCCCGCCGTAGAGAAGGCCTTGTCGGGATCAACATCTTCCTTGTTGGAAAAACGGAAGAAAGTGGTCTCCATGCCAAATGTCAAAATGACAAAAAGCAGAGCCGTATAGGCATACAAGTTGGTCACAATGCCATAGCCCCCCGATTCAGCGGCCATCCGATGGGTGTGGATGGGCACTAGCAGATAGTTCAAAAACCTGCCGATGATGCTACTCAAACCATAGATGGCGGTTTGTTTCGCCAAAGAACCTAATTTGCTTTCTGACATTGAGAGTTGAAAATTGAAATTTGAGAACTGAGCGTTGGCATACTGGGATTAAAACGCAAATTTAGGATTTATATTTGGAATAAAGCGTTTTTTTATTGGAATCATGATGAAATTGCGTTTCGGGGCAACACGATGACGAAAGATGTGCCCTTCCCCTCCTCGCTCTCAAACGAAATGGTACCGCCCGCTGAATGGATAATGTTAAACGTCAACGAAAGCCCCACACCGGAACCGCCGGATTTGGTAGTGAAATTCGGCAAAAAAATCATCTTCTTGTCCTCCTCCTTGATACCCTTGCCATTATCACGAATGATGATACGGAAAATCTCCGGGGCCGCTTGAAGCATGACCTCTATTTGGCCATTGGGTTTCGAGCCTATGGCTTGGGTAGCGTTTTTCACAATATTGCCTACCGCACTGTTAAGGTTGGTCTTGTCTCCATGAAAGGTAAAATCACTGTGTGAATCATATTCAAAGCGGAAGCTGATGTTCTCAAAATGGTCATATAAGCGAACTACATTCCCCACCAATTCGGCCAAATCCAAGGGTTGTGGATGGTTTTCAGGCAACTTGGCGTAGGTGGAGAAAGAGGACGCGATGTCGGAGAGGGCATCAATCTGCTCGATAAGAGTATTGGAGGTTCGCATCACCCGTTCGTTCACGTCGTCGGCACCCCGCTCGATGCTGCGCTGAAGCATCTGCAAACTGAGACGCATCGGAGTCAACGAGTTTTTAATCTCATGCGCCACCTGGCGCGCCACACCACGCCACGCAGACTCCGTGGCGGTACGACGGAGCTCCGCAGCACTTTTCTCCAACTCCAGAACCAGCTGATTATATTGTTTAACCAAAGTCCCTATCTCATCGTTACTCGTCCATTCAAGCAACTCATTCGACTTGTTGAGATCCACTTCCCGCATTTTCTCTTGCAGCTGCTCTAAAGGATAAGTCACTTGACGAGTAATCAGCAACACCGCGGAAAACACAAGCAAAATGATGAGCAAAATGATGTTGATATAGGCAAGCACAAACGTCACAATCTCGGCACGCAACTCTGAACGACTGGAAAAATAGGGGGTGTTGAGATATGCCATCGCCTTGCCCGCATCATCTTGAATGGTAATGTAAGCCGACTGATACACCGCATCGCCCAATTGCTCATCGTGGAAATAATACAACAAACGTTCCCCATGCATATTTTGAAAGGCCTCCGCATTCATCAAAGCGGCTTGTAAATGCATGTCTTGAATCTCAGGACAAGTGGTTGCAAGGAGCTTCCCGTCAAGACCATAAATGTTGATGTCGGTGAAAAAAGTCTCGGAATAATGTTGTATGATCCGATCCAACTCATAATGGAAACCAGGCTGCCGCAAAAAAGAAAAGTCAACTTCTGAACTGATGTCCCTCAAGAGGGATCTTGTACGTTCAAAATGAAAATCACTGGCTTTTTTTGCATAGCCTTGGTTCATATAAAACACCGAAATCGTGCCTACCAAAGGGAAGGAAATACCCAAGGCCAAAAGAACCATCATCTGAAACTTACCACTCAGGGTCCGGGGAATGATATGAGAGCTTTTCACACCGCTGGCCAAAGTGATGAGAAGCAACAACACCAACAGGAAAAAGAAGAAAAACACAAAAGGTGTAGTGGTGGCCATCGAACTTCGACGTTCCACAGTAACGGCTACCAGCTTGGAAGGCGCCGACTGATAAGTATAGTGTTTCATCCTCTTTCCATAGCTGAAATCATTGACACGATGACGATAATCTATCAAGAAATTAGGATAAGTATAGGAACCGATTTTATACACCAACAAACTGTCTTGATAGACTGCCACCGAAGGATTCAAAAATGCATGACCCGAACCAGATTGTAACAAACCTGGCAACCCAAAAACCTGTGGTGCCACCGGCTTGGAAAATTCCAAAAACAAGGTCAAGTCGGGGACGGTGTCATTCACAACAAGGTCTATCATGGAAAGGTAACTTGGATCGAGGGAATGATAGTCGAGAAAACACAATCCCTCGTTTAAATCGATTCCATGATTGCGCTCATACTGTTCTTGAAAATACCCACGGCAATCGGAAACCAGCCCCTCAGGCTGTACTTCCAATTCGGCTCCAGGACCACACAAAGTGAGCTTCACATGATATTGATTCATCACCGAGTCGAATAAAAAACTCCGCATGTAATCCAAAGCAACCTCATCCATGATGTCGTCACTCAGCACAGCTGCAAAAAAGGCCGAGTCGTGTTGCACGTCCTCAAGAAAATGTTGATACGAAAGCTCAAAATCAGGATCCCGCTCATCAGCCAACGAAACGGCAAAAGACTTGATTTCCTCATTCTCAAAAAGCGTGTATTCTTGATCGTACAAATCGGTGAAAAGAACGCCCCATAGCATGATTTGAACCACCAAAAACAACACATCGCCAATGAAACGAAAACGCGAAAACAGCACGAACAACGCACCGATTAAAACACCCATCAAAGGAATCAACCAATGAAGGTGGAGTAGGAGGGAGGCCAAAACCACTGAAACAAGGTAAAACAGAAAAGGAAGCCAAACCTGTTTTTTGTGATAGAGGATATGGGTGAATAAAGCTTTCAACCCGAATAAGCAGGACAAAAAGAGCAGAAGAACACCAAAATACAAGAGAAAAACAGGGTCAAGAGAAATTGACAAGGGGATGAAAAAGCCCTTTGAGAAACCATAACGGTACAAGAAAGGAAAACCAAAAACAACGGCTAAAAACAATAAAAACAGCGAAATGATCGCAAACCATAAAGCAAAGGGATTCGACAAAGTATGGAATCGAAAACGAACAATCGCACGATAGAGCAAAAGATAGGCACAAAAAAACAAAAGCATCAAGCAACCAATCAACCAACCAAGTTTGCTAAATCCCAACGAAGAAGCATTCTCAGAGACAAAATAGGCGATCACTTGACCAGAAGAGGAATACACAGGAGAGGCACCAGGTTCCGAATGAGCGAGAAAACGCACATCACGCGGACTATCAAAAGCCTGAAACTGATTAACAAAGAAGTGATTTTCAATTGGATAGTTCGTATTAATCAAAGAATAGAAATAACATTGATAGGCGCCATGAGCAGCAGAGGAAATAAGATAATCCCCACAACCAAAATGGACAAGCGTATCACAAAAAAGAGGAACACGCTTGCGGATGACTTTAGGTTCAATTTGATTCGAGGACCAAAACAAAAGAGAATCCGAGGAAAAAATCAAAGCATCAATATCATCAGGCAGAAAAGAAGAAATGGATGAATAAGTAAGAACAGAGTCGTTATCAATGCAGTAGTAAAAAGATTCCATGGAACGATGAATAGCCTGACTTTGATGGGTCAAAGACTTTTGGACTCGCTTCACAAAAAGACGTTGCGAGACAGAAGTAAAAGAAAACACATGCACGCATAAAAAAGCAGCGACAAAGAGCATAATGCCCAAAATCAGAACACTAACCCATTTCTTTTTAAAACCGAATGACATAACATACAGTGTTTTAATTAATTACAAAAATCTTACACGTAACGAAAAATCTTTGAAAAAACGACCCGAAGTTCAACAAAGAGAAAAAAGGCCGCAGAAAGCAAAAAAAAGGCCAAAAATCAAAAATAGAGAACTTATAGTTTTTGAAAACGATATACCAAGCTGGAAAATTGCCCAGAATGATAGGCATGAAGATTTGAGCAAAGCCCTGATAAAAAACCGCGAAGTAGGGGAATAGAATGTTTCATATAAGTCTCACTAAGGTAAGAAATATAATAAGAATCCCATTTAAGCTTTTGAATATCAATATCTTGGAAAGATTTGCTTTTAACAATAGAGCGAAGAGTATCCGATGAAAAATGATTTAAATGACGAGGAACATCCCAGGCAGCCCAAAATTCGCGATAGACTTGCGCATCGTAAGATTTATAGTTAGGAACAGCGATAAGAAGACGACCACCAGGTTTTAATAACCGATACAATTCATCAATTTGATGATGAAGGTCTTCGACATGCTCAAGCACATGCCACATCGTAATCAAATCAAAAGAAGCGTTAGCAAGGGTACCAGATTGATCAGGAGGGATGGGCAGCGTATTGAGACGTTTCAAAGCGATTTGTTGAGCATCAGAATCCGGTTCAATACCCGTAACCTTCCAACCAGCTTGTTGCATACCACGAAGAAAATCTCCAACACCACAACCAATATCCAAGACAGAACCCACAGCGAGACCCTCAGAGGCCATACGAATTTTGTTACGAAGATTTACCTTTTTCACCGATTCATAAACACGAGGGATGAATCCTTGAGTGTTTTCTTGATGACTGAAATACTTTTCGGATTTATAATAAGAACCCAGACGAGAAGGGTCAGGTCGAGGCACAGTAAAAAGCAAATGACAGTGATCACAGGACATGATTGTAAAAGATTCTTGTGAAAGAAAATAATCTTGAACCTTCAAATATTCATGTTCAACAGGAGAACCACACCAAGGACAGGTACACATAATAGGACATGTTTTTCACGTGAAACAAAAAGCTATCTACCTAAGAATATGGCTAATACAGAGATGTCGGCAGGTGAAATACCACTAATACGGCTCGCTTGTCCGAGGTTTTCCGGACGATAACGATTCAGTTTTTCACGCGCCTCAAAAGATAAAGAATGAAGGGCATGATAGTCAAAATCAGCGGGCAGTTTTACATATTCAAGCCGGTTAAGTTTCTCAGCCAAGTCATATTCTTTTTGGATATAACCATCATATTTAATCAAAATCTCCGCTTCTTGAACACATTCTTTTACGAAACGGTCGTTAAGATCATATTTTTCTGAAAGGAAATCAATAGAAGAAATCATGTCGAACAAAGAAAGCTGGGGTCGTAGCAAGAGGTAACCCAAGCGCGTTCTCTGTCCGATAGGAGAGGTATCAAACGAAGACAGAAAAGCGTTAGCCTGATCAGGTGCGACAGAAGTACCATTCAAGAAATCAACAATTTCCGAAACAAACTCTTTCTTTTCCAAATAATGCTGGTAACGGCTTTCAGAGGCCAAACCCAGCTGATAAGACCGTGTTGTAAGGCGAGAATCCGCATTGTCTTGACGCAACAAGATACGGTATTCTGCACGACTGGTAAACATACGATACGGTTCGTCAACGCCTTTCGTGATTAAATCATCAATCAAAACGCCTATATAAGCTTCCGACCGAGATAAAACCAAGGGTTCCATGTCATGAAGCAGCAGATGGGCATTAATACCTGCCATCAATCCTTGACAAGCGGCTTCTTCATATCCTGTGGTCCCATTGATTTGTCCTGCGAAAAACAAACCATGCACCAAACGAGTTTCAAGAGAATGATGAAGCTGCACAGGAGGGAAGTAGTCATATTCGATGGCATATCCTGGACGGAAGATTCGGGCGTTCTCAAACCCTTCAATGGCACGTAAAGCCTCATATTGAATGGTGTCAGGCAAAGAGGAACTAAAGCCGTTCAGGTAATACTCATTCGTAGTCCAACCTTCAGGCTCGACAAATAATTGATGGGAGTCTTTATCAGAAAAACGTTCAATTTTATCTTCAATACTGGGACAATAGCGAGGACCCACGCCTTGAATTCTGCCATTAAACATGGGAGAATACTTAAAACCTTTCCTCAAAATATCATGCACTTTCAACGAGGTACGCGCGATATAACAGCTCCGTTGTTGTGCAACAGGAACATGAGGAAGATATGAAAAACCAACCACTTCATCGTCTCCTTTTTGCTCAGCAAGCTTAGAAAAATCGATTGTACGTCCATCAATACGCATCGGGGTACCCGTCTTCAAACGTTTCACCTCAAAGCCTTTTTCCTTAAGTTGCTCCGAAATCCCCTTACTGTCGGGTTCCCCGATACGACCTCCGGCAAAATGCATCTCACCAATATGGATGAGACCGTTAAGGAAGGTTCCGTTGGTTAAAATCACGGCTTTGGAATATACATTGCCACCCATAAAGGCATGGACACCACACACACGGTCGCCATCGAACAACAAACCATCCACCGAGTCCTGCCAAAAATCAAGGCGTGCCGTGTTTTCCAACAAACGTCGCCATTCAGCGGAAAACATCATCTTGTCACTTTGACAGCGAGGGCTCCACATAGCGGGACCTTTCGACTTGTTGAGCATCCTAAACTGAATCATGGTTTTGTCGGAAACCAGCCCAGAATACCCACCCATAGCATCAATTTCGCGCACAATTTGACCCTTGGCAATACCACCCATAGCAGGATTACACGACATCGCGGCGAACAAACGCATGTCCATCGTAATCAACAAAACATGACTGCCCATGTTGGCCGCCGCGGCAGCAGCTTCACAACCTGCATGACCAGCACCTACAACGATTATATCATATTGATCAAACTGCATAGTTCAATGTTTCACAAGAAACAATTATGTTATTTTATTGATTATCAATTATTTAATATTTCCAAACAGCGATCCTCCATGCTACGCATCAAAGTACGAGATGCCTCATCGAGGTCATCAAAGCCAATCAAATGTAAGACACCATGTATAATCACACGATAAAACTCTTGATTAAAATCACGGCCTAAAACAAGGGCATTCTCAGCAACACGATCCAAACTAATATAGAACTCACTTGAAACCACTTCATCGCATGAGGTCAAAGGAAACGTCACAATATCCGTATAAAAATCATGACCTAGCCTTTCCTGATTAATGCGTAATAAGGTTTCATCGTCACAAAAAATATAATACAACTCACCCACACGAAAACCTTGCCCCTCAACAACGCCGACAATCCACGACCGGACGCGATCAGCGTCAAAATGAGGCATCATGACATCCAAAGTTTGAAAACGTATCATCTTATTGATTTTTCTTTAAATAATAATCGTTGATCTTAGTCTTGTAATAAGGCTGGTACTGAATGGGCTGTTGCTGCAAGAAATCCATGCTTTTACGAAGACTACGCTCGTAGTATAAAGCGTCAATATCGCGGTTGAAAGAAGAGCCTTTGAATTCATTGGATTTACGTTTCTCGTCCTGGTCTCGCTTTTGTTGGGCCTTTTCCGACTCGAGCATCCTCGACATAATGTCACGATTCCGCTCAATGGTCTTTTTGGTAATCCTTTTGTTGACAATGTCTTCCTCCAACTGTTCCATATCTTTGATAATCTGATTCAAACCATCATCCCCAATTTGGCCGTCTTTCTTCATCTGATCCAGCATTTGCTGCATCCCTTGACGAATCATCTCCTGCTCAGCAGCCATCCTGGCTAACTCCTCTGAAAGGCCTTGCATTTGACCATTAGGTTGATTCATTTGCTGCTGAAGCTGTTTGAGCTGCTCACCAAGTTGTTGCTGCAAATCTTTCATCTGCTGCATGCTTTTGCCTTTAGAGCCAGGTTTAGGCTTGCTACTACCCATGGCGGCACCAGAGCCTTCCATGGATTGTTCCATCTGCTCCATCGATTCAGCAAGCATCAAAGCTAAATTATTCATCGACTCTAAGGCAACTTGTTGACTCGAAATAGCCATAGGAAGGTAAAGACTATTGAAGTTCTTCAAGGCGAGTGCGATTTGCGTGTCGATAATGTCAAGCTCATCGAAAATAAAATTCTGAATAATCGGCTGACGTAAGGCCATGGCACGAAGCGAATCTTTGACAACCACAAAGTTATCAGCTAATTCTTTTTGCCGTGAAAGCATATCCACAAGGGAAGGATCATCGGCACGAATGGTACCCAAAGAACGCATCAAAGATTCCTGCTGATGTGAAGAACGAACGACATTTTCAAGCAAAATACGTACTAAATGGGCATCCTCAGCCAGCTGATCATCGGCGGAAGACATCATTTGCATCATCATGGAACCCGCCATCTGTTTCATCTTCTGACCAGCCTGTTGTTTCTTTTGCTGGGCATTTTGTTGAGGAGAAGGACTATCACCCGATTCTGAATTCTCTTGGCCATTATCCATATCAGAGCTATCTTCTTCACCAGATTGTTCAGATTCAGCAGCATCTTGTAAATCCTGTTCAATGGACTGTTCAAGAGCCTCATCTTTTTGAACCGCGAAAGGATCGTTTAACTTTTCGTTTTGTTTCAAAAGACTATCAAGGGTATGCATCATCTCCTCAAAACGTTCCTTGGCTTCCTCAGCAGAAAGATTTTTCTCCGATTCATTGGTATTTTCAGCTTCAGGTTGTTTTTCAAGTGATTCACCAAGTTGGTTCAAATCATCCATCAATTGGTTCAGTTCTTTCTCCATACGAAGTTGCTCCAAAAGAGAGAGGTTACGATCGAGTAAATCCTGCATCTTCTGATTATCTTTCTTCATATCCTGAAGCATTTGCTGCATCTTGTCACGAGGCATTTCATCAAGTAGCTTTTCAATCTCCTCCATCATCTTTTTCAGTTCATCAGGAATCAACTCCTCGAAAAGCTCATTGATTTGCTGTTGTTTTTTCAAAAGCTCCTCATTAGCCAAATCATGATCTTTCATAAACTCGTTGAGTTTCTGTTGCTCTTCCTGCAAACGATTCCATTCCTCCTGAATATCACTTTGTTTCTGCAACAAATCCTTCATTTTCTCTTTGTCTGACCAATCCAACTCCTTCTTAGAAGCAAGATCCTGCAACATTTTTTCAATGTCATCTTTCAACTTACTAACTTCGTCAGCACGTTCGGTCATTTGATCCATAATTGCATCCTCAGTTTGCTCAGCAATAGAGTCGAGTGCTTCTTTTGAGGGCTTGTAATAGGTGAAGGTTTCAGAGCGTTTAGACTTGGGGCCATGGAAACCATCATTATCCCAAACCGTAAAATAAACCTCCATGCTTTGTCCAGGAAGCACCCCAAGACTATCCATATTGAAACGATAGAAAAAAGAAGTTCTGGTTTGTCCACGGTCGAAAACCACGGGTAATACTACTTGCCGCTCAACGGGTTCTTTTATAGTGGCATTGAAAGTCAACTTTGTAAAACCGTAGTCATCGGCGATAAGACCTGAATAATAAACTTCAGTAGCAAGCGACTCGTCATAGGATTCCACACGAATATCAGGATAGGCGTCAGGAAGCACATCAACCACAAACTTCAAAGGGTCGAATTTCGTGGACCAGCTATTGTTACAAGAGAAATCCATGGCACAGGAATTCCCTGCAGTGAAAGCATAAACAGCTTGACCATCCACGATAGGCAAGACCGAACAAATGGAATCCATCGAGACAAAAGCGCTATCGGCATCACGCAAGAAAAAAGTAAATTCAAGTTTGGAACCTTGAGGAACCATAAGCCGGGTCTTACCTTCAAAAATCTCATTGGGACGATGAATGTAGGCGGGATAGCGCACATCACATTGGTAAGAAAGCAAGACAGGATTAGGATGAACAACAATAGAGACCGGAGCGCTTATATAGTCACCACCAAGAACCTGAAAAGAAAGATCATGGTAAACGTTTTTAAAGATATAAGTAAAATCGTTGATAGAGGATTGAAGCATCATTTGCTGACCCTGAGAACTCTTGACATAGAAAGCATCAGGGATGCGAGAGCCTTCAACATGAATGGCAAAATGCACATCAGAGCCTTGGGTGGCTTCTAAAGTCATGTCAGATAGCTCTACCGTAAAGGGCAGGGGCTTGTCAAAATGCTGCTCATAATTAAGGATTCGTTGTGCGGGCTGTACGGCAAAACGAGGAATAAAAAGCATGAGAGCCAGAAGAAGAAGGAACAAACCCAAAGCAACCCAAAGATATTTGAGATTAGCGCGAAGATCTACCGCATCGGTAAAACGAACCGGGGAGAGCTGAGCGGTACGCTGGTCGATGGCCGCCACTAACAACCCATTAGTGGGAGCGTTATCCAACTCTTGGGAAAGTTGAACGGTATTAAGAAGCTTATCTTGGATATCCGGGAAAAAACGGCCGATCAATAAAGCCGCTTGTTCAATGGACATCTTCTTTCGAAAGCGGAAGAGGTTGACAAGAGGGACTAAAAAATAAACGACAAGCACCGCGAGACTGCCGAGCACAAAAACCAAAAGCAAGGCAAGACGAATCTTGGAAGAAAACCAGGAAAAGAACTCGAGCGTGTTCAACAAAAGATAAAAAACAATCCACAGGGCAGCTCCAATCAACACACCTTGAAGAAGACGGTTGACATAAAACTTCCTGGTGAAACGCTCAATTTTATCAATCAAAAGACGCTGTGCTGCCATAATAAAAAATAAACAAGGTGCAAAGATAATGCATTTTATGCAAACCGACGAAGAAAAAAAAGCAAGGATTTTAAATCAAATTTATGGAAAATGAAAGGCGTAATATCGTAATAAATTCGTAACTTATTCGGTCTTGACCGAATAAGCTCCGAATTTAAAACCAATATAATAAAATAATGAATGTGGAATTTTTCGCCAAAGAAAAGAATGAAAAGATGATTATCCAACAATTAATTGTATTTTTGCCAAAAAATAATAACATGGCAAAAGTCAATCTATTCAACGGCATGATTTCCGGAAAGCTTGGGAAGATGGTGATTGTAAATGGAAAGAACGGCGTCTATGTGCGATCGTTGCCTACACCAAACGACAAGAAATCGGAAGGGCAGCTCAAACAACGCAGCAAGATGCAGCAAGCTAACAGCTTTTTGAAACCGTTGAAGGACTTTTTGAAAATCGCTTTTGTGGAGCGCAAGCCGAACCAGAACCCCTACCAAGCCGCGACTTCGAGTTTAATGCGAACAGCGTTCAACGGCAACGAAATGGACTACAGCCATGTCAGAATCTGCGAAGGCAGTCTATGCCCGCCTAAGAACGCCACAGCCAGTATCAGCGACCATGTAGCCATCTTCCGTTGGAATGACAACAGCGAGGAAATATCGGCAAAGGAAACCGACAAAGCCGTGGTGCTACTCTACAGCCCACAACAGCAAATCGCGGTCTGGGAGGTGAAAAAAGAAACCCGTAAGGACAACTATTGTTTACAGCTCGTTGACAACAGCCTCGAAGGACCTTTCCTGGCTTACCTGGCTTTCATCAACAAAAAAGAAGATAAAATCAGCAACAGCGTTTTCCTGGGCGAAGTCATCCTTGAAACCCATCAAAACGATCCAGAGGCAGAAGATTAACCAAGATAATAGAAATATGAAAAGAAAACATTTATGGATGGCGGCAAGTTTGGCAATCATGGCTATTTGCTGCTTCTCTTGCGTAAAAACACCACAAATCGAACTCTCAAAGACAGCAATCACCTTCTCCTCGGCAGGGGGCACCAGCGCAGTGGTCGTCGAAGCCGACTGTGACTGGAACGTGGATTACAAAGGCGATCACGAATGGTACACCCTGAGCCGAATGTCAGGCACCAACCAAGGGGTCATCCTCGTCACCGTTGAAGAACAACACAGCCATTTTGAACGAAGCGCCTATTTCACGGTCACTTCATCCAATGGAAAAGTGTCGAAAAGCGTACAGGTCATCCAACAACCTATCGCCATCGTCGATATCCACAACAAAGTATGGTTCCTCCACGAATATGAACGCTGGGCTACTGACTACGCTGATGTTTATATCGATGATAGCTACAAACACTGGAACTATTATATCGATGAGAGTTTCGACAACTGGTTCTTCTATTTTATGGCCGACAGCACTGGATACCAGCTGCATACCAAAAACGGAGACACCACAGCCTTCGCCTATTCGTATATCTACTACCCGTTGGGTGACAGCCTTTATATCAACTTTGTAACCGATTCAACCGAGGTCGAAGACTACCATGCCACTATCCTTGAGCTGAATCAACAAAACTTTGTGTTCTTCGATGAATTCCTCCCTCACCAATTTGAAAAACTGTACATGGCGAATATCTCCACTAGAAGCCCCTTCACAGTATCACCTAATAAGATAAAGAAAAGAAAGGGCGGACCGTTGATTCCCATCGAAGAATAATGCCTGACAAACTCCAAAAGCATTTTTATCTACTCGGCATCGCCATCTATATGATGGCGTTGCTCACGGTCAGTATTTGTTTCAAAACATACGCCTTAAAACCTCTCTGGATGGTCTGGGGAATAGGTACGGTATGCCTGTTTTTCCTAGCAACATACTACTTCCACCAACGATGGAAAAACGACACCGAAAAGGCCTTTTGCAGAAAAATATTCTGGGTGGCATTAGGCATCCGGGTTGTATATGTGACCGCCATTTTATACTATTATTATTACCAGACGGGAATAGGCATGGAATACCAGGCAGCCGACAGTCTGGCGTACCACCGGACAGCGGCCTACCTGTCAAATATGGCCCGTGAAGGCCATATTAGACAAATCATGCAACTGCTCAACGCCAACACCATGGGCTTCTCAGACCAAGCCTATATCCTTTATCTAACCACCTTATACAGTTTGTTCGGAAAGAACATCCTGGGACCACGTCTGCTGAAAGCTCTCATGAGCGCTTATATGTGCATAGCCATTTACAAACTCACCGCACGAAGCTTAGGGCAAAAGACAGGACGCTTAGCCGCCGTCATCGCAGTGTTTCTTCCACATTTTATCCATTACACGGGTACTTATATGAAAGAAACCGAACTCATCTTCTTGGCAACACTGTCCTTGGAACGATTTGACTATATCATACGCAGCAAAAAACATCTGCCATGGAACCTAACCCTCGTTATCGTCCTAACTGCCTTGACTTTTGGAATGAGAACTGTGGTGGGAATGATACTATTAGGAAGCTATACCGTATTCGTTTTGACCGCTGACAAAGAACTCATAAACAAAAAAACACGTTGGATTATTCTTGGAGCCTTAGGGGTAATGGCCGCCCTATTGTTCATCACCCCGATTGGCAGGGAGATGCGGATCATCTTCATGGTTAACTTCAAAGAAAGCGAATATCAAGTCTATAAATACAAGGCATTGGGACTTAAATATGCGGAATATGCAAGCTACAAGACCATGTGGCCAGGCGCATTTGTTCTGCCTTTGACCAATATGGTGGAAGTCGCCAACGAGAACCAAAAAATGATGAATGGCACTTATTTCATCAAAAATTACCTGGCGTTTTTTGCGATGTGGAGTTTGATAGTCGCCATCCGCGACAAAAAATGGAGAAGTTTAGGTCTCATCGGCAGTTACACGGTTGCATACATCCTGATGATAGCTTTTTCATTCGCGTTCAACAGTGAAAGGTATCACCTGCCAGCCATGTCAGGAATTATCATCCTGACTGCCTTCACCATGACAAGATTCAGAAAAAAGGATTTCCCATTTTATTATGCTTTCTGCCTCCTTTTGTGCGCCGCCATCATCACCTGGAATTACATAAAATTAACGGGACGAGGAATTATTTTTTAGTAAAAGGTTGCGAGTAAGGAAAAAAGATGTAACTTTGCACCCGCAAATGGTACCTTGCCCGAGCGGTTAGGGATCGGTCTGCAAAACCGGGGACGGCGGTTCGAATCCGCCAGGTACCTCACAAGCCCGCCAAAAGCGGGCTTTTTTTATGCCTCTATAGACTAAAATCGATGGATTGTAGTTTTTAAAGCAATAAGAGATTAATAGCTATCATGAAGACGAAAAAAGGATTCGCAACACTCCTTCTCCTATTTTCCATCGCAATAAACGGAATCAACCTGCAAGCGCAAGAACAGGATTCCATCACCACTGAAAATCAGTTGAGAAAGAAACTGGATAGCTGTGAGTATATCCTAAGCAACTGCCAAAACAGAATCGACAGCTTGATGAGCAGTTTGACTTTAAGCGAAAACAACAACAAAGAACTGCAAAACCAACTCGCACTGCAAATCAAAGAAATAGAACATCTGGGCGAGCAAACAAGGTTATTAGAGCAAACCATTGAAAAAATGGAGCAGGAAGACCGTTTCAACAAAGAAAAACAGGGGATCTATAACGAAGCGAAAGCCAAAGAAATCGCATATTTGGAAAACCAGCTCAAAGAGCGAGACGAGGCATTGAGAACACAGAAAGAAACCGCCCATCGCTTAGCGGAAGAAAAAGAGCGATATACCACCATGGCGGATTCATTGAAGAACAGTCTCAACGAGGCAGAGAAGAAAATCATCAAAACCAATGAGGAGCTGAAATACACGCAACAAAGGGCAAGAGAGGCTGAGGCAAAAATCAATGCAGCGACAGCGAAAAAGAAAAAGGTGGTGGCCATCCAAGGCATCGCATTGAAAAGTTTTAGAACACCAAACTGGTCCATCGCGCCAGACAAAATTGAGGATGGAAGCATCAAGTACCGTATTGTAAACAAAAACGGAGGCAATGTGGAATTTGACTACACTGCCGGCGCATCGGTAATGTTATGGGACCTGACCAAAAAAGGGAAGATAATGGAAAGCGACACCGTGTCAACAAAGTTAATCGATATTAAAAAATTCGACCAGGATTTCTCGTACAGCTTGGGACTCTATGTGGGATTCGGAGGGAGCAACCTCTTTAAAAATTTCTATGTAGGACCTTCGTTCAAATTCATGGACTTTTTCCATCTATCAGCGGGAGTTAACATCTGTGAATATGAGATGCTTACAGGAAACTTCAAGGAAGGCGACATCTTGCCCGCAGGCCTGTCAATCACCGACCAAATCTCGAAAGAATGGAAAGCTAAACCATTTGTCAGCCTGTCGTTCGACCTTGACTTTATCTCCTACATCAAGAAATAGTTTTCATGCAAAAAAAAGAGACGCCATAAAAGACGTCTCAACATTGTCCCAGGGAGCCACATGTCGGACTCGAACCAACGACCTACGCATTACGAATGCGTTGCTCTACCAACTGAGCTAAAGTGGCTTTGCTTATTTCAGGCTGCAAAGATAAGAAGATTTGAGTACATGACAATGATTTAATTAATTTTTTTCTCGGTGACCTCAGAATTATCCAGTTCCTCATCACCACCACTCATGTCAACCTGAATTTCATAACGGCAATCTTTCTTGTAGTTTTGTTTGGAGTCCTCGTCAGGGGTTTTGATAGTAATCTGCTCCTCCGTCAAACCTTTGACATGGATGAGATAGGCCAACAGAAGGTCGTTACGACGCTCGATATATCGGTTCACAAGCTCGGTAGAAGAATCGCCATAGTGGGTCAAAGCTACTGAGGCAACAGCTTTCTTGGAGCTCACCTTTCGGTCGGCGAGATTCGAGGCAAAAGCATATAAACCATCGTCGGTGAGTTTGATGGAACGTATCGCCTCATTCGTGAGAAAGTCGATGCCCACGGAATCCAGCTCAGGATGTAAAGAAAGATAGTAGTCACGCTGCAATTGAAGGTTACTGAACTGCTGAACCAATTCCTTGAAATTCACTTTTTGGTCCAGCACAATGGAAAACTCGGGTCGTCCTTGCATCATAGCGGCCATCTCGTCCAGTTGATTGTATTCTCCCGCGGTGAAGTCGGGCTGCAACAAATCAAAACTCAGGTATTGGCGGTCGCCTTCAGAAGAGAGTAAACGGAAAGGAGCGGTGGCCACCTTTACAAGAAGGTTGCCCAACACTTTCATGACCGCCTTCCGATAGGAGAACGCTGGGTCGCTGAGGTTTCCGCTGATAGGCAAGTCGAGATGCACCTTATGATCCTTGTCAGTCAGCAAGTAGAAGCCGAGCTTAAGAGGGATACGGCTCATCTGAGGCTCAATGTCTTTTCGTTTATCACCCACAGTAGGATTGGCAATCTGCACCTTATTAATTCCATTCAAGGAACCATTGGTGATGATGTTCTGACTATGGAACGACAGCGTGCCTTTTTCCAACGGATAGCCGAACATCTGGAGACAATAGGGTGAGAAATCAGACAACTTGACATTATTGAGCATCAGCGTAAGATTCTGGTTTTCCATATCCGTGATATTCCCTTTCCAAATCACGTCTAACTTGCCCACTTGATTCAACAAAGCCTGGAGACGCACCTCATTGGGACTGCCAAGGACGAAATGATTGGCGTTGACGTTGATATTGGAAATCTCATATTGGAAAGGGTCGGGGAGGGTGCTATCAGCGTAGAAGAAATGCGTGTTGTTCAGGCAAAGATCCTCGACAAGGAGATGAAGGGGCTTTTTCTCCTGCACTTGGTCGATCTCAGCGGCGATGGTATCGCCAATTTTCTCAAAGACCGTGGTGTCAGTATGAATTTGCTTTTTCCCCATCACAATATCAAAATTAGTGGAATGGTCGGGATGGGTAATGAATTCAGAACGGATGCCAGAGAGATAAAGCCGTTCCAGGTCGAGATAGTTTTGGTTCATGTTGAACTTTTTGATTCCTGCATAAACGGTATCAATCATGCCAAGATGATAGCCTTCGGAGTCTTGAATCGAGAGATTGTGAAGCGCGATGCCCCCAACCATGTCGAAATCAAGGATATGCTCTGTGTTACCTTGCGCTTGCAGTTGGAGGTCAAGCCGTCCTTGTAGGGAGTCAACTGCCAACGACTGTTTCAGGTAAGGCTCTATGATGTCAAGTCCCAAATTCGCCAATTGTAAGTCAATTTCATAATTCTCCGCATTGTCGGAAAGATGGAACTGGGTGTGCAAGGTGGCACTGTCGCCGAGACAGAGATCCAGGCCCACTTGGGTCTTAAGGGTGGATAAATCGATGGAAGGAATGCGAATGGTGAGGTTATTCAGCAGAAAGTCACTCCCAATGGCGAGATCTTCGTAACGAATCGCACTGTGTTCCAGCAGGATATCATTCAGCAACACACCATAACCTGGACCCTTATTCTCGGATTTAGGCTCGTCCGAAGCGAAAAAGTCAATCAAACTATTAAAGTTGAACCAAGAGCGATCCTGCTGGATGCTGAGCTTCATCCCCGAGAGCAGGATGCGTTTCACTGTGACTTGTTTACGGAGCAAATCCCACAACTTCACTTTGGTCTCGAAACGATTCATGCTGAAAAACGGCGTAGTGCCATCATCCTCATAAAGCACCAGATCTTTAATCTTCACCTTTCCCGCAAGGAGGTTAACCCGTAATTTGTCGATGGTCAGCTCCCTGCCTATGAGTTCTTTGTCGTGTTTCTGGATATAAGACTTGGCGATAGGGGAGACCAGGAGCAAGGCCACCAGGAGCAACCCCAAGAGGCTACCCAGCACAATAAGTGTGATTTTCAATGGCTTTTTCATGTCAATAACGTGCTTTTCTGTGTTGTTTCTTTTTCATGCCCTCAATAAGCAGTTCGAAATCCATTTGACGTTTCAAAAGATCCACTCCTTTGACACGCACTTTCACCGCATCACCCAGTTGAATGATACGACCCGACTCTTGACCAATCACACGGAAGTTGTCCTCGTCGAGATAATAATAGTCGCCAGGCATGTCTTCATAACGAACCAAACCCTCACATTTATTGCCAATCAATTCCACATAAAGACCCCATTTGCTCACACCCGAAATCAAGCCCTCAAAGACCTGTCCAATCTTATCCTGCAAATACTCCGCTTGTTTGTATTTCACGCTTTGGCGTTCCATTTCCTCGGCTTGTTTCTCCATCTCACTGCAGTGAACACAATAGTCCTCGTACTCCTTACGGTTGACCGATCCCTGATTCTGAAGTAAATAACGTTCAATCAAACGGTGAACCATCAAGTCGGGATAACGGCGGATGGGAGAGGTGAAGTGAGTATAATAATCGAACGACAAGCCATAATGACCGATATTATCGGTGCTGTAAACAGCCTTGGCCATGGTCCGGATGGCGACTGATTCCACGAGATTCTTCTCGCCTTTGCCTTCCACATCGTCGAACAACTTGTTGTATGACTTCACCAGCTTCGACCGCGAACTGATATCCATGGTATAGCCCAAACGTGAAATCAACCGGAGGAAATTATTCAGTTTCTCGGGATTAGGCTCATCGTGGATACGATAGACGAAAGTATAGTTTTTCCATTTGCTATCATTTTTTCCGAAGGTCTCAGCCACGGTACGGTTGGCAAGGAGCATGAAGTCTTCGATAAGCTCATGCGACTCATTTTGCACTCTCACGTAGGTGTCAATAGGTTTACCGTGCTCATCAAGCACAAATTTCACTTCTTCGCTGTGGAAATTCAGGCTGCCTTCCTCCATACGTTTCTCGCGCAACTTGGAAGCCAGGTGATGCAAGGTGAGGATTTGTTCTTTATAATCCCCATCGCCTCCCTCAATCATCGTCTGTACTTCTTCGTATGCATAGCGACGGCATGACTTGATGGCGGTTTTGCCAATCCAGTGGCTCAATATATTGGCATCGTCATCCATCTCGAAAACCGCCGAAAAGGTATATTTCTCCTCATCGGGTCGAAGCGAACACAGGTTATTACAGAGTTTCTCAGGCAGCATGGGGATGGTACGATCCACGAGATAAACCGAGGTACCACGATTGTAAGCCTCCTGGTCGATGGCCGAACCGGGACGGACATAATATGACACGTCGGCGATATGCACGCCCACTTCCCAATGCCCGTTGTCGAGTCTTTGCAACGAGATAGCGTCGTCAAAGTCTTTGGCATCAGCAGGGTCGATGGTGATAGTGAACACATTTCTGAAATCCCTCCGGCTTTTGAGTTCTGACGACGAGAGGCGGTCGCTCATCCTACCCGCTTCTTTTTCCACTTCCTCAGGAAATTCCAACGGGTAATCATGAGCCGCTAAAATTGACTCCATCTCCACATCGTTCTCGCCCGGGTTGCCCAACACCCTGATAATCTCTCCGAAGGGGTTGCCCGAATTCTCAGGCCAGTCCACCAGATGCACAACCACTTTTTGACCGTTTTTGGCACCTTTGAGATCCCCCTTGGGCACAAAAATATCAACGGGGATAGAGTTCATGTCGGGAACCACAAACACGTAACCATGGGAGATATGCAAGACTCCCACAAAATCCGTATGCTTGCGTTGCAACACTTCTATAATTTCCCCTTCAGGCTTTTTGTTTTTCCGTTTGGGGAACATCGCCACTTTGACGCGGTCGCCATGCAAAGCCTGACCTGTGTTGTTCGGGGCGATATACACATCCTCGCCAGCCTCATCGTCCAATATCACGTAGGCTTTACCCGTTGATTTCATATCCACTGTACCTTCGACATACTGCGTTTTGGGGCCGTAATCCTGCAAAAACTCGGGATTCAGCACATAACGGTAAGGACGCTCCTCCAAGAGTTTTCCCTGTTCAAAAAGGTCAACCAAGATGTTATACACCACATCTTTCCCCGCCGCATCCTTGATACCTAAAATCTTGCATATCTGTTTGTAATTCATCGGCCGAAAGGGGTTCTCACCGAAGATACTGAGGATTGCGTTTGTAAAAACACTTAATTTATTTTCAAGTTTTTTCTTCTTTCCCATGATTATTGAATAAAAAGATACAAAAAAATTTCGTTCAAAAAAAATCCACTTGCAAAAATAATGAAATCAATTGATTAACATGTTGATATTTTTGTTGATATAAAAAACTGATAAAAAAAGTGAAATTGAGAACTAAAAAAATATACCTTTGCATCACAAGGTTCTTGAAGAAGATTAATAGGGAACTCTGTGAAAATCAGAGACTAAACCCGTAGCTGTAAGTTCTTTAACTGGTTCGACATCCACTGCCACTGTTGAAACAGAAAAAAACGGGAAGGCCGTTGAACCGGGGAACGAGTCAGAAGACCTGCCTTGGAAGACAACACCCCGCTCTCGGGATTGGAGCAGGCTGTTGGGTTGAGATACATATTTTATATAATTATTTGATAACAAGCACATTACATGAGCAACGGTGGGTTATACATTAAAAAAAGGGACGGTCGCGAGGAGGCCTTCTCGGTAGAAAAGATAAAAAATGCCATCAGCAAGGCGTTTTTAGCATCAGGCTTTTATGCCACTGATGATGACCTCAACGCGATTCTGAGCCGTGTGAGAATCACCAATGGCATCACGGTGGAAGAGATCCAGAATCAGGTGGAGACTGCCTTGATGGCCGAGCAATATTACACGGTGGCCAAGAATTACATTCTTTATCGTCAAAAACACACCGAAGACCGCGAGATCAGGGAGAAGATTGACTTTTTGAGCAATTATGTCAACGCCTCCAATGCCGCCACAGGGTCGAAATTCGACGCTAATGCCAACGTGGAGAAGAAGAACATCGCCACGTTGATGGGTGAGTTGCCCAAGTCGAGTTTCATCCGCATCAACCGCCGCATGCTTACCGACCGTATCAAGGAGGTATATGGCAAGGAACTCGCCGACCGCTACATGTATCTGCTCAACAATCACTTCATCTACAAGAACGACGAGACTTCGCTGGCCAACTACTGCGCGTCCATCACCATGTATCCTTGGCTCAACGAAGGAACCAGCTCCATCGGAGGCAACTCGACGGCACCCACCAAGCTGCGCTCGTTCTGTGGAGGCTTTATTAATATGGTGTTCATGGTGTCGTCGCAGCTCTCAGGGGCTTGCGCCACACCCGAGTTCCTGATGTACATGAATTATTTCATCGGCAAGGACTACGGCACCGACTATTACAAACGCGCCGACGAAGTGGTGGACCACTCCTTGAAACCAAGGACCATCGACAAGGTAATCACCGACTGCTTCCAGCAGATCGTCTATTCGCTCAACCAACCCGCTGGAGCCAGAAACTACCAGTCGGTGTTCTGGAACATCGCATATTACGACCGTTATTATTTCGAGTCGCTGTTCGGCAACTTCTATTTCCCTGATGGCTCAAAACCAGATTGGGAGTCGTTGAGTTGGTTGCAGAAGCGCTTCATGAAATGGTTCAATGCCGAGCGTCTGAGAAGTGTGCTTACCTTCCCGGTGGAGACCATGGCGCTGCTCTCGAAAGACGGTGATGTCATCGACAAAGAATGGGGTGACTTCACCGCCGAGATGTACTCCGAGGGACACTCGTTCTTCACCTACCTGAGCGACAACGCAGACTCGCTCTCGTCGTGCTGCCGCTTGCGCAACGAAATCCAAGACAATGGATTCAGCTATACCTTAGGGGCGGGCGGCGTATCCACCGGATCGAAAAGCGTGCTTACCATCAACTTGAACCGCTGCATCCAATATGCAGTGCGCAACAACATGCACTACCTCACCTTCCTCGAGGAAATCGTGGACCTGTGCCATAAAGTGCAAATATGCTACAACGAGAACTTAAAAGTGCTACAGTCGAAAGGAATGCTTCCGCTGTTCGACGCAGGCTACATCAACCTCTCACGCCAGTACCTCACCATCGGAGTGAACGGCCTGGTCGAAGCAGCCGAGTTCCTCAAAATCCCGATCACCGATAACCCCGACTATGAAAAGTTCGTGCAAGAGGTGCTCGGCCTCATCGAGCGATACAACAAGAAATACCGCTCCAAAGAGCTGATGTTCAACTGCGAGATGATCCCCGCCGAGAATGTGGGTGTGAAACATGCCAAATGGGACAAAGAGGACGGCTACGAGGTACACCGCGACTGCTATAACAGCTATTTTTACATCGTGGAAGACCCCAACACCAACGTGCTTGACAAATTCCGCCTACATGGCGAGAAATACATCAAACACCTTACCGGAGGCTCCGCGCTTCACTGTAACTTAGAGGAACACCTCAGCAAAGAACAATACCGACAACTGCTGCGAGTGGCGGCGCGCGAAGGTTGCAACTACTTCACCTTCAACATCCCGAACACCATCTGCAATGACTGCGGACATATCGACAAACGCTATTTGAAAGAATGTCCGAATTGTCATAGTCACAATATCGACTACCTGACCCGCATCATCGGTTACCTGAAACGTATCAGTAACTTCTCAGAGGCACGCCAGGAAGAAGCACATAGAAGGTATTACAGCAAAAAGGAGATCGACCGATGCTAAAATATGCCAACTTTGATATTGTCTTCCAAGAAGTGCCTGACGAGGTAACCTTGGCCATCAACATATCCAACTGTCCCAACAAATGTGTAGGCTGCCACAGCATGTACCTTTGGGAGGATGTGGGATATATCCTCGATAAAGAAGCGTTGGACAAGTTAGTGGAGCAGTACAAGTCGGGCATCACCTGTGTTTGTTTTATGGGAGGCGATGCGGAGCCATACGATGTGGCTAACCTCGCGATGCACATCAAGAACAAATACAAGAACATCAAGACAGCCTGGTATTCTGGCAAGAACGAGCTTCCTGAAGCTTTCCATGCAGAGACATTCGACTATATCAAGACAGGCAGATACGATGAAAAATACGGGCCTTTGAATTCCATCACCACCAACCAACGCATGTTCAAACGTTTGTCTGACGGTCGCGTAAAAGACATCACGAGCAGGTTCCAGAAGAGAGAGGAGAGGGATGAATTAAGAATTGAGAACTGAGAGGGAGCTCTGGGTAAAGTCGGGCACCTGCACAAACGGGTCGGGCGAGAAGAAGCGTCCAATCACGGGGTCGTATTTGAATGTCTCTGTCATCGGTGTGGCGTATTTCCCTTCCGTTCGGCTGGCTAAGTTACGATCTCAATAGTTCTCAGGCTTCGGAATCGGTCGTATGTGATTCCTGAGGGATCTGGTCCAATTCTATAGTATCTGGTGTAATACCATTCCGCCCCAACAGGTGCGAATTCCACGGATTGCGCCTTGGCTGTGGAAAAAACAGCCATCATAAGAAGTGGAAATAG
>JAEEGH010003933.1_pt1 | contig 38530 bp, 31 predicted proteins | sample 9134181 | NCBI WGS metagenome assembly JAEEGH01 (sample SAMN16246544, study PRJNA631951) | gut metagenome | biome: gut microbiome; feature: rumen; material: DP-attached | host: Bos | place: Iran: Karaj | collected 2018-10 | reverse complement strand
GAGATAGTCAGCACATAGAAGAACAGGAATGACAGAATCAGCGCCGTAGGAATGGTAATGACCACCAGCAGCGGGCTGCGGAAATCCTGCATGAAGAAGAATATGATCAGACAGGCAAACAGGGCACCGTAAATAAGGTTACGGACCATGTTGCTGATAGAGTAGTCAAGCAGCTCCGTCTGGTCACGGGTAATCTCAAACTTCAGATCCGGGTACTCATTCTCGAAAGCCTGCATCAGGTTCTGGATACCGTCACGGAGTTCTGCCATACGTGCATCGGACCGTTTGATTACGGCCATTGATATGCACTGCTCGCCGTCGGCCTTGACCAAACCCTTGGCACGCTGCTGCTCCTCACGTACATCGGCCAGTTCCTTTATCTGGTAGGTACGTCCGCCCAGCTTGAGCCATACGTTCTCAACGTCCTCACGGGTAACCACCTTTGACTCAAAGCGTACGTTAAAACGGTACTCGCCGTCACGGATTGAGAGGCTTCCCAGAGATACGTTGGCATTCTGGATAGCACTGCTCAACGCGTTTTCATCAACACCGATGGCACGCAGTTTCTCCATATCGGGTATTATTAGCAATTGCGGATACAGCACACCCGATATATCCACCATAGCCACCTGAGGCAGCTGCTCCAGACGGCGTGTTATCACCTGACGGCAAAAGTCACTCATCTCCAGCATGCGTGTGCCGCCGGTATGCTTTGAATCCTTAAGTGAAATGTTTATAAAGAATGCCGGAATATCAGTGGCACTGGCACGTGCAATCATGGGGCGTTCCTCTCCAGCTCCCCAACCGCTTGTGGCACGGTCCACACGGTCATTCACATCAATAAAGATGAAATCTGCATCGGCTCCGTACTCAAAGGTCATCTCAATCAGACCTCCGCCGTCCTTGGCCGTACATACTATATCCTTCAAGTGAGCCACCTGTGACAGCTGCGAACGCAGTCCTGCCATCAGTCCGTCATTCAGCTCACGCGCGCTGCGGTCAGGCGATGTCACCTGAACCGTAATCTGCGGTACGTTTATGTCCGGTACCAGTGATACCGGCAGTTTACGTATGGCCGCAATGCCCAGTACCATGACTGCTATAAGCACCATGATAACTGCAATGGGGCGTTTTATCAATCCCTTGAACATGGCTCGTTACTCCTGAATAACCACCTCGGCATCATCACCAAGGTTCAAGTTACCACTGGTAATAATCAGGTCACCGATGTTGAGGTCTGCACCACGGTCCTTGTTGGGCTCAACCACATGCTCCATGGTGTTAGACATAAGCACATTAACGTATGTCCACAGACTGTGTCCGTTATCAGGATCAATGCGGAACAGCACCTCCATGTTATCACGTATAACCACTGCGCTCTTGGGAACAACCATCTGGTTAGGAACGCTGTTCTCAACCGTGATGCGTACGTTCATACCGTCCATCAGCTCATCGGCTCCGGGAACCTGTGCCGTAACGGCAATCTGACCGTTCTGGTCAACTGTGGGGTTGATTGATACAATAGATCCCTTAATTACCAGGTCATTGTTTACAAACGGTGATACCAGCACCTGCTGGCCTACATGTACAAAACCGTACTCGGTCTCCAGCACGCTGAAACGTACCAGATAACGGCTGTCATCAATCAGTGTGCAGAACTGTCCGCCCTGCTCATAGATATGACCCTTTACGCTGGCCACCTTACCGCTGAACGGAGCCTTAAGGTCACACTGGTTGAATGTACGCTCGGCATTCTCAAGCGCCATCTTGGAATCTATGAAACCGGTATTGATATAGATAACACGCTTCTGGTCGGCCGGAATCTTGGCGGTATCGGCCAGAGTATAACCGTAATCCAGCAGGCGGTCAGCCAGGTTCATCTCGGCCTTGTCAAAAGCCAGACGGGCCTGCTCCAACTGACGGCGGGGCTGCTCCTTATCGAGCGATGCCAGGATCTGTCCCTTCTGCACCTTCTGGCCGTCACGTACATTAACCTTGTCAATCTTACCCTGTGCCTCAAACTGAACGGTCACCTTGCTCTGTGCCTCCAGTTTACCGTTGCAGATAAGCTGCTTGTTAAAGGTCTTAAGAGAGAGCGGCTCAACGGTCACGATGTTCTTATCGGCCTTGAAACTGCCACGGGCCATCTCGGTCGTATCTTCATTACCCTCCTTGTCTTTCTTACCCTTGCAGCCGCAAACAAGAACTGCAATTACCAAAACACCAATAATTCTATATGCTTTCATAATTCTGTTATTTTACCAGTTTGTCAAATTCGGCACTGATATCGGTGCCTGATACATAGTCATAAAGCGTGGTACGGCGAATCTCAAAGTAGTAGTTCCAGAAACTCGCCACGTTATTTACGTAACTGCTCAGCGCATTGTCACGCTTCTCCTTAAGTTGATCCAGTTGAGTCATGGTCATTGAGCCACTGCCAAAGTTCTGCAGAGCCAACTGGTAACTGTCCTCGGCCAACTGAGCGGCTCGCGCCGAAATCTCACACTGGCTGCGCTGGTTGTTGAACTGCATCACCTGAGTAAGCAGATTCTGACGCTTATCAATCATGGACTGTTCCAACTGGTTGCGGGTAGTCAGTGCCTGGGCCTCGGCCATACGTACTCGACCGCGTGCCAAACCCCAGTCAACAATAGGAATTGAGAGAGAAACACCTATCTGCTCACTCTCTTGCAGTTGTACAAACGTCCTATTCAAATCATCGCCTGATCCCGACAGACCAAAATTAGCCCTGATGCTGGCCGATAGTCCGCGGTTGGCCTTGGCCTGTGCAACGCTGCTCTCAGTCTGGATGTAACTTATCTCCTGATTCAGGCTGAATGACGAATTCTGGAGAGCACGCTCCAGAACATCATCATAATCAAGTGTAATATCCGGGATATTATAGTCAATGATAAGGTTCAGTTCAGTATCCTCAGTATAACCTATATAAGAGCACAGGCGGTTAAGAGATGTCCTGAGGTTGACCTTCCTGGTACTGAGTGAAAGCGAGTCCATGAGCATGCTTGACTCAATCTGCATCAACTGGTCACGTGTAATGGTACCCATTGCAAAACGGGTCTGAGCGGCCTCAAACAGACGCTTGCTGTCATCAAAACTCTTTACGGCACGCTCATAATCCTCTTTGGTGCTCACATAATTCCAGAAATATGATACAGCCGTCTGGTTAACCTGCTCCATACTCTCTATATACTGACGCTTGGCCAGTTCATAGTTCTTGGGCTCAGTCTTGCGGCTCCACTTAAAGCGGTTATAACCCCAAAGACTCTGTGTATAAGAGAGATTGACCGGCGATGCAACATAAGTGGTATTACGATTCGGGCTGTACTGGTCCAGACGTCTCATTGAGGTTGTAAGAGAAAGGGTACCGCCTGTCCATGGAACATTCTGGCTCACAAACAGTCTTGCCGAATTATTCATATTGTAGTTGTTGCGGTAGTAAATGGCGCCCGATTGAGCATCCTGCAAAGCCACAAGTGAACGGTCAAACTGGACCAGATCAGCACTAAGATTAAGAGATGGGAGCAACTCGGCCTTGAATGAGCGGTAACTCCAGTACCTGGAGGCAAAGGTGTTGCGGTTACTCATGGCAGCAATGGAGTGCTCCTGAGCCAGCTCCACTACCTGTTGCATGTTAAGTGTCCTGGGAGCAATCACCTGCGCCCCGCACACTCCGCTCACCATAAGAACGGCGCACAAAAGGACTCCTTTGGAAAGAGACTTGAATTGAAACATGTCTGCAAACAAAGTTTCTGGTTAATAAATGGGTTAACAGCGCGAATATAGTCATTTAGTATGACCTTTCACCGCAATAGTCATAAAATCTTCGGCCCCAGTGGCCTGAACATATACATATTTAATGAATTCACCCTCTGACTCAACCGCAACTTTAACCTCCAGTTTGCCACATTCACGAGGCTGGAGTCTCAAGGTATTAGAACTTACGGTTGTACAGTCACACTCGGGCAAAAAAGAAATGGCCAACTGCTCCTTCTGGTTGTTTCGGAAAGTAAAAGATGCCTTTACTGAATCACCCACATTAGTCTGGCCCACGTCCACCATCTCCCTGCGAACTGAGAATGCTCCGTCAGAATCATAGCATCCCACCATCAAAGACACGGCAAAAGCCACCAGAATGTGCTTTAGATAATTCTTCATACGACTATTGATAATTAGGTTAATTGGGTTGCTACAAAATTAGATTACACCCATCACAACGCAAAAAAAACGGGGCTGTTTGTATCTGACAGCCCCGTTCGTCAACATTTGATAATCAAATCATTATAATCGAAAGGTCAATTCTTTTTCTGACACTGGTTTTTTTCTCCCGTGATGACGTCAGTTAAATCAAATCTATACATAATACCTTCAGCCATATTCACTCCATACAGAGTCATGCTGTTGCAGTCATTAGTTCAAAAGAGCATTCATATCATATAAACACAATTCCTCTTCATCGCTTAATCCATATAGATGATTATGTATTTGATCAAATTCTATACGTAAGATTATTCGATCCATTTTGTAACCGGAAACGTAGTTCCCATCCCAATCAAATATCAACAATTCCGGTCGTTGGGATTCTTCCGGTTCGTTAGTGGTATACTTACCTCTCCAGTAAAGAATCATGATATAATCATTGGAAACGGCAGCATCACCAAAGCAAATACCACCCTGTTTAACATCGAAGACATCTTCAAACGTTTTGCTGCCTAATTGATGAGATGCATAATAATGATTATTGTCCAAGTCTGCAAAAAGAAGATAATCATTATATTCGAATGCCACTAATACTAAGTTCTTGAGAGGATGTTTATACAAAGAAGTGGCATATGGCGCTTCTCTGACCCTGTTATCTGTTGCATAAGGCATCAATTTCTTGAAAAACTGAATATCTCTCTTCTTTCCATTAGATTCGAATACCGTGTATTTGCAGGGAACTCCCGTTATTTCTTTACCATATATATTCCTGATATACTCGAATCTATTTGTTATATCAGTACCTAAATAGACGAATTCTCCGTTTACTAATGGAACGCAATCATCAAATGTAGAACAAATCACCGTTTTGTTTTCAATCAGAGATTCAGTTATATCAACTTCTTTTACCTCATAAGGACCATTATATAAAGGTAAAATCATATGACCATTACGCATAATCACTTGTTCTGCTCCTGTGTATGCATCAACAAACTCATTGCCTGCCCGGCCCTTTGTTCCTATACTACCAATAATTGTTTTGCTATCAGTACTATAAATGCTTATTAATGCATCAGAGTTCTTCGTTATAACCATAACCAAAGAATCATAAGCAACCATAGAATGAGAGCCCAAGGTTTTGGTAACGATTTCGCCCTCCAGAACCTCTCCTGTTTTATCAAGATAATCTACCTCTTTTATTTCCGCCTGGAGTTCTGAACTCTGGTTACATGACAATAAAAGACCACCTATCAGAACAACGACAATATCACCCAATACTCTCATAATCTTAAAAAAAGGTTAACTGTGCGAATATATTCATTTTGTGTGATACACAGGCAGAGAATTCTTCTTTCGATAATTATTTTCCTGCATCCAAGACAACCGATACTCTAGACAAATCCATGCCTTTTAATTAATCCTTAACCAACTCCGATAGGTCAAACTGATACACACTTTCATCACTCCTATCTATGCCATACAGTTTCTTGTTTTTGCTGTCATATGCAATATCATGTACAACATGATTTAAGTGAGCTCCTGTCAAATAATTACCTTCCCAGTCGAACAAAAGAATATCAAAAGGAGCGTTTTCATAATCATCGGCCTTTATAGTTGAGTCATTTGCGCCATACAAAAACAGCAGAAAATCGGGGGTGCAATCAGCAGCGCAGAAATGAAAGATAGTTTTTCCATCGTTCGCTTTACTGTCCATAAAACTGTCAAATGAAAGAGATCCGGATTGATGTACTGCAAATGTGTGTTTATTATCCAAATCAAAATAAATCAGATAATCCATGAATGTAAAGTACTGAACAATAACATTCTTCGTCGGATGATTTATTAGTCCGCTGGAATAGCACGCAGAAGCATAGTAGCCTTCATCAGAATCCATGACACGTGGGAACACTTTGATTTGTTTTTTGTCTTCCCCATTTGTCAAATAATAGCAGGGAGGCAAATAATTTTCTTCTTCTACTACCATCTCATCCCTGACGGAATAGTAGTATTCAAATCTCTCAGACAGATTCTTGTTTACTATTAAGGACGTACCCAAATATGAGTTCATATAGTCTCCTCTTTCGCCTATAACTGTGCGGTTTCTCTTAAGTGACTGAGTTAGGTTTACCTCTTTAATAAATGCTTTGTTGTCTATCATCGGTAAAAAAGCATCGCCATCCCTATGATAGTATTGTTTGGATAAAAGAGAAGGAGAGTTAAACTCATTGACCGCCCTGCCTCTAGGGCATATCGATGCCAATTCTTCAAGATTATCCAAACTATAAATCTTCAAGTATCCAGAAGCATCTCTAGTATTAAACAACAGCCAGGAATCGCATATGCATATATCTTTAACACCAAGGACTTCGATATCCAACTTAGAGCCTTGTATGGTAATATCGGCCATATTCCTACAATCAATCTCTTTGGAAGGAACAGAAATATGTTTCTTATTGAAACATGACACCATCACTAAAGACAGGAGTAAGAAATGATTAAAACGTAAGACTTTCATATATTAGCATCATTTTTGAACATTAACGAAAATAGTGAGGAAACTATAGTCACAGTTTCCTCACTTATCATTGTATTATCAATTACGGCTGAATACAATAGCGTAGCAAGAACCTATCTTGGTCTGAATAACAATTTTCTTTTTCATATCATTCATTTGTTTTATCGTTTTATCATACAGTTGTCTAATTCTGTTATTGGTTAGAGGATCACCCATCATCAATATTGAGCGTCTTTCATCTACTAAAAAAGCGTTTCTCCAACCTTTAACGAAAAGAAATGCTCAGAAGTAAAGAGAAAAAATGCTCTTTTAATCATATGGAAATCTCTCTTTACAGATAATTACTCATATTGTATACAACCACATCCTCTTTATCTGTAAGACCATATAACAAAGAATGCTGTTCATCATACTCAATCGCTATTACACTTCTGTCCATCTTGTATCCTGAAACAAAATTGCCTTCCCAGTCAAACACCAGCAATTCCGGGAACCAACGGCCTGCTGTTTCCTTCTGAGTGTATTCTCCCTGCCAATATAGATACATCACATGATCAGATGAAGGTGCTCCATCTGTAAAATGTAATGGATTAATGGACTTACTACCTACATAAGTATCGTTGAATGAAGTCGACCCTTTCTGATGAACGGCAAAAAGATTATTTGAATCAAAATCCATAAACAACAGGTAATCCATTCTTTGAAAACCCTGAATCACATAATTCTTATTATGGTGTTTGGTGAGCGTTCCTGTATATGCATTGGTTTTGTTGTCAGTTTCAATATTCATTAACCTGTTGAATAGTTTTATTTCTTTTCCCTTTCCATTGTTGTAAACAGTATACTTTGAAGGAGCCTTAGTTACCTCAGTATCACTATGAAACCTATTCTTTACGAATTCAAACCTGTTGTCGTAATCATTTCCCAATATCATATATTCGCCATCTCTTATGGCCAGACCTTCTTTTGAAGCACTTATTACTGTTGAACCTCTTTTTAGAGATTCTGTTATATCAAACTCTTTATAAATATTCGGAGCATCAATCATTACCAGATACTGATGACCATCCCTATTAATAACCTGCTCTGTAACTACAGATGCCTGCATAATCTCATTCTTGGCACGTCCTACCGGACAAAATGAACCTAAAGAATCCAATGTATTCGTACTGTATATCTCCAATTGCCCTTTAGGATTGTTGGTAGAAAACATTAATAGAGAGTCATATATAATTATATTAGTGGCTCCCATCACTTCTATATCAACCTTCTTTCCTTCAAGCATGATATCAGATTTGTTCATGAAATCAACCTCCTTTACTTCAACAAGTATGTTAGGATCTTTATTACAGGAAATCTGCAGCAACAAGCATGCAATAAAAAGTAATTCACTAGAATGTTTCATAAGTCAAAAAAGTTAGTCGATTAGAAATAGCGAAATGAATTCGCCTCAAACAAATAAAAAAAACAAAGAATCACACATAGTAAAGTCCAGCAATCCCACCGGCAATGAGATATCAACAAGAGTACCATCAATCAACGTGTCGGATTTATTCACAAAGTCTATCTCCTTTACCTCATAAGCAAAGTGCCTCTTACAAGAAATAAGTGAGCATAGAAGTAAAAAGAATGTGAGAAAGGACCTGAATCCAAACATGACTGCAAACGGAGTTTATTGTTAGTAAAAAGGTTAACTGTGCGAATATAGTCATTTTGTGTAACCTTCCCACTTTATTGGCCATGAAAACATTTTATCGAAGTTTACAAATAATTGGTAAATTGATGATACATCTGACTTGCTCTGCCAAAAGATGATCTGAGTAAAACGTATTATTGAAAAAAGGGAATCTTAATCTTGATTCCCTTTTTCCATAAACGTTTGGTTTGGATTGTTGCGGACTTTCCTGCCTCCCACTATTCCAATAATGAAGTCATCGGGGATGAAGCCCCAGTAGCGGGAATCATTTGAATCCCTACTATTATCACCAAAGGCAAAGTAATAATCATGGATGAAAGTATGACTTGTCATATCATCACTAGGCCAAGAACCGGTTTCATATTCAATTACCGGACCATATATGGCACGACCTATTGAATCCAGTTCTATGGTTACTCCTTTTTGTGGAATGTATAGCGGACCGAAGTTCTTCATAGTCCACATGGGTCTTGTAAAAGGCATGGTTCCCATAAAAGCCGTTCTCCATAGTATACTGTCAGGCGTGTTCTTTATAACATTCTGTTTGTCAATCACACCGATTGTACCATCGTAATTGTTATTCCATGTAATACCATCCTTAATTCCAATTGTATCACCAGGAGTACCCACAACACGTTTGCAGTATACATAATTAATCTTGAATTCAATTTTGGTCCACTCATCATAACCCAGAGGATAGTTAAAACAGATTACATCGCCAGGCCTTATTTTTCTAATTCCAGGTAAACGGAAACATTTCAATGGGGCGTGATCTTCAAAATCAAAGGATTTATATATTCTGGCGCCATAAAGAATCTTGTTAACCCATACTTTATCGCCTGGAACAAGGGTGGGTCTCATAGATTCTGATGGTATTCTGAAACGCTCTACCAAGAATATGCGGCGCAGATAGTGAACAGATCCTATTATTATGACAGATATCATTACGTACCAAAGTATATCTGTTATCTTATCAAGTAATGTACGCTTGGTTGTATGCTGTTCCGTTTTTTTATTCATCTCAATTATTATTGTATGTAACCGATTTTTATTTCATTTATCTCATCACGTAAACGACTAGTGTTCCTGGACTCTACTTTAGGAATAAAAGAATCGACCCTATCAGCCATATCCATAAACTTTACCGTATCTCCCTCTGTATGATACAGCTTTGCCAAAAGATATAACGGATACAAGCGGTTAGGTACCATGTAGAATGCATGTTTATACCGTTCTTCAGCTTCGCGGTATTTTCCTAATGCTAGACTGTTATTGCCCATTACATTCCAAAACATAGGATCACAACTTATAGATGCTCCCATCATGAGTATAGAATCACTCTTATTGTAATTCCCTGATTTATTAAGAGACTGACCATATGCAAACAAAAAATGCTCATCGTATTTAAAGAATGGAACAATTGTATCGCAATACTCATCCACATATTCATAGTATTCTTTGTTGTATAAGCGTTCAGCTTTTTTCCAAGCCTGTTCTGCTTTTCTATATTGTCTTAACCCCGGAATTACCTTATAATAAGTTACAAAACACAGAACCACTAAACTTGTTGATAATATCGACAGCCTAAGAATCTTTTTTTTGACATCCTTATTATCTCCATCAGATACACATGCAGCCAGCAGAAAAGACAGCATTATCTGGAACTGCCATAAATGAAACGGATAAGAGAAGAATGCAAACACAGCAAGAGTTGTCAATCCGTAACACCATATTGTCCCTCTTCTGAAAGAGATAACAAAGGCCGTTACAATAACAGCGATAAATAACAGCATAACTATGGGACCTTCTTCAACTCCTATTGACAGGTACTCATTAAAAGCGCTATCTGGACAATCCGCAACCATGCGGGTATGTTCATCTATGGCTCTCCAGTCCAAATCATCTTTACCATTTTCATCTATCTGCTGCTTAAAGTAATGAGCTTGAGTCTGACCATATGCTTCGCCAAAATGCTCTACACCGGCACCTTTCCAGCCATTCTCGCAAATAGCCTTAACGCATATCCTACCCATATAAAATCTGCCGTCTGCTGATGGCTTTTTGAACAGATACGCACCTGTTCCAATAAATAATAGTATCAGGACTAACCATACTCCATATTTTCTAAAAAACGGTATGGTTTTTTCTTTTATTCTTTCTTCGCCAATAGCTACAAGGATTATCCCGCATACCAATGCAAGTATAGAACTGCGACTTTGTGTAGATGGAAGGACCATCATTGCCACTACGGCAACTACAAAAACGCCACTGTATACGAGGTTGGAAATATGATTCTTCTTACGCCCTTCGTGATTCTTTACACAATATGCTAAAAGAAGAATCAGGGAAACGGATATAAATCCGCCATAAGGCCCTGGGTTCGTGAAGGACCCTGTTATAGCAAATCTAACATTATTGGATACCGAAAAACCCAACAATTGACTTATTCCAGTATACAGTTCATAGGAGCAGAACAGGGCTAATAGGATAATGATTGTTTTTGTAGTTACGTTTTCACTGAATAATGAAAAAAATAATAGTGTCAGAACATAGGACAGACAAAATAACAATATCTTACTGCTATAAATGAAACCTGTATCAGAAACCAAAGAACGCGAAAGACTAAAGATAATCATCAGGCTGACAGCCAGATGAAACACTATCCCCAGTCTTCTATTTGGAATAATCCTATCCATTTACACCCGATTTGTTTCCTTGGTTTTTCGCCAATGTGTTTTATTTTTTACTGAGAAAGTTACTAATACCTGGCCTTGATATTATTTTACCGATGAACTGTTATAAGACTGTGTGATTACATCATTTAAATCAAAACGATACAATACATCTTCTGCCATATTCAAGCCATACATAGTGTTGCTGTTGCTGTCAAAACAAAATTCATGAACCGGTTTTGAAAGCTTGACGGACCTTATGAAATTGCCGTCCCAATCGAAAATGATCAATTCCGGGCAAGCCTTGTCTTCATCGTCAAAACTAAGACAATAATCTCCAGCCCTGTACAGTGTCATAACGTATGATTCAGTACAGAAAGTTTCTACAAAATAATACGGCAACTCACGACCTTCATGCATTATTTTTGATTCATCTCCACCGATAGTATATGTCGCAGATATATAATCATCAAAAGACATCGAACCCATCTGATGAACTGCAAAATACTTGTTGTTATCTATATCCATGAAAAGAATATAATCCATACCTAAAAGAGGCTGAACCACAAGATTTCGGGATGGATGTTTATACAGGGTACCATGGTAAAAGAGATTAGCATCCGACATTTGTTCAAGATTCATGACTTTTGGATACATATCGATTCTTTTACCCTCTTCATCTCCATTACATTTGATTTCAAAATATGGAGGTTCTGTAATATCTTTATAGTAATAATTATAATCTGCTTTGAAAAATTCCAAAGTATTATTGATGTCATTGTCAAGCAGAATATAGTATATTGAATTACACTCTCTTACATCCTGCACAACCGTTCTGTTTCTTTTCAATGACTCTGTGATATTTACCATTTTAATTGCAGCCCGTTGCTCTCTCAATGGAAGTAAAATGGACCCGTTTGAATCATTGAATATTTGTCCAGAGATCATCGTAGGACCAATAATCTCATATTTTGCTCTTCCCTTTCCGCAAAAACGGCCCAGCAGATGCCCGTCATTTGCCGAATAAACCAGGAGTTGGGCTGATGGATCATCCACCAGGAACATGAAGAGCGAATCACACATAGTAAAATCTTCTATTCCCACCGGCAATGAAATATCAACAAGTACTCCATCAATAATAGTGTCGGATTTATTCACAAAGTCGATTTCCTTTACCTCATAAGCAAAATGCTTCTTGCATGAAATAAGAGAGCATAGGATCAAAAAGAAAGGAATAAATAAAATTCTTTTCATAATAATATTTTTTATCTAATTGAAGATAAGAATCTTCCATGCATAATATCATGGAAGATTCTAAATTCAAATTGCGATTGAATCTAAGGATTAAGAAAAAACTGATTATACCGGTCTACAAGACTTAGGGTATAAGAAGAAAGTAATAACCCTGGGACAATAAATACAAGAAATAGTCTCCAGGAATTACATAATAAGTCCAGCACGATTGACTAGTCTCCCTACCGCAAGTTCCCTGGTCTCCTGTGCATCTAGGCATATCCCACCACATATCATTAGTGTCTGGGCTTGTATGAAAACCATAATTAGAATGATTCACATTAGTTTTAGTACAATAAAGTCTTTCAGGCCACTTAATGGGTATTAACATGCTAGCAAAATCATCACCTGATGATAATGCTTCTACATTCTCTGAGATGATTTCGTTAACGGACATTCGCTTAGATGCAAAAACTGCAACAACTAAGCTAATGCTAAACAACATAATAATAAAACACTTTTTTTTCATAACTCTTAATTCATTTAATTGATTAATAATTCCATTTTAAATCTTAGATCAGATATCACAATTTGAATTATAGGTTGATTAATCATTAATAATGGATTGAATTGCGTGTAATCCTACTAATCTATACGCCATGACCAACAATATATACCAGTAGGCCTTTGGCAAGGTTGCTTTGTCCCAAGACATTCGGGAAGACCATTCCTCATGTTATCATAGGTCACCATTACGTAACCGAACCAATGGTTACCATAAGGCGTCGGAGATATATGAAATTCATGAATGCCCTCTCGATTATGTATATCGAAATCACCCGCTGTTAACGCTTCAATATTATCTGAAATGGCTTCATTAACAGACAATCTATTTGATGCAAAAAATGCAATAACTGCGCTAATGCTTACAAACAATACAATTAAGCTCTTTTTTTTCATAATTAAATAAATGATTAATTGTTGGAGATTTTTTCTTAACACATTAATTAATTCTTAGAAAAGGTGTCGCAATTTGAATTATTAAGTAGTTTGTATTTAGGAAGGAAGAGTAGTCATTTGAAAAAGGCCTTGCGGGGGCAACATCTTCAAAACAAACAAAATAGAGCTATCTTTTCCTATTAGTGAAATATAGTATTCCACCATCGTTTATGCTTTTTTTTCTCATTCATTGATAACAATGTTTTCCTGTATAGCCCTCGTACTTTTATACTTCTAAGAGGATCTCCTATTACAACAATTCTGTTATTCTCGTCTAACATGAATGCAGTTAACACATCTGTATATTTATCAAGATAATTTCTTTTTAGAAAGACATCATCCACATCCATTACGACCGAAATTTCTGAATGTTTTATGTTTTGCAACATTTTTTGCACCACTTCAATAGAACGTGGCCTAAGAACACATATATACTCAATACTATCCCTATTCTGTGTTAGCATGTACTGGTTCGCAGCTTCCAGATAATTACCAAAGCATGATAAGCATAAGGTTGTGTCAACGTAAACAACTATTTTTATAGGCTTGACAAATTCATGATTCTCAAATACCTCATTGTCGCTGATATATACATTTTCCCATGACATATCAATTTTGCGATTGTACAATTTGTGTATTGCTGAATCTAAATCCTTACTGCACTCTCCAAATAACAATGGAAGAAAAAGAATGAACAATATTTTATATTTCATTGTAAAACAAGTCATTAGTTAATGATAACAAGAATAATCTCAGTTCCAATATTACCACCACTCAATATCACCATTCTCCTTCAAAATGAATGGACGCTCGTTATTACCACGCGTGAAGTTGCGTAACCATAATAGCGTATTGAGCGGTACTTTATCGTAAAGCAGGGAATTGCCTTCAGCTCTATCATAACCCAATGAACGCCAACTCTTTCCGTTGAAATAGAGCAACTCGTATTCATTGCCTGGGCATACATCATTATCATCACTGCGCGGTGATACGCTTGCATATTTAACTTCAATGGGCTTGCCCATATCCATTCCTACCCAGTTACCATTAGGTTGGTTGATCTCAAAATTGGAGAGCAGGTTCCCGTCATATGCTCTTTCTATAGCATCCTGGCCGGCTTCCGGATTTGCTATACCTTTCCGATCCAGACGGTTTCCATCACTATCATAGAACGACAGTTCTGATATACTTCCCCATGAACCGTCAGGTGTCATGTAACGCCAGTAGCGGTATGGACGGCCGGCATTCATCTCAATCTTATCCGGTATATCAGTTTTCTCAATTGTATATAGAGTAACTGCATCTTTAAAATCTGGATAATCAGAGCATTGGAACTTACCACCAAGTATGCGACGACGCATATTTACTACATTATATGATTCGTAGTATTTGCGTCTTATTTCTTTACTGATTCTTGGTGTAGCATCTGTGTAGTCAATGTATTCTACTTTTCCGCTTTTGTCAAGTTTGAACGGACTACTAATAGGAACAAGTCTTTCGCCATCATATCCCAATGCTATGTAAAGCATGTTACGACCGATGTTTTTAAAACAAGCCTTACCTCTCTTTAGTTTACCGTAATCAAGGATTCTCCATTGTGGACCTCCGGAGTTAACAAACATTGCGATGTAAACGTACTTGTGGTCCTTAAGAGTGGATGTCAGTTCTTTTTTTGTTTCAATTGTAAGGTCTGATGTTAAATTGTATTTGTCAGTAACATCTTCCCGGCATATATCAAACGGGTAGACATACTTGGCCGTATTACGATACGTAACTACATCGCGGTCCATCATATAGGTAGACCTCCATACTTTGGGAATTCGCTCATAAGGATAGAACTGCATTCCGGCACCCAAAATAAGTGAATTGATGGTCTTCTGTTCACGGCCACGATCATCCGGAAAAGCATACCAGCTATGACCCTCGCTGTTACGTCCCCAACAGGGAACCATATCTACAACTGCTGTGAGACCAAATCTACGGAACACCGCGGTACCCATAGTTACATAATCCATACAGCTTCCGTAAGTCATACGAACCCAAGTAGCGGCACTACGCATAGGAATACTACCACGATCTTCCCATATAACACGGTGTCCAATAGCCGACTGCTTACTATGAATCTCATTACGGACAATCTCAATGGCGCCATAAATAGTATTACGCTGGTCATCAGGATCAGTTACAGTTTTGATGCTATCGCTATAAAACTCAGAAAGCACATCACGCCAGTTATCCAAACTCTGATATTCAGTAACCTTATAAGGAAGTATCCAGTCCCGGAACTCCTCATAAGACAAATGCTTAGCCCAAGGCTGAGTCTTCCACTGCTTGAAGGCGTGATCTATGCTGTAAATAAGATAGTCCGCAGTCATTATCTCGACATCTGATATAATATCTCTTGTCAACCCTCCAAACTGAGTATCGCTAATCTGGCGCAAAGTGTCACGCTGCCAGTCAGGACTGGGACCGGTACCAAGTATTTGCAGAGCTTTGCTGTAATAGCGGTTTATGGCGGCGGTATCACGATAGGAGTAATGCGCCGGCATATTGGCTATGAGATACTTGGCGGCTTTTAGTTTCTCGGGGTCTTTATCGACGGTGCGGTAGTGCTTGAGCACGGCCTTGAGTTCGGACTTGTTCTCACCTGCAGCTTTCAGGGCGTAGTACAGATAGATATCGTCTTTACTACAGCCGCTGAAGGCCACAAGGGTAAGGGTTGCAAACAAGGTATAAATGGATCTTCTCAATAGGGTATTCATATAGCGTTGTTTTTCCATTTATCGAGATTGGTTGAATTCTGCGCATCGGCGCTTATGTATTCAATACTGCCATCCTTATGCAGTATGAAAGGTTCACTAATTGGAATAAGGGTTTCTCCGTTGTAGCCCTGGATCTGGTACAGGACCTCACGACCCATGTCGTGGAATGTGGCCTTACCGTGTTTCATCACTCCAAAGTCTACAATCTGCCAAGGCTTCTCTTCACTACGTACGGCCGATGCAATATAGACGTACTTATCCTTTATATGCTTGCGGATGCCCTTCTCAATGGGAACGGCAATATCACTGACAAGGAAATACTGTGACGTAACATCTTTTCGGCCCAGTTCAAAGGGATACTGGTACTTTGCTTTCTGGCGGTACTCCCAACGCTCCGGGTTTATGGCGTAAGTGCTGCGGTAAACCTTGGGACCACGCTCGTAAGGGAAGAAACTACCTCCTATCATGGTTGCAAAGTCCCACTCCGAATTCAGGTGCTCTCCCCTGTCAGATATGATAGTGTACCAACGGGTAGCTGCTGTTCCGCGGCTTCCTACGGGAGTCTCATCCCATACGGCGGGCACTCCTGCACTGCGGAAAACCAAAACTGCGGTCAGTGCATAATCGGGTATATCGCCATAGGTTTGGGCGGCCTGCAAGTGGGCACTCAACAAAGGCAGGCCGGCGCGCGTATAGAGACCGTAACGGTTTAGTCCGTTATAGGCATCATTACGCAGCATATCAGCAGTAGCCATTGTGGTGTTGTACTCCACGTCATTTTTTATGGGATGCTCCAATCCCTTTCCGAAATGAGCAAGCAGCGTGTCACGCCATGCGTCCAATTCCTGAAGCTCTATCGCCTTATACGGCAAGAGCCACTCCAGATACTCATCAAAAGTAATCTGTCTAGCCCAATCACAATTAACCCACCTGTCGTATGAAGTGTCAATGTTCTTAATCAGGAAATCAGCTTTGATTACCTGGGCGTCTGACACAGTGTGATCAGGTAGATCGCGGTACTTAAGATCAGTTATGGAAAGCAGGCTGTCACGCTGCTGCTCTTGAGAGAGAGACTTATCAGCAAGGATTCCAGCGGCATATTCATAATACTCGTAAATCGCGTCGCCTGCGTAAGAGTAGTGTGCAGGCATATTCTTTATCAGGAACTCAGCTGCTTGGAGTTTCTGAGGGTTATTGTCATTGGTTTTGTAGTGGCTCAGCACGGCCTCCAACTCTGAACGGTTGGGGCCGGCTGAATCCAATACATCTGCAATTGAAGGTTGATGATTACAGCCTACAGATAGAACTGTCATCAGCAAACAAGTTAATAGTGCTAACTGTTTCATTGATATGAAAGGAAAAGGACTTCATTTTTAACCACGTGGCAAACGGTTTTACGTTTGCCATCGTGGTGGAGAAAAGACGAGTCTTACCAGACCGGGTATTGCTTAGTACAAGATGTACTTACCTATATAACTCTTTCCGTTAGAGAGAGTAAAGTACAAGTAATAAGTACCGGGATCTGATGTCACAGTCAAAGTAATGGTACTACCGGCACCAGCATCACTCCAGGTCATATTATCCTCTGCACGAACTACCTCAGCAGTAATATATGATACATTATTATCTGCCTGAATGGTTACTTCTCCCTCGTAGTAATTGCACTGAGGCTCTACCTCTATATAACGGGCGCGTGCACGGTTGCGTGGGCCTGGAGCATTACCTGTATTATTGTTGGGATCCGGTTGAACTGGGATTTGCGCTGGGCCATTGTCTTCACTGGCCAACACACTAATTTGAAAACACGGCAGCAGCACGAACAATGCTACCAGAATTCTTTTGGCAAATTTATTCATACGACAATCAAAAATTAGGTTTTAGGTCTGATGCAAAGATATGGCAACCCTATTCAACAACAAAAAAAATGGAGCTGTTTAGGTCTGACAGCTCCATCTGTATTTAATTGATTTTTAAGAATTTGCGTCTTGGTGTGTTATTATTTTTCTGACAGCCCGTTTTTGTATTCAAAATATACCTTAAAAAATGTTCCAAATCACCAGATCTTATTCAAACTGCTCCATAATTCCTCCGAATTACGCTTAACCTTCTTCAAAAGTCGGGATTTAATCTGGTAGATATTTTGTGGTGACTCCTTAATAATTACACTCACTGATTTAGATGTAAGTCCCGCTATAGAGTACCGGAACAACTCCAGTTCCTTATCTGTAAGTCCAATCTCAGGATCAACCAGCCGCTCCATTATTCCGTCATAAGATTCATTAAGCAGTCTGTCCAGTTCCCTTATGCTTTCCGGGGCCGTATAATCCTTTATAAGGCTGTTAATAGTTACATTAAGTTGTTGTTTGGTTATCTTATCCTGACTCTCAGAATCAAAGTACATAGAATATAGGCGGTTTGACATATCATGACGCTCATGAAACTGCACTCGCACCTGATTCTTAAGATCTTCTATCTTACCTGAGAGTTCCTCAACTACAGCCAAAGAATCATACAGTTGCTCATCCATGCGTTTCTTTTTGTAATGATATGTAACCAACACAATCACAAGAATCAGCAAGAAAATGACGACACAAAGCATAAGGTTTGATCTGGTATGCCTATACTTAAGCAATTCATTCTCGGCCATTATCCTGTATTGCTCTTTCTGAGCCGCTAGAACAGGTTGACTTAGGATTGATCTTAGATTCTCGTTTTGAAGTGATGTATATTTGCGGTAATACTCCAAAGCCAATTCTATCTCCCCTTTGCTCTCTGCCAATAATGAACTGACATAATAGAGGTAAACGGAATCACCTTCTGATAAATCACAATTCCAAGCTTGTTTTAAGTAAAAGTCTGATTTGCTAAAATCCTTGATGGTATTGTAATACTGAGCCATCATCTCATAAAAGCCAAAGGATCTATCTGGGGCATTAAATATCTTTTCATATTTTTTGAGTAGATTTGTAGCACTATCCGGTTGATCCAAATAAACAAGGCTTGATAATCTAGCATTTACACATAGATCTATCAATTTGCTATCGCCTTGTAAATAAGATTCTTTCTCAACTATCCGCAATATCGAATCTGCATCTCTATATTCCTGTTTATTGTTTTTGGTTTGTCCTAAATGAAGCATTTCATACAATCTATGCTGTTCTTTGCCCGAACGTTGAAAACAGTAGATTGATTTGGAATAGTACTCTTCCGCTCTATGATAATCAAAGGAATTACTGAAAATTCCACCTAATCGAGAATAAAGTAGTCCCTTCCAATAATCATTGCTGATTTGCGTTGACATTTGCTCTGCTTTTTCAAAAGCTAAAGCTGCATCTGGATCCTGTCCCAGATCCAGATATACACAACCAAGATAATAATTAGACAAATAACTGTAATCTACATCATACTCATTGGAGTAAAATCGAACTGCAACCTTAATCAGAGAATCACTAGTTGCAATTTTCCCGTTCTTGTATTCAGCTGCTGTATAAAACAGGGCATATCGTGCCTTATTCTCTTTCCCTCTTACAGCAAATGGATCGATCATATTCATGAGGGAATCCGTTAAAGCGGGGTTTTCATCCAATAGCTCTTCGGCTTTATCCAAGATTGCATTAATGGATCTACGACTGCGCACCATACCATCATCTACCCGACTGCATCCTACTATCAAAAGAAACGCAGCCAGAATCAATGCCAGATTGCACAAAAATCTACACCTCTGGATTGTATCGTATACAGATTTCAGCATGGAAAAGAAACCAAGAAATACCCTATTGCTACGCAAAGATAATAGGTTTTGATAATTATCTATAATAGGGATTAAGAAAAATAAAATAAAGAACCCCCGCGTCACCGCGGAGGCCCCTCCTGCCAAATAAATGAATTATAATAGATCCCGGGACCAGGAAAATTGAAAGTCGCAATTGGTACTAGACTTTGGGTGGTGCAAACAAGGATCTATTGAGTTGTGACAAAGTTATGCTCCATATTTTACATAGCCTATAAAAAACACTTATTAAGTCATGACAAGCGCGAAGCATAAAGTGTTGTTTATAAACTAATTATGAAAACTTGAACAACGAAAAATGTGACACTTTTGTATGTCTCTGATTATCAACCATTTACCATTGGGCCTGCGTCTATCTGTTTGTTATTCAGCGCAATACGCAATTCTTCCATTAGTTTTGGAGCCTGAATCTGTATTTTATCAAGCATTCTTTTCTTACGCTGGTTGATATTTTGATGTGTCTCGTCAAGTATTGCAGCTATGGATTTTGCTGAGAATCCGGCCAAAGCAAAACGGAGCAGAAGCCAATCCTTTTCCTTGAATTCAATTCCGGATGACAATAATTTACTCATTATTCCATCAAAAGCCTCATCAAGCAGTTCATCTATACGTTGGAGATTCTTGGTGCTTGTAAATTCTTTCAGTTGATTCCTGACAACACGATATACATGTTCCGCTTTTTTTGTGTCATCAATCTGCTCATAATAACGGGTATACAGATAATCTGAAGGATTAAATTGATTACGAATCATCTCCCTGACCTTGGCATTCAGATTACTGATTTTGTCTTTATTGACCGATATTTGTGTTGTAAGGTCGTTAATAGTTGAAATACCATCCTGAATCTTGATTTCTGCTTGCCTTCTTTTATTTCTGCTGGATATTGAGATGGAAAGAATAATCAGGAAAAATACTATTATGGAAGCTACTAACAAAGATATTTTGTGTCGAGTCTTTACAGCCTCCAATTCTGCCATAGTACGGAATTTGTCATATTGAGCTCCATGTACCGGTTCCGAAAAATCCTTTCTGATTTCCTTCTTTTCAAGAGAATCGTACTTAAGGTAATAGTCCAAAGATTCCTCCAATTCACCCATGCCTTTTGCTAGCATTGCTCTTAAATAATACAAATAAATAGAATCATTAACAGACAAATCGCACTGGCTGGCCTGATCTAAGTATTTTTCCGCTTTTTCGAAATCCTCCGTTAAACTATAATACCATGCCAATTTTTCAAAGTTTCCAAAACTTGAAGAAGGTTCTTGAAATAAGTTATGTGCCTCCAGTAGATTTGTTGCTAAATCAAGTTCTTTCATATGATTATAACAAGATAATCTCGCATACAACACTTCACTCAACAGAAAGGAGTCATCTATATTAGTAGCGCTTTTCTGAACTATATCAAAAATAGAATCTGCCTTTGAATATTCAAGGTTATTAGTACACGAGAATCCTAATCGAAGCAATGAATATAATCTGTGTCTTTCCCTACCAACATTCTCAAAACAACTTATAGCCTTCGAAAAATAATCCTTTGCTCTGTTATAATAACACTTTTCACTAAAAAGAAGACCTAATCGAGAATAAAGCAATCCCTTCCAATGATCATTGTCAATTCTGTTTTCTAATAATTCAGCCTGAGCCCATGCCACCGACGCATCAACCTCTCTATCCATTTCAGAATAGACACAACCCAAGTAATAATATGAGAGAAAACGATAGTCAATGCTGTTTCTTTTGGAATAGTATCGGACAGCCTCCATTATCAGGGAATCACTTGCAAAAACCTGGTCATTCTTATACTCAATTGCAGTATATAGCAAGGCATAGCGTGCTCGCTGTTTCCTGGTTTTGATAAAGCGTGAATCAATTCTTTTCAACAGGGAATCTGCATAAACGGCATCATCATCCATTATGCATTCAACACTATCCAAAAGTGCAGTGATTGCCTTTCGGCCCCTTGCCATTCCGTCATCGGGACGGTTGCAACTTAAAACAAAAAACGTCAACATTAGGATTGACGCCATTCGCAAACGGAGAGTCATATATATAATAATGTGGTATTTGGTGCTAAGGTAGGAAAAAAGAAAAAGGTGACAAAGGGAACCGTCCCCTTTGTCACCTTTTGTTCTATTCAACTTTCAGAGTCGCTGACTTCGATGTTGCCCGGAACGCCGGAGCATACAAGCACTGCATTACGGCGTTGCCGACGGTGTAATGACCGGGTTTCTGTACCTTGACATCATACTCTATCACGTAGCTGCCCTTGCTCAGGCGGTCAATGTAGAATACGTTACGGGTGTTGCCCGGAGCCAGGTAGTAGCCTATGTCGTCCAGTCTGTTGTAGCAGTATCCGGCGCGGGTGGATAGGGGCTCTACGGTGGCGGCTCGCATATCGGACAGTTGGATATACTCCAGATTGCGGTCGGTTACAACGTTAAAATGTATCCTTAACTGGTCTCCTACATGGAGAATGGTGCCGGGCTTGACCTGCTCTAAGCGGTCACCCTTGGCGTCATGGATTACTCGCCAGATGGTACGCTTCAGGCTAATGCCGTTACTCTGAGCCTCTACGTTGTCAAGCGTCTCGGTGAATGTGCGGTATATTGCACCCCAACTTATTCCCGGGGTCTTGGCATCAATCACGATATTTGCCTTATCACTGCTTATGGGGCCTGTCCAGGTCTGGGTAGTGTAGCCGGCGGTGGCCTTTGAGGTTGAAGCCTGGAGGGCTTCCTTACCTACGTAGATGGTTATATCCGGATCTGATTCCAACTGGGCGTTGCCTCCGGTAGCCATCAGAGCGGTTACGGCAGCGGCGGTGGCAGGTGATGTCGCCCAGCCAGTGGTCTGTTTCTGCTTAAGTAGCCAGCGTGCGGCCTCGACTGCCTCGGTCTGGCGGCCTACTGCCAGGAAGACGCGTATTATGAGTGACTGGGTCTCTATGGGAGCCTCGTACCACATCATTCCGCCCACGTTGTCACGCCAATAACGGCCCATTTCATCGTCGTATAGGGCGCGGTCGGCTATGGTGGCGGCTACCTGACTGGCCTGATTCTTATTGCCGGTACGTGCCATAAGCAGGGCCAGTTGTGCGCGATACATCAAGTTCAGGTTGTGGGTGTCCTTGATATCGGCCAGGCGGCTGAAATAGGCGTGGCTGGCCCGTGTAAGTCCTTTGAATTGGTATGACTGGAAGTACGAGCGTATGAGCAGATAGTAAAGTTGGTCATAGTCTAAGGTCTCGGGCTTTTCGGGACCTTTGTACTCTTGGTAATAGATGTCATCCAGGTAGTTGAGGGCGTTCTGGAGCATGCGGCTGATATCGGGTGTCACCTCTATGATGCCGCCTTCTATCATCTGGCCAAGTCCTTCCATAATCTGGGAGGTTACGTATATGCTTGAGCCAAATCCGGGTACCCATGACCAGCCTCCGTCATAGTTCTGAGTGGCTACCAGACGTCCCAGGCCGAAATTGAACGCCTCGTCGGTCCGGGCCGATCCCAGATTTACGGCCAGGTCATGCAGGCGGTCGCGCTCGCTGCGGCTGTCCATTACCCACGGGGTCTCCTCAAGCAGGGTTCCGGTCAGGTCCTGGTTGCGTTCCAGCTGGGTCTGCCACTCTGATACGGGCAGTTGCTGCCATTCGTCGAGCATCTCGCGGATAACGGGATAGCGGCGCTGCAGATCCTGTGATATGGCTGCTCCCATCATGCTGTAGAACATGCTCAGCGTTGATATGTCAAGCAGACGTATCATTGAAGGCAGGCTCTGGATGGCGTACCATATGGGTGTGGAGCTGTACTCAAGGGTGAGTTGCTCATTGTCCATGGTGGTGGTACGCGGACGGTTAAGTACCTCAAAACTGAATGAGCGTTTCTCATTACCGTTATTGAAGAGTGAGAGAGACTGAACCACCCTGGTGCGGTTGCTCAGAACCGGTATGGTCTGCTCCATGCCGTCGCTGTGACCTGTGGTCTGTGCCGTAAGCCTATAAGTTATGGCCGATAAACCCGCGGGCACCTTGACGGTGAACACTGTGCTGGCACTGCCGCCGGCAGGCACGGTTATGTTCTTTCTGGTTCCGCCCTCAATGATGCCTAACGCACGGCCTGTGACGGCATCGGTCATGGTCATCATGACAGTAGCCTTGGCGTTCTGGTCCGTCAGGTTGCTTACCTTGACGGTGAACTCCATATGGTCACCCTCACGCAGATATCTTGGAGCAGCGGGCTCAACCATTATCAGCTTGCGGGTTACAAGGGTGGTGTCTATGTTTGCGCTCTTGAGTGAGTCTGTGAATGACAGGCCCTTGACGTTCCACTCGGTGAGCAGTTGCGGAGTGCGGAAATGCACGGTTGCAATGCCGGTGGAGTCTGTTATCAGGTACTCAAAGAGGCCGGTGGGGTTCATGTCGGTGCGCAGTGCTACTGCCTCGGGCTCGGCCGCCACCTCCTCCTGAACTTTCATGAACACCGCGTCATCGGCCGTTCCTTCCTCAAACAGGGGCGCATCATCATACGCCAAGCCGAGTTTGAAGTCCAGAACGGTCTCTTCAGTACCGTCGTCAATACCGGTCTGGCGTTCCAGGTCACTGGGCTGCTCATAGGCCTTGACTTTTTCAATCATATCGGCCGTGAGTTCTGTCAGGCTAATTCCGTTGGCGTTTGACGGAACGCGCATTAAGAGGTCTCTTCTTGGAATGTAGTAGTATCTGAACGGATTTATGAGAATTCCGGTAATGGCGCGCTTGCCACGGTACTCGTATTTACGGCCGAATGTGTGCTGCCAACCCGTATACCTGTTAACTGTTCCCGATTGATACTCAAGCAGGGTACTGCCGTTTACGTATGTGGGGCTGAAAGGCTGGAAGTAGAAATTGTTGATACCGTATGAGTCAAGAGCGCGGTCATACATATCGAGCATGACGGCAGCCTTGACGGGATTGCCCTCCCAATCGGTGATACGGAGTTTCCACTCCTCGTCTACATCCGGCTCCAGCAGGCTGCGGAACGTTACCAGTTCCATCCTGAGTTGCTTATTGCGGTCCGGTACCTCATACTCGAATGCCAAATTCTGTGCTACACCCTCATAGAGGACACAGCAACTGACTGCAAAATGTCCCTTGAGTTCGTCGGTTACAGGTATGGAGAGCAACTGCTGGCGGCCGTTGGTCTCAAGGCTGCCGCTTTCCACTACTCCGTACTTGTTCTCTATGTAGTAATGTATGACAGCGCCCTTACGGCTGCTTCCCAGACGGATGCTGACGGTATCACCTACCTCGGCCTTGTTGAAGAGTTTTTCAGTGTGACCCCACAGCAACGGTTTGACAGGTACAAAGTCATAGTCATCCTCACGGCAAAGGGTAAAGTCAACGGACCTGCTTTCAAATCCGGGAGCGCTGGCACTGACACGGTATATGCCCGACTGCAGACCGTCAAGAATCAGATTCATGGTCTGAGGGTCATCACGGTCAAACGGTACTACCCCATCAAAGACCACCTGCTCAATGACATCTTCTTCCTTAAAGTCAAAATCATAAAGCGGGAACCGCTCCTTGAGGTTCATGTTATCGGCTGCGGTATACAGTTCATCAATAACCCTTTTGTTTGAACCCACTGTGAACGGCAGCGGGAGTCCGGGCTTTTCAAGCCAGGAAAGACGTGACACCTTGACTTTTATGCGTCCCGATACGGCACCGTTATAGGATTGCAGGGAGAACTTGAACAGTTTCTGTCCATCCGCACTTATAACGCTGCTGTTTCCGTCCGATATGAATATTCTCCTTTCCTGCTCGGATGCCGCAGTCAGGGAAAGGCTGGTCTCATGTATCTCGCCGTTCAGGTCAGTGACTATTGCATAAACCGATACGCGGGTGTTGTCGTCAATCATTATATCACCGGGTACGGTAATGTCAAAACTGAATGAACCATCGGGGCCGGTTGTGATATTACCTGCTCCTATGCGCACGTTGCCGCGGTCATCGGCCATACAGAAATCGTGGCAGTTGTACGGACTGACTCCGGCAAACCACTCTACGCTGGCGCCGTCAATAGGTATTCCGGTAAAGGATTTGGCTCGTCCGGTAATGGTTACGGGCTTGTCATAGAAAACCTCATCTTTGCAACGGTCTATCTCAACCTGGAACTTGGGCTGGCGGAAAGACTCCACGTTAACCGATGCCCAGCCGTTTTCATAACCCAGGTTAAGGTCGGCCTGCGCCCTCAGGTTCAGGCTGCCGGGCATATAATTGTCAGGTATCTTGTAGGAGCCCCTGATCACGCCCATGTCATCGGTCGTATATGTACCTATAAGCACCTCGTCGCGACTGCCGTTGGCGAATACCCGGATATCGGTCTTGGGCATTACGTTTCCGCTCTCGCTGCGGCGCAGATAGAGTATGCCTGTAAACTGGATGGAATCACCGGGCAGATAGGTATAGCGGTCGGTAAAGAGTCTAATGGTGAACCTGTCAGGCATATCGGTGTTGCTTGGCAGGTAGAACGTGGAGTTGCCGCGGTTAGCACCTTGCTCCAGTTCCAGTTTGAATGGTCCCCTATGATAACCCTCCAGCATAATGGTACCGTCGGCCGCGGTTATGCCGCTGGTTGATACCTGTACTGCATCACCGCTGTAGTTGCAGAGCCATAGGGTATATTTGCAGTCGGGTACAGGTTTACCCGTACGTGTGTTGACGGCTATTCCATGAATTGTGCCGTTGTGCTGGATAAGTCTTACAAACTGTATTCCGTTGCACTCTATGTATCTGTATGCCACACAGTCGCCACTGCTGAAATAGGGGCCCGTGGATACCATCATGTAGTAACATCCCTGCATCACGGGAGGGATGTTGATCATGCTGTAATGATTCCGGTAGTCAACGGGATTATTCACATGCATGCTCCACTCGGCTACGGCGGTGCATTGGTTAAGCTGTGAAAGAAGTTCTACCTGATTATCTGCCTTGAGTTTGCCGGGGACCTCAACCACCTTTATGTATACGGTGTTGACATTCTTATAGTCCAGACGTGCTATATTGCGCTCACCGGGCAGGAAATCCTGATTGATATTGAATGATACACTTTTCTGCTCCATACGTGCCCTGATTCCGGCACACTCTACGGCACCCTCGCTCTTGGGCCATTTGCGCTGCGCGGCTACACATATGTCATGGACCTGACGCAGCAGACTTGCCTGTTTATCCTCAGGTATTGATTCCGTATCATCCATGATCTTCTGGGCGGCCATGCTGTAGAACATGGTGCTGAACTTTACCTTTTTGGTATATTCATTGGCCAGTGCTACCGCACCTTTGAGCCACTCCTCATCATTCCTGTTCCACTCAAAATCATTTCTCAGATACTCACCCAGTACTGTCATGCGCCTTATATCAACGGTACAGCGTATGTTGGGCTTGGAGGCTATGTTGTGGTTGACCAGACGGCGCAGCACGTAAATCTGCCACAGATAAGGGTCATCGGCCGATACCTCTCTCGTTGCCTCCAGAAAATCTCTCATACTGCCGTACAGGCGGCTGTCATCAAAGAACTTGCGCTTGGCAAGAGGGAGATCGTAACTGGTCACGGGGGTTATGGCATTGTCCATGAGCATATCCACCAGCAACGGACGCAGTTTCTGGCCGGCCCTGTTACCGCCGGGGAAGAACTCCTCATAGAATCCGGAGCCTACATTACCAGCCAGGGTGATGGACTGGTCCAGGTGGTAGCATATGGTGTCACAAAGCATCTTGGTGGTCCACTGCTCCAGCGGCGGGTTCTCATCATCAGTAGGCAACGGGTTATAGCCGACAGAAGAATTCTCAAGGTATGTCATGTATCCCTTGGCAAGGAATGCGTGGCACAGGGCTTTGTGCTCCTGCACCTTAAGGGTGCCCAGCAGCGAGTTGAACAACTCTATACCGTCAGATATGCTCTTCTCCGAGTAGCTCTGCTGAACCTGTGTCAGATAGACGGCGCTCTTGAGCATCTGGCGTCCGTCATTATCGCTTGCGGCCATGTCCCATATCTGGGTTATCACATTAGCCGCACTCTGGGGTTGGTCGTCCTTAATAAGTTGATCCACCTTCTCCCATGCGCGTGAATACTTGTCCGCGCTGGCAGTCGCAGTAGTCAGTGTCATAATGATAATCAGAATTGATATTCTAAAAAGGTATCTCATAAGCGCAACAAAAAATGGTTCCTGTCTATTATATGACAGAAAAACGCCCCGGTTAGGCCCAAGGCGTCCTAAAAAACGTTACAATTATTCAAAAAGGTCGCCTGACATGGAGGCATAGCGTGACCGGCCCAGATGCTTGTAGGCAAGGTCTGTCACCTCACGACCTCGCGGAGTACGTTTCAGGAAACCCTCCTGAATGAGGAACGGCTCATATACATCCTCAATGGTACCGGCATCCTCGCTAAGTGCTGTCGCTATTGTGCCGATGCCCACCGGACCGCCCTTGAACTTGTCAATGATGGTGGTCAGTATGCGGTTATCTATCTCGTCAAGTCCGTACTTGTCAATATTCAGTGCCTCGAGGGCAATGTTTGCTATGGAAAGTGTTATGCGGCCTGAGCCCTTGACCTGCGCAAAGTCACGCACGCGGCGCAGCAGGGCGTTGGCAATACGGGGCGTTCCGCGGCTTCTGCCCGCAATCTCGGCGGCAGCATCCACATCACATGGAATACCCAGTATGCCTGCCGAGCGGAGTATGATTTTCTGAAGCGTCTTGGCGTCGTAATACTCCAGATGCATGTTGATGCCAAAACGGGCTCTGAGCGGTGCTGTAAGCAGACCGCTGCGGGTGGTGGCACCAATAAGTGTGAACGGATTAAGGTCAATCTGTATGCTGCGGGCGCTGGGACCCTTGTCAATCATGATATCGATACGGTAATCCTCCATGGCCGAGTAGAGATACTCCTCGACTACGGGTGACAGACGGTGAATCTCATCGATGAAAAGGACATCTTTTGGCTCAAGTGAGGTCAGTATGCCTGCCAGATCACCCGGCTTGTCCAGCACGGGGCCCGATGTTATCTTGAAGCCCACGCCCAACTCATTGGCGATGATGTTGCTCAGTGTGGTCTTACCCAGTCCGGGAGGGCCGTGCAGCAGGGTGTGGTCAAGCGACTCGCCACGCTGGCGGGCAGCCTGAACAAAGACACGCAGGTTCTCAACAATCTTGCCTTGTCCGGCAAAATCGTCAAAACTAAGCGGACGCAGAGCGTTATCAAGCTCCTTGTCGCTTGCCATCTGCTGCTGTCTTATATCAAACTCTTCCATAATGAGTCGGCGCTGACCAGAGTCTGCTCACCTGATTCCATATTCTTGAGTGTGACTTTACCCTCAGCCAGTTCATTGCTGCCCACGATTGCAACGTAGGGAACTGCGTTTGCGTTGGCGTAAGCCATCTGTTTCTTCATCTTGGCTGCATCGGGATATATCTCGGCGGGAACACCCTTGGCTCTTAACTCAGCCAGCAGTCCCATGCAGAACTGAGCCTCATCGGCACCTAGGTTCAGGAACAGCACCTTTACGCCGCCCTGTGCCTCCTTGGGATAGAGGTCCAGCTGGTTCAGGACATCGTAGATGCGGTCTGCACCGAACGATATGCCCACACCGCTCACACCGGGAAGTCCGAATATGCCGGTAAGGTTGTCGTAACGTCCGCCGCCGCTGATGGAGCCGATCTCAACGTCAAGTGCCTTGACCTCGAAGATGGCGCCGGTGTAGTAGTTAAGGCCGCGGGCCAGGGTCAGGTCAAGCTCCAGCTGGTTCTTGAGTCCCAGCTTGGTGGCGCCGTCCAGTATGAATCGGCACTCCTCCACTCCCTTGAGTCCGGTCTCGCTGCCTGCCAGAACGGTTGCGATGGTATCCAGCTTCTCGCTGTTGCTTCCGGTCAGCTTGATGATGGGCTGCAGTTTGTCAATGGCATCCTGCGGCAGACCCTTATCGGCCAACTCGGCATTCACGCCGTCCAGTCCTATCTTGTCAAGTTTATCGATGGCAACGGTTATGTCAACTATCTTATCGGCCTGGCCTATGCTCTCGGCAATTCCGGCCAGAATCTTGCGGTTGTTCAGCTTGATGGCCACGCGTACGCCGAAACGGCTGAACACGGTGTCAATCATCTGTATGAGTTCAATCTCGTAGAGCAGTGAATCAGAGCCCACAACATCAGCGTCACACTGGTAGAACTCGCGGTAGCGACCCTTCTGGGGGCGGTCAGCACGCCATACGGGCTGTATCTGGAAACGCTTGAAGGGGAACTGGAGTTCCTCGCGGTGCATTACCACAAAGCGTGCGAATGGTACTGTGAGGTCGTAGCGGAGACCCTTTTCGCAGAACTTTGAGGCCAGCTTGAGGCTGTTGCGTGAAAGCAGTTCCTCATCAGTCAGGCCGCTCATGTAATCACCTGAGTTCTGTATCTTGAACAGGAGTTTGTCACCCTCCTCGCCGTACTTGCCCATAAGGGTTGACAGGTTCTCCATTGAGGGAGTCTCTATCTGACGGTAACCGAAGAGGCGGAACACTCCGCGGATGGTATCAAATATGTAGTTACGGCGTGCCATCTCCACCGGAGTGAAGTCACGCGTGCCTTTTGGAATTGACGGTTTCATCTTTTAGCGTCTACGGGATAAGAAAATCATGATATAATAAACCAGCGTGCCCAGTGAGCTGACGGCTGCCACAACATAAGTGTAAGCGGCGGCCTTCAGGGCATCCTGCGCGGCTGTCATCGTATTGCTGTCATTACCGCTGGTATGCTTGAGCCAGGCAAGTGCACGGCTGCTGGCATCCACCTCAACGGGCAGAGTGACAAAGCTGAACAGGGTGGTAAGGGCAAACAGCACTATTCCTGCAAGCATCAATGCAGGGAAAGTCTGTACTACCAAGATACCGGCCAGCAGCACAAAGGTCACAATCTGTGATGAGAACTGCACCACGGGCACCAGAGCAGAGCGCAGCTGTACGGGAGCGTAGTTCTTGGCGTGCTGTACGGCATGTCCGCACACATGGGCTGCAACGGCGGCGGCCATCATGTGGTGTCCGTAATAGACGTCCTTGCTCAGGTTCACCGTATTGGTCTCAGGGTTATAGTGGTCTGATAACTGTCCCTCCACGCAGGTTACGCGAACATCGGTCAAACCATGATCGGCAAGCATGCGATGTGCTACGTCGCGGCCGCTGCTGCCGTCACGGGTAGGTATCTGCGAGTACTTCTTGAACTTGCGGTCAAGATTGGCCTGTACCGAGTGGCTCAGTATGGCTATGAAGATGAACAGTATCCAGTAGAATGCGTACAGGGTCATTATTCGCGAACGATTGTCTGGTGGCGGTCAGGACCTACTGATACGATTGATACCGGGGTCTCGAGATACTCCTCCAGGAAGGTGATGTAATTGTTGAACTCCTCGGGGAACTCATCCTCATCCTTGACCTGAGTCAGGTCTGTCTTCCAACCGGGCAGCTCCTCATAGATAGGCTCTACACCCTCGCAGTCAAACGGGAACTCATCAGTCTGGGTTCCGTCGGGCAGCTTATAGGCTACGCAGGCCTTGATGGTGGGGAATGTATCCAGAACGTCGCTCTTCATCAGAATCAGGTCAGTTACACCGTTCAGGCGAACTGCATAACGCAGAGCCACCAGGTCAACCCAACCGCAACGGCGGCGGCGACCGGTAACGGCACCGAACTCATGACCGCGGTCTGAGAGAGCCTCACCGTCCTTGTCAAACAGTTCAGTGGGGAACGGACCGCTGCCCACGCGTGTGCAGTAGGCCTTCATGATTCCGTAAACACGGCCGATGTTACGCGGGGCAACACCCAGACCGGTGCAGGCACCTGCGCATATTGTATTTGATGAAGTTACAAAAGGATATGAACCGAAGTCAATGTCCAGCATTGTACCCTGAGCACCCTCGCAAAGGATGGTCTTACCCTCATTAAGGAGGTTGGCAACATAATGCTCGCTGTCCACGAACTTGAACTGCTTCATATACTCTATGCCCTCACGCCATGCCTTCTCCAGCGGAGCCAGGTCATACTCAAAGTTCAGGCTCTTGAGTGTGCGCTCATGGGCTGCACGGGCTGCAGCGTAACGATCCTCAAAATCGGGACGAAGCAAATCACCCACGCGTACACCTGTACGGGCCACCTTGTCGGTGTATGTGGGGCCGATGCCACGGCCTGTGGTACCAACCTTGTTGGAACCCTTTGATGCCTCCAGGGCACTGTCCATAAGACGGTGTGTGGGAAGTATCAGATGTGCCTTCTTGGAAATAAGCAGACGGTTCTTGAGGTCAATGCCGGCAGCCTCAAGTGATTCGGCCTCGGCCTTGAACAGGGCGGCGTCAAGTACCATACCGTTACCGATGATATTCTGTTTGTTGCCCTGGAACACCCCTGACGGAATTGACTTGAGCACAAATTTCTTGTCATCGAAAATCAGTGTATGACCGGCGTTGGGACCTCCCTGGAAACGTGCCACAACATCGTAGCGCGGTGTGAGCACATCCACAACCTTACCCTTGCCTTCATCACCCCATTGCAGTCCCAGAAGGACATCAATCTTTTCTGTTTTCATTTCTTGTCTTTATCTTTTTTATTCAACCTGTTCTGTTTCCGTTTAAGGTCTGCGGTACATTTGCCGCACAACCCGTATATGTTCAGCACCCAACCTGTAGCAACGAAACGGCGGGTACGCAACTGTGCAATCTGACGGCGGACCTTGTCGCCGCTCATCTCGGTGGTCTTGCCGCACGCATTGCATATAAGGCGTATTGTGCCTCTGCTCTTGTCGGTCCTTTCATAGAAGATTGAATCCTCCTGAAAGACCTTGCGCACCAGGCCCGCCTCCTCAAACAGTTTGAGGTTATTGTAGACGGTGGCGCGGCTTACCCTGAGACGTCCCTTGCCCGACATCATCTCCGACAACTCATCGGCCTGCAGAGCGGCATCGGTCTGGTAAATGGCCTCAAGCAGTGCGTTCCGCTCAGGGGTGTTCCTCAAGGAGTTGAGGTGCAGATAATCCGCCAGATTCTGACGTGCCTGGCTCAGTCCGTCCGCTTTATCCATTCTGCCCGTCCAGCCTTTCCAGAACCGCCTTGGCCGCCTGAGCGCACATTATGTCCTTACCGCTTACGGCTGCCGCAGCCTGGTCCCTGAGTTCCTGCACATAACGCTGGCCCATCTCGCGCCCCCCACGCAGCAGATGTGCAAGCGTGAGGAATCCGCAATACCGGGCCATCGCATTATCGGAGGCAATCCAACGGAATGCCGTTTCCGATGCTCCCTGCATCCGGCTGAAGAGATACATTGAGCACGCTTCAGCCAGATCGGGATATTCTATCTGTTCCACCCATAGATCCGCCATGTCGGGCATGAACAGGTCCTGGGGATAAATCAACGCCGCCAGTATCCGGCATTCGCGGACATCCTCTTTCCAGAGAGCAGCCGCAAGTTCCGGGCTCTTGTCAAACTCCTTTGATATCTCCTTGAGTGCGGGTAAGCCTACCCCGAAATTCAGTTTGTAACCCATGCCGGCTTTCCTCATATCGGCCGATGCAATGCCGTTCATGGTAAGCCGCAGTTTCCGCTTTATTTCAAGAACACTCTCCTGAACAGTCATGTTAGAGTTTTGTCAGAGCTGTTGTCACTTGGCAAGTAGGCGTTTCTTATACTGGTGAGGCGCCTCACCCTTTTCCTTAAAAAATGCAGCGTAGAAAGACTGACGGTTGGCAAAACCCGCCATGCCTCCTATCTCATCCATTGTAAGATCCAGGTAACGCTTGTCAACGAGCATATTTGCCGCATCACGTATCCTGAACTCGTTCACCAGACTGGAATAGTTCATTCCGAATCTTGAATTGATCACAGCCGACAGATATCTGGGATTTGTCTTAAGATCCTCGGCCAACTGTTTGGCAGAATAGTTAGGATCGCGGTACTTTTTCTGTGCCACGATAATGGTCAGAATCCCGTCATAGAGTTCATCTGCCAGTTCTGCACGGATAAGACCGCGGTAATCTGCTTCCTTGGCGGCCTTTTCCCTGATTTTGTAAGGTTTCTGATTTGTTTCCATATGGTCAGTTTACGTCCACAAAATAAATCATTTTCCTTCTAATATCAGTCATCGGAATGTCAATATTATTTAAAAAAAATACTGCGGAGTACACAGATTTATCGGGACGGGATTTTTTTGTAATTTTGGCATCAATACGGTTGCCTTGAAATGATAGACCAACTCACCATAGAGAAGATACTCGATGCCGCCAACATTGTGGATGTGGTGTCCGAGTTCGTAACCCTGCGCAGGCGGGGTGTCAACTATGTGGGTCTGTGTCCGTTCCACAATGAGAAGACCCCGTCATTCTACGTATCACCCTCCAAGGGAATCTGCAAATGTTTCAGTTGCGGCAAGGGAGGCAACGCCATCCATTTCCTTATGGAGCACGAGCAGATGTCATTTCAGGATGCCGCCGAATGGCTGGCCAACAAGTATGGCATCCCGTTCCGCAAACGTGAACTTACCGACTCAGAGAAGGCCCTGCAGAACGAGCGCGAGTCAATGTTCATTACCAATCAGTTCGCATTGGATTTCTTCAAGGATACGCTGCTTAACACCGAGAAGGGCCGCGCCATAGGTCTGGCCTATTTCCGCAAGCGCGGATTCCGCGATGACATACTTGAAAAGTTCCATCTGGGTTACTGTCCCGATGAGCCCGATGCACTGGCCCGCGCCGCACTGGCCAAGGGATTCACCAGGGAGAACCTCATCAAGACCGGACTCTGCTACGAGCGCGAGAACGACGGCAGCCTCCGAGACCGGTTCCACGGCCGAGTGATATTCCCTGTACACTCCATATCGGGCAAGGTGGTAGCATTCGGCGGCCGCATAATGAGTGCCGATGCCAAAGTGGCCAAATACGTGAACTCTCCCGAGAGCGTGATCTACTCCAAGAGCCGCGAACTCTACGGACTCTGGCAGGCCAAGCAGGCCATAGTACGCAAGGACCGCTGTTTCCTGGTTGAGGGTTATGCCGATGTCATCAGCATGTTCCAGAGCGGAGTTGAGAACGTTGTTGCATCCAGCGGAACATCACTCACTCCCGGTCAGATACGTCTGATACACCGTTTCACCAACAACATAACGGTGCTCTATGACGGCGATAGGGCCGGCATCAAGGCTTCGCTTCGCGGCATAGACATGCTGCTGGCCGAGGGCATGAACGTAAAGGTTCTTCTGCTGCCCGACGGCGAGGATCCCGACAGCTTTGCACAGGGTCGCGGCGCCACCGCCTTCCAGCAGTACATCGACACCCATCAGGTGGATTTCATCAAGTTCAAGGTCAACCTTCTTATGGAGGATGCCCAGGATGACCCCTACAGCCGCAGTGAACTTATCAAGAGTATCACGCAGAGCATATCGGTCATACAGGATCCCATTGTAAGGTCCGTATATATAACCGAGTGCAGCCAGATAATGAAGATTGATGAGCGTCTGCTCATTAACGACGTGAACCGCCGCCAGCGCGAGCAGGCCCAGACCGCCGTGCAGACCCCGCGTCCATCGCAATCCACCGATGAAAACGGGCAAAATCAGGAAACATCGGCACCGGAGCCGGCCGATCCGGAGGCTCCCGCAGAGCCCGCTCCCGAGCCTCAGATATCGGCCGAGGAGAAACTCCGTCAGGACATACGCACTCTCAAACGCGAGGGCCTGGGACCCATGATGGAAAAGGAGCGTCTGCTGTCACAACTCATCGTAAGATACGGAGGCAAAGTGATGTGCACATTCCAGGATGAGGAAGGTAAAGATCAGGACATGACTGTGGGACAGTTCATTGTCGGATCGCTCCAAAATGACGGGCTTGAGTTCCGCCATCCGGTCTACAAGCGTTTCGTGGAACTCATGGCCGAGCATGTAGACGAGAAGGATTTCAATACCGAGAAGTTCTTCATGTCCCACCCCGAGACATTCGTTAGCCTCACGGCCGCCAGCCTCATGGAGGAGCGTTACCAACTCAGCAACCTCTTCAAGGACAACAAACCCTCCGAGGATGAGAACTACCTCTTCAAGCTGACCCGCCACATCATGGCCGATTACCAGATGGAGGTGGTCCGCCTTGAAATCAAGAAAATAGAAAAAGAGATCCAAGAGGCCACATCGGACACTCTTGCATCTCTTCAAACCCGCTACCAGCAACTCCTGGCCGCCCGCGCCGAACTCTCCCGCACCCTGGGCGACCGCGTCATCACTCTGTAAATGCAACGCTATTGCAACGCCTTAAGTTTGCTTTAAGACTTGGGGGCCGGTACTTTTGCCAAAGAAACGATTCATTTAACAATTTGGCTAATCCGGTATTCTATGAGTAGTATGAAAAGAAAAAACGCATTTTTGTTTGCAACGGCACTGTTGTGCACAGTCGCACCCGCCAGTGCCCGAAAGGCCCGTATTATGGAACAGAACCAGGGTAGCATTACGTTTGTAGTTGATGAGAACCTTCCCAAACCGCAAAACAGTTACATTAACGGCCTGTCACAGTCCGAACGGATAGAGCGCTTTGGCCAAGAGACATATCAAATACTGGATAATGGTTACATTGCTGCCAGTTTTTGGGACATGCCTCTTTCTCTTAATAACGCCCCGTTCTTTGGAGGAATGGTTGCGGCTTTTGCCGATCATCGGCCAATAACACTTTCACCCGATGTAATCTGGATGCTCATAAGCCTGGCATTCTCACATGACGTAAATGCCAATCCCCAAAAGTTCCGTGACAAACTGGTGGATTTTGACGGAAAGATTGATCTGGTAGTCCAGACTGAATACCCACTCTATCATCCCGACTTTGACTGGACCGCAACCATTGACGGCTTTGCCAGGCAGATTGATGCCAACACCAAGAACAACGTGGCAAAACTTATTACGGCCGATTTCTCAACCACCGGAACCGTTGAGCGCATGGCATCTGAGATAGTTCTGATGGAAACCACCAAATCATTCTTTGAGTTTATAGAAGTCTATGTGGCATGCGGAATCCCGTCCGTGACTCTTACAGGTACCGTAGAGGATTGGCAATCCATCCTTGACAAGACCGCACGTCTGCGTCAATTGGGCGCTGGCAAGTGGGCATCGGACCTTAAGCCCATACTGGAGCAGTTCGTTGAGGCTGCCAAGGGCAACCCGGATCAGGCTTTCTGGCAGGATATTGTAATGAAGAACACGCCAGAGAACCTGCGTGGCGGAGGCTGTTCAATGAAGAAGGCAGCCAAAGTGGACGGCTGGTTCCTCAAGTTCATTCCTTATGACAAAGACGGAAAACCTACACCTTCAAAAGTTCCCTACGACTATAGGGATTTCCCCTCTCAAATGGCATCGGCACCGGTCAAATATGTAGAAATTGATCCTGAAACCGGAAAAACCTTAGAAACTGTTACATTGAATCTCACCGGAGGTATCGCTGGATATATGGCCGATGATAACGACTGCGTATCATTCCAGATTGGCTGGGCAGTGAGCAGGTCCAAGGAGGATAAGAACAGCGATAGATTCAAAGAGGAGGCAGAATTGGGATTAGGAGTACAACTCCGTGTAACCAAAGTACCCGAAGAACTTCGTTCCGTCCAACACTATGGCGCACTGGAACTGCAATTTACCGATAAGGTTGAGATACCCGAATGGATGGATACTATGGATATTGAATATCTTGTCGTTAAGGGAAGAAAGTCTATCGGACAGAGAAAAGACCTGAAGCGCCGTTTCGGGGATCGGATCCACTTCCGATGAAAAGATACCATTGGGGACGGTTCTCTTTGTCACCAAAAGTGGCCAAAGAGAACCGTCCCCAATGGCTCTAGAGAACCGTCCCCAATGGCTCTACTTGCGCGAGATAAGATTCATGAACTCCTCGCGGGTCTTGGCCTGGTTGAATGCGCCGGTGAAATCGGATGTGGTGGTGACTGAATTCTGCTTCTCCACGCCGCGCATCTGCATGCACATGTGGCTGGCCTCGATGACCACCATCACGCCGAGCGGCTGGAGGGTTTCCTGAATGCAGTCTTTGATCTGTGATGTCATGCGTTCCTGCACCTGCAGGCGACGTGCGAACACATCGACCACACGGGCTATCTTGCTGAGTCCTGTTATATAACCATTGGGAATATATGCCACGTGAGCCTTGCCGTAGAATGGCAGCATATGGTGCTCACAAAGAGAATAGAAGTCAATATCTTTTACTATAACCATCTGCCTGTAATCCTCCTTGAACATTGCTGACTTGAGGATGGCCGAAGGATCCATTTCATAACCGCTGGTAAAGTCAAGAAGGGTCTTTGCCACACGCAGAGGAGTGCGTACCAGACCTTCACGTCCGGCATCGGGTTCAATAAGTTTAAGTATCTCCTCGTAGTGATGCTTCAGTGCAAGAAACTTCTCGGACTGCTCATCGGAATATGGTATCAATGAACTCATAGCGGGATTATTATCTCCTGATTCGGTAAAATGAACATACCCTTGTAAGGGGTCTCTTTTCTAAGTTTGCGCAGTACATCATAGGCCTCCTCGTAATAAAGGAAATCACCTACGGTGCATAACCAGCGCGGGTTCTTGAACTCTGTGTGTACCGGCAGGTCGGGGTACTT
>JAEEGH010003931.1_pt1 | contig 38560 bp, 33 predicted proteins | sample 9134181 | NCBI WGS metagenome assembly JAEEGH01 (sample SAMN16246544, study PRJNA631951) | gut metagenome | biome: gut microbiome; feature: rumen; material: DP-attached | host: Bos | place: Iran: Karaj | collected 2018-10 | reverse complement strand
CGAAGACCATGAACACGATGAAGAAGATGAGGTTCGGCAGCCAGTGCGTCGCCAGCCAGTTGAAGATGTCGGCCGTCACGGTCTCGCCGCCAAGAAGGCGTGTGAGGCCGATGATGACGCAGATGGGCACCGTGTACAGCAGGACGATGAAAAGACCGTACATGAAGGCCTTGAAGCGCCCTTGGTGCACGTTCTCGGACCCCTTCAGGAAGAAGGAGATCGTCATCGGAATCATCGGGAAGACGCACGGGGTGAGCAGCATCGCGAAGCCCCAGAGAATGGCTTCGATGATGAGGGCCCACAGACCCTTTCGGTCTCCCTTTTCCGGATCTCCGATGGCGGTCTGATGGGCGGCCGCGTCGACGGCGCCGAGGGTGACCGTGAAGGCGTATTCCTCCGGAAATCCGCACATGTCGTCCGTGCAGGCCTGCCACAGGACGGAACCCTCCACCGTGGTGCCCGGCTCCGCCGTCACTTCCTGGGAAAAGACGGCTTTCTTGAAGAAGACAAGGTCCTCCTTGAACTGGACGGGTTCCGTCACTTCTTTCAGCGGACCGGCGGTGACCTCGGTGGCATACTCCACTTCGACGGGATTGCCGATGCCCGGATTGATGCCGTAAATGTGTTTTCCGTCTACGATTTTGGCGGTGAATGTCAATTGGAAAGTCTGCCCGGACACCTGCTCGGACGTCACTTTCCAGGTTGCGGACGGAGCGTCGTCGAACCCCTGGGCAAAAGCGGCGGCGCCCATGAGGAGCGCCGTCAGGATGGAGAGCAGACTACTTCGCATAAGCCACCGATCTCGTTTCCCGGATGACGGTGATCTTCACCTGGCCCGGATAGGTCATTTCGTCCTGGATCTTCTTGGCGATTTCGCCGGAGAGAACCTCGGCGTCATGGTCGGACACCTGGTCCGCGCCCACGATGACGCGGAGTTCGCGGCCGGCCTGGATGGCGTAGGACTTGGTCACGCCCGGATAGGCGGCGGCGAGGTCCTCCATGCCCTTGAGGCGCTTGATGTAGGACTCGATCACCTCCCGGCGTGCGCCCGGACGGGCGCCGGAGATGGCGTCTCCCACCAGCACGAGCGGGGCGTAAAGGGAAGTCATTTCGGTCTCCTCGTGGTGCGCGCCGATGGCGTTGCAGATTTCGGGCTTCTCCTTGTACTGCTCGGCGAGCTTCATGCCCAGGAGGGCGTGCGGGAGATCCGGCTCCTCTTCGGACACCTTGCCGATATCGTGCAGCAGGCCGGCGCGTTTGGCGATCTTCGGGTTCAGACCCAGTTCGGAGGCCATGATGGCGCAGATGTTCGCCACTTCCCGGGAGTGCTGCAGCAGGTTCTGTCCGTAGGAGGAACGGTATTTCATGCGGCCGATCAGACGGACGAGCTCCATGGACAGTCCGTGGATGCCGAGGTCGATGCAGGTGCGTTTGCCGGTTTCGAGAATCTCGTCCTCCAGCTGCTTCTGGACTTTGGTGACGACTTCCTCGATGCGGGCCGGATGGATGCGGCCGTCGATCACCAGCTGGTGCAGGGCCAGGCGGGCGACCTCGCGGCGGACCGGGTCGAAGGCGGACAGCATGATGGCGTCCGGGGTGTCGTCCACGACGATTTCCACGCCGGTGGCGGCCTCCAGGGCGCGGATGTTGCGGCCTTCGCGGCCGATGATGCGGCCCTTGATTTCGTCATTGTCGATCGGGAAGGTGGTGACGGCATTTTCGATGGCCGTTTCCGTGGCGGTGCGCTGGATGGTGTTGATGACGATGCGCTTGGCCTCCTTGGCGGCGTTCAGGCGGGCTTCGTCGATGGTGTCGTTGATGTAGGCCTGGGCTTCGGTGCGGGCCTCGGCCTTCATGTTCTCCACCAGCTGGGCCTTGGCCTCCTGGGCCGTCATGCCGGCGATGGATTCGATCTGGCGGTTGGCCTGCTCGATGCGCAGCTCGCATTCCTCCTCCTTCCGTCTGAGGGCTTCCTGCTGCCCCTTGAGGGAGGACTTGATGTTCTCGACCTCCTTGTTCTTGCGGTCCAGCTCGCCCAGCTTCTGGTTCACGGTGTTCTCCTTCTGCTTGACGCGGGATTCGGCGTCGCGCAGCTGGGCGTTCTTGCCGTTCACGTATTCTTCGTGCTCCGCCTTGAGGTTGAGGAACTTCTCCTTGGCCTGGAGAATCTTGTCGTTCTTGATCTTCTCCGCTTCGATTTCGGCCTTTTCCAGGATCTCGTCCCGCTTGCCCCGGAGGATGGATTTCCGGATGAGTATGTAGGCCGCCAGGGCCAGAGCGGCTCCGACGATAAATCCGACGAGTAGTGATACGATGTTCATAATATATTGTGTTATAAATGGTTGTCAAAAAAAGGCAGGCCTCCTTCCGGAGACCTGTCTCTTGTGAAAAAAACCGCCGCCATCCATGTCGGAAAATCTTATGGATAAGATTTGAGTTCCGACCAGTTGCTGATATCCCACGTCCCGCCTCGCGGCGGAATCCCCGTTCGGGTCACCTGGGCCCGTCATCCCTGGTCTGAGTAAACTCGGTACGTTGTATTACGTTGTTTTCAGAGGGGGATGCGCGGCGGCTATGTCATTTCATCCGGGCCAGATAGTTCGCCATGTCCTTGCCGAGCTGTTCCGCTTCCGCCTCCTTGGCGGCCATTTCGCGCTGGATGTTGATCCGGCAGACGCCCTCGTTGAGCGCCACCATGGACATCAGCTCCACCAGATTCTTGCCCGGGTTCCTCCGCGTGAAGGTCTCGAGGCGCCGGTTGATGGCGTCCGCGGCCAGGCGGATGACCTCTTCCTGCTCCGGGGTGGGGGCAGTGAGGTTGAACGTCCGTTCTGCGATCTTGATGCTGATTTTCTGGTCCATATGCTAGTTTTCCAGCCAGGAGATGCACTTGTCTATCTCCCGTATCAGTTGATCCATTTTTTCTTTGGCGGCGCGGTGGTCGCCGCCGGCGGTAAAGGCTTCAGTCAGTTTCAGGGTCTCTATCTGGGACTCGAGTTCCAAGATCTGTCTCCTGCAGGCCTCGCCGGTTTCCTTGCTCGCATGTAACTCTTCGCGGAGACGGTCGTTCTCCACTTTCTCAGCCTCATAGCGGGCAATCAGCTCTTCGATGTGTTTCCTTACCTCTTCAAGCATGGCCGGTCCGGTACCTAATCGATGCAAATTTAATAAAATTCTTTTATTATCGCATCAACCGGCCCGAAAAAAGTAATTGAAAGAAAGGGTTTAGAGTGATTCGATCAGTCTTCTGAAAATTACTGTCATCCGGTCGGCGGCCGCGTTGGCGGCGGCGACTATCACTTCGCCGTCGGTCACATACTCTTCATCGTCGGTGGCGTGGGCCACGTCGGTGATGACGGACATGCCGAAGACCGGGATGCTGCTGTGTCGGGCCACAATCACCTCGGGGACGGTGCTCATGCCCACGGCGTCGCCGCCGATGAGCCGGAAGAACTTGTATTCGGCCGGCGTCTCATAGCAGGGGCCGGAAACGGCGACATAGACACCCTTCTGCAAGGCGATGCCTTCCTCTTCCGCAATCTGTTCCGCCTTCTTGATCAGGCCCGGCTCATAAGGCCGCGTCATGTCCGGGAAACGGGGACCGAATTCGTCCAGGTTCGGGCCGATGAGCGGATTCGGGATCATGTTGATATGGTCGCGGATGATCATCAGGTCGCCGACATGGAAGCCCAGGTTGGTTCCGCCGGCCGCATTGGAGACGAACAGGTATTGGATGCCCATGCGGATCATCACCCGGATAGGAAGGACAACTTGGTTCATCCCATAGCCCTCATAATAGTGGATGCGGCCCTGCATGGCGATGACGCATTTCCCGCCGAGGGTGCCGATGATGAAATTGCCCTTGTGGCCGATGGCCGTGGAAACCGGGAAGCCCGGGATGTCCTTGTAAGGGATGACCAGGGGGTCCTGGATTTCGTCGGCCAGCTTGCCGAGGCCGCTGCCGAGGACGATGCCGACGGTGGGCTTCCGTCCGTCCAACCGCTCGACGAGGTAGTCCGAAGCGGCGTGTATGAATCGTAGGTTGTCAGTCATAAATTCTTGGATTACAGTCTGTTGATCATTTCTCGAATCAAGGCGGTCATCTTGTCGGCCGCGGCGTTGGCGGCGGTCACGACGTCCTGTCCGTCGTTGACATAATCTTCGGCGTAGTCATCGTGCGCTTCGTTCGTGATGACCGAGATGCCGAAGACGGGGACGCCGGCGTGGCGGGCGGCGATGACCTCGGGAACGGTGCTCATGCCCACGGCGTCGCCGCCGATCAGGCGGTAGTATTTGTATTCGGCCGGAGTCTCGTAGGACGGACCGGTGTCGCCCACGTAAACGCCCTCCTTGAGATCGACGCCCTGCTCGGCACCGATGCTCTTCGCCAGTGCGATGAGGGACGGGTCATAGGGGCGCGTCATGTCCGGGAAACGAGGTCCCAGATGATCCATGTTCGGACCGATGAGGGGGTTCGGCAGAAGATTGATATGGTCCTTGATGATCATCAGGTCGCCGATATGGAGGCGGAAGCTCACGCCGCCGGCCGCATTGGAAACGAAGAGTTTCCGGATGCCGATGCTCATCATCACGCGGATGGGCAGGACGACGAGCTCCATGCCATAGCCTTCATAGAAATGGATGCGGCCTTGCATGGCGATGACGGTCTTGCCGCCGAGGTCGCCGACGATGAAATTGCCTTTGTGGCCGAGTGCGGTGGACACGGGAAAACCGGGAATGTCCTGGTAGGGAATGACGAGCTGTTGCCCGATCTGGTCCGCGAGCTTTCCGAGCCCGCTTCCCAGCACGATGCCGATTTCGGGCTTCCGGCCGGCGAGCACGCCGGTCAAGTAGTCCGCGGCCGTGTGGATTCTTTCGATACGAGGGTCCATAGCGTTATGGTTTTTAGTGTTATTGAATCTGGTGAAGGACGCTCCTGGCCCCGGCGAGGATCTCTTCTTCGCCTTCCACCACACGGTTCCGCATCACGAATTTCCCCTCTGCGATGACCGAGGAGATGGTGTCGCTGTGGGCGGTATAGATGAGGTTCGCCAGGAAGGACCCAGGGGACAGGAAGTAAAGGTTGTCGATATCGACGATGGATAGGTCGGCGATGGCGCCTTCCCGGACCTCGCCGGTATCCAGGCCGAGGGCGCGGGCGCCGTTCACGGTGGCGGCGTCCATCAGTTCGTGGAGCGGCATCGCGGAAGGGTCGCCCTCCCAGGCTTTCTGGAACAGGGCCGTCGTCTTCATGGTTTCGAGCATGTCCAGGTTGTTGGAGGAGGACGCACCGTCGGTGCCGAGGCAGATGTTCGCGCCGGCCGTCTTCAGGTCATCGTAGCGGAAACGGTAGCCGGAGGCCAGTTTCGCGTTGGAATTGATGTTGTGGACGCAGTTCACCCGGTGCTTGCCGAGAATCTCGACATCATGGTCGCTTAGCCAGATGGCATGTGCCGCGATCACATGCGGCCCAAGCACGCCCAGCGAATCCAGGTATTCGGTGGGGGAGAGACCGTCATGGGCTTTCCTGCAGTCGATGTTCTCCTTTTCCGTTTCGGACAGGTGGATGTGCAGTTTCATCCCGTGCTCGACGGCGAATTGGCTGGCCCAGAGGATCATTTCCTCGCTGACGGTATATACCGAATGGACCGACATCGCGAGGTGGGAGGCTTCGTCCCATTCCCGGGAGCGCATATAGAGTTCAATGCACTTGCGGCGTTGTTTTTCAGCGGTTTCCTTGTCGAACTGGTCCAGGATGACGAAGGAGATGTAGGGCCGGATTCCCATCTCCCGGGCCGCCTGGCGGGCGTAAGGGGCGAACCAGTACATGTCGTTGAAGGTGGTGGTGCCGCTCCGGATCATCTCCAGGCAGGCAGCCTTCGTGCCCCAATAGATGAACTCATCGTCCATTTTCGCCTCCATCGCCCAGATTTTGGCCAGCCATTTGTCCAGGGGCACGTCCTCGGTGATGCCACGGAGAAGGACCATCGCGGCATGGGTGTGCATGTTGATGAAGCCCGGAATGACGGCTTTCCCGGTGCAGTCCACGGTTTCGTCAGCGACTATGTCTTCCGTCTCCGGGAAGGGGAGGATCCGGTGGATCCGTTTTCCCTGGATGAAGAGGTTGACAGGGGCGCCGTCAAGCTGGATGTTTTTCAGCAGAATCATGGTCCGTCGTCAAAAAAACCGGCAGCGCAGGCAGCCGGTCCGTCAGTTTAGAACTCGTCGAAATGGACATCGGTGAAGGACTTGCCGGGGGCTTCTTCCGCATCGCCTTCCCGGGGTTCCGCCTGGCCGAGGCGGGCGCGGATGAACGCGACGGCGTCTTCGAGCCCTTCGGCGAATTTCTCGAAGTCCTCCTTGTAGAGGAAGATCTTGTGCTTGTCGTAGGTAAAACTGCCGTCGTGCTCCTGGCGGCGTTTACTCTCGGTGATGGTCAGGTAGAAATCGTTGTTCCCCTTGGTGGCCTTGACATCGAAAAAATAAGTGCGCTTTCCGGCACGGACCGGCTTCGAATAGACGTCTTCCGTGTTCCGCTCCTGGGCGCGGGCCCTCTCGTAATCTTCACTGTACATGTCTGTGCCTTTTATTCGATTTGTTCACAAATGTAGGGAAATTATTTAAAAATCGCTAACTTTGTATAAATTATTTGAAACCTATGCTGAATCGAAGAATTCTGCGGATCAAGGCCTTCAAAGTCCTGTATGCATACGCCGAAAACCGGACCATGACTTTGAACGAAGCGCTGTCCGCCCTGGATATATCCTGCGAGGCGACCCGGGACCTGTATCTCTACATGCTCTCCGTCGTCGGTCCGCTCACGGCCGAGGCCGCCCGCCGCACGGAAGCGGCCAGCCACAAGTTCAATCCCACCGAGGAAGAGCTGCATCCGAATCTCAAATTCGTCAACAATGCCTTGGCGCCCCTCCTGGCGGAGGATCCGGATTTCCAGAAGCTGCTGGAACGGAAAAAGCTTTCCTGGGACCAGGACGACGCCCTGGTGAACCAGCTCTACGAGTCCGTCAGGACACGCCCTTATTATGCCGCCTACATGGCGGATCCGGAGATTTCCCTCGCGCAGGACGTCCGGCTTTTCAAGAAAATCTTCGAGCACGAATTCGAAGACAACGACGCCCTCTGGCAGATCCTGGAAGACCGTTCCATCTACTGGACGGACGACCTTCCATACGCCCTCTCCTGCGATATCCGCAGCCTGGATGAAATCGCCCGTACGGGCCGCTGGAACCTTCCGCCCCTGTACCAGAGCGATATCCTGGCCTCGCAGGGCAAGCCCGTGGACAGCGACGGCGAGTTCGTCAAGCGCCTTCTCACCACGGCTTTCGGCCGTTTCGGAGAGTACTGCGACAAGGTGGCCGGTTCCGTCCGGGGCTGGGACCGCGACCGGCTCTTCACGACAGACATCGTCCTCATCGCCATGGGCCTTGCCGAAGCCGAGGCCTTCCCGGAAATCCCCCTGAAGGTCACCATCAACGAATACGTGGACATCTCCAAGTACTACTCCACTCCCAAGAGCGGATCCTTCGTCAACGGCCTGCTGGACCGTCTGATCAAGGAAAGCGTCGCCGAGGGCCGCGTGAACAAGACCGGCAAGGGTCTCCTTTAGTCCAATCAACAAATCCAGAATATGAAAACACTCTTCCTGATTCTCCAGCCGGCCCAGGGCCAGCCGCAGGGCAGTTCCGCCTCCATGTGGATCCTTCTCCTGCTGATGTTCGTCGTGATGTATTTCTTCATGATCCGTCCGCAGCGCAAGCAGCAGAAGGAACTGGAAGCCTTCCAGAACTCGCTCCAGAAGGGCGACAAGGTGATCATCGGCAACAGCGGTATCTTCGGTGAGATCGTCGAGGTGAACGACCGCACCGCCCTTGTCCGTGTGGACGGCGACGTCAAGCTCCGCGTGGCCAAGCAGGTCCTGACGAAGGACAGCACCGGCGGCGCACAGTAGTCCCACGTCCTTCCGTGAAACGGAAATTCCGGTTGCCGTTGCGGGGCAGGGAGTGGCTCTTGTTCGCTACCTCCCTGTTGCTCGCCATGCTCATCTGGTTCCTCAGCAACATGTCCCGGTCCTATTCGGGCGTGCTGGGGGTTCCCGTGGTCGCGGAATGCAACCTGCAGGGTTACAGCAACGTTTCTTCCAATTCCGCCATGCTGTCCGCCCGCTGCCGTGCGGATGGTTTCCGGCTTCTGCGGGAGGGAACCCGCCGTTCGCGCCGCCCCGTCCGTGTCGCTTTCGACCGGGCGGATGTCCGGCATGATACGGGCGAGCGTTTCTTCGTCACGGGCAACGTGATGAACAACTACCTGCGGCAGATCTTCGGGGACAAGGTGGACGTGGAAGACATTGTGACCGACACCCTGTTCTTCCTGTTCTCGCCGGAGAACAACAAACGGGTTCCCGTCAATTTCGCCGGGGATTTCTCCTACCGCAGCCAGTACATGGCCTCCGGGCCGCTCAAGTTGGTGCCGGATTCAGTGACCGTTTACGGCGAGAAAGCCCGGCTGGACCTGGTGGACCATGTGTCCACAAGCCCGGTATATCTGGACGATGTCCATGACGTGCAGCACGGTACCCTCAAGCTGCGGCGAATCAAAGGTGTACGCATCTCGGATGAGGAAGTGTCCTATGAGCTCCCGGTTTCCCGGTATGTGGAGATGCGTTCCGAACTGCCGGTGTCTGTTCAGAATGTTCCAGGCGGCCGTCATCTCGACGTGTTCCCGTCCCGGGCGACGGTCATCCTGCACTGCACTTTCCCCGTGGGCCGCGATCCGTTCGAATCCTTCGAACTTTTCATCGACTACGCCGACTTCGCTTCCTCCCTGTCCGGCCGTTGTGTGGCCCGTGTGACGGAGCTGCCCCGGGGCGTGCTCGACTTCCGGGTGGAGCCGGCCGTGTTCGACTGCATCGAGACGGACTGATTCCATGAAGACGGTCATCCTCACAGGGGGAATCGGCAGCGGCAAGTCTGCCGTCTGTGCCTGTCTCAGGGCACGGGGCGTTCCCGTATACGACTCCGACTCCCGGACCAAATCCCTGTATGACCGTGACCCTGCCCTGGTCGGGCGGCTGGAAGCGGTGCTTGGTGTCGGTCTTCGGACGACAGAAGGGTGTCTGGACCGCCGCCGGCTGGCGGGACTCATCTTCTCCGATCCGGCCAGGAAGGCCGCCGTCGAGGCGGTCGTCCATCCTGCCGTCCTGGCGGATTTCCGCCGGTGGAAGCGTTGGCAGCGTCCGAAGGGATGGACCTACGGCCCGGTCCCCTTCGTGGTCCTGGAATCGGCCATCATCCTGTCCTGCCCGGTCTTCGACGGTATCGGCGACCGGACGGTCCTGGTGGACGCGGACGAGGAAGTCCGCCTGCGCCGGGCCGTCGCCCGGGACGGTTCGGATCCCGAAGATGTCCTCCGGCGGATCCGCCAGCAGCATTTCGACCTTTCCCGCGTGGATGCCGTCCTCCGGAACGACGCTTCCCTGGAAGCCCTGTCCGTCGAGACGGACCGCGTTTTTCTGAATTTATTCCTATCTTTGTAAATCAATCAACATTATACGACATGAAAACCGACCTTGCCAAAACCCTTTCCGTCCGCGGTCAGCGCGGACTGTTCTCCTATATCGCCCAGTCGCGCAGCGGCGCCATCGCCGAGTCCCTCAAGGACCACAAGCGCACGAATTTCACGGCGAACAGCGGTATCACCACCCTGGCGGACATCTCCATCTACACGCTGGAGGGGGAAATGAAGTTGAAGGATGTCTTCCTCAAGCTCCAGTCCGTTCTCGGGGATGCCGATGCTCCGTCCTCCAAGGCTTCTCCCGACGAAATCAAGGCCTTGTTCGAAAAGGCCATCCCGGACTATGACGCCGACCGTTTCTATGTGTCCCACATGAAGAAGGTGGTGGACTGGTACAACGAACTGAAGAACTTCGCCTCCCTCGACTTCGTGGAAGAGGAGGAGGAAACCCCTGAGGCCGAAGCGTAATGCCCACCCTTCAGGTCATCACCCTGGGGTGCTCCAAGAACACGGTGGACACGGAACACCTCCTGTATCAGGTACGGGACTCCTATGAGATCGTGCCGGAAGGGGAGGAGCGTCCGGTGGACGTGCAGCTCATCAACACCTGCGGCTTCATCGGTGATGCCAAGGAACAGTCCGTCCAGACCATCCTGGCTTCCGTCCAGCGCAAGAAGGAAGGGGAGATCGGCCGCCTGCTGGTGTTCGGCTGCCTTTCCCAGCGCTATCCCCGGGAGCTTCCGGACCTGATTCCCGAAGTGGACGGCTGGTTCGGCGCCCGGGACCTGGATCCCGTCATCAAGGCCCTCGGCTGCCAGCCTGATTCCGCATCGGCCCACCGCCGGGTCCAGACAGACGGGGTGCATCCCTATGCATACCTGAAGATTTCGGAAGGTTGCGACCGCCGCTGCTCCTATTGCGCCATTCCGCTCATTCGCGGACCGCACCGTTCCGTGCCGATGGAAACGCTGGTGCGTGAGGCGGAAGAGCTGGCCGCCCAAGGCGTCCGGGAGCTGGTGATCATCGCGCAGGATACGACCTATTACGGACTGGACCTGTATAAGAAACGTTCGCTTGCGGAACTGCTCCGCAAACTTTCCGCCGTGGACGGCATCGAGTGGCTCCGCATCCACTATTCCTATCCGGCCGACTTTCCGGAGGACGTCCTCGACGAAATGGCGGACAATCCCAAGGTCTGCCGTTACATGGACATTCCGCTCCAGCATATCTCCGATCCGGTCCTGGACAAGATGCACCGCCATGTGGACGGTGCCTGGACGCGGGAACTCATCCACCGGATGCGGGAAAAGGTTCCAGGCGTCGTCCTCCGTACGACAATGATCGTCGGCCATCCCGGGGAGACGCCGTACGCCTTCCGGCAACTGCTGAAATTCGTCGAAGAAGCCCGTTTCGAACGTCTCGGTGCGTTTACCTATTCCGAGGAGGAAGGCACTTACGGTGCCGGGCATTTCAATGACTCGGTTTCTCCGCGGACGAAGAAAATGCGCCTGTCCCGCCTGATGGAACTGCAGCGTGGCATTTCTCTTGCATATAATCTTTCTCGTGTGGGGACGGAAGTCCGTGTCCTGGCGGACGATTTCGTGGACGGCATCCTCGTGTGCCGCAGCGAGTTCGAAAGCCCGGAGGTGGACGGCGAGATCCTGGTGAAGTATGATTCGGACCTGTTCGAAAGGGTGGAACCCTGGTCGCTGGTCGGTCAGTTCTTCCGGGTGAGGATCGTCTCCGCAGATGAATATGATTTGACCGCAGAACTTGTCGAATTATGAGAAGATTCACCCTGACCATGGGGCTTGCCGCCCTGGCGCTGGCCGCTTGTTCGCCCCAAACCTTGACGTTGAACGTTGACATGCGCCATCCGTCCAAATCCGGTATCGACCTGAGCCGGAAGACGATGTCCGTCGTTTACATGGACGACGGTGCGGCGGACACCGCATTCAGCAACGGCGTGGCCTCCAGCCTGGCCCGCAGCCTGGAGGAGGACTATTTCGCCGGCCGCGAAGCCGTCGGCGTATACAAGATTCCCGCGGACTCCGTATCCCTGGACCTGATGCACCGGCTGGTGATCGACACGGGCGACGATGTCGTCTTCCTGATCGGTCCGCCCGCATTCGGCGAGGTGGCCCTGTCCGATAACGTTGCCCGGAAGGATTCGAAGAGTGTCGATTCCGCCTACGTCACCCAGGCTCAGATTCCTTACAACGCGAAGTTGTTCGTTTACGACAGCATGGCCAAGGATGACCGGATGCAGATGTTCCGCGGCAGCAGCATCCTTCGCACCCCGGTTTACAACAACGGCGTGACCGCGAAGGAATACCTGAAAGAGCTGGCTTTGAAAAACAAGGCGGAAGGCGCCGACCTGGTGGGCAAGCAGATCAGCAACCGTTTCGTCCCCACATGGAAGACGGAGGGTTACTCGCTGTATTATTTCGAGGGTTGGGATGAAGACTGGGTCAATGCGGTTTACCTGGCCTACGATATGAATTGGAAGCAGGCGGCGGATATCTGGATGAAGAAAGTCAACGACAACAGTTACACCAAGCGGGCCTGTGCCTGCTACAACACGGCCCTGGCTTTCTACATGATGGGCGACCTGAACCTGGCCACCAAGTGGCTGGACCGTGCCGACCAGTATGGCACGCCAAGCCTCTCCCCGGGTCTCCGCAAGCGGATCGAAGCCCGGAAATAATCCATGCAGCCCGAGAACGCGTATATGTTCCCAACCTCCGTGAAGGAGGTGCAGGCGCTGGGGTGGGATTACATCGACATAATCCTGGTGACCGGCGACGCGTTCGTGGACCATCCGTCCTTCGGGACGGCCGTCATCGCCCGGTGGCTCCAGAAATGGGGTTACCGGGTTGCCGTCGTCCCCCAGCCGAACTGGCGGGACGACCTCCGCGACTTCCGGAAACTTGGGGCGCCGCGGCTGTATTTCGGGGTCAATTCCGGGGCGATGGACTCGATGGTGAACCATTACACCGCCTCCAAGCGCCTCCGGCATGACGACGCCTACACCCCCGACGGCAAGGCCGGCGCCCGTCCCGACTATGCCGTCACGGTCTATACGAAGATCCTGAAGGACCTGTATCCCGATGTCCCGGTTATCATCGGCGGCATCGAAGCCTCTCTCCGCCGCCTTACGCATTACGACTACTGGAAGGACTGCCTCATGCCCTCCCTCCTTGTCACTTCCGGCGCCGACTACCTCTGTTACGGTATGGGTGAACGCCCGATGCTGGCGCTGACCCGGGGGATTGAGAACCGATGGAACCGCCACAGGATGGAGTCCATTCCCCAGATTGCTTTCTATCATACAGGGAAATACAAGTGTCCGGAGGGGGACTCCCTTTCCGGAGCATTTGCCCGGATAGGGTCGCGAAGCGACGCGGAGGAAAGGGAGTCCCCCTCCGGCGTATTGGTGCTTCATAGTTTTGAGGAGTGCCAGAAGGACAAGTTCAAGTTCGCGGAGAATTTCCATTGGATCGAGACACATGCGAACATGATGCATCCGGATACGATCATCGAGCCGGTGGGGGAGGGATATGTGCAGATCAATCCACCGTATCCGACGGCGACGACCGAGGAGATGGATTCGTTCTGGGACTTGCCGTTCACGAAGCTGCCGCATCCACGTTACAAGGGGAAGCGGATTCCCGCGTATGACATGATCAAGTTTTCGGTCAATACGCACCGGGGGTGTTTCGGCGGGTGCAATTTCTGCACGATTGCGGCGCATCAGGGGAAGTTCATATCTTCCCGCAGCGAGGCGTCCATCCTGAAGGAAGTCCGTGCGCTGAACAATCTGCCGGACTTCGCCGGGAACATTTCCGACGTGGGTGCGCCGACGGCCAACATGTACGGGATGCACGGGAAGAATCAGGAAATCTGCGCGAAGTGCAAGCGCCGTTCCTGCCTGTTCCCGGCCCGGTGTCCGAACCTGGACTGCGACCATACGCGCCTGATGGACCTGTATCACCGGATCGACAAAACCAAGGGCATCCGGCATTCCTATATCGGCAGCGGCATCCGGTACGACCTGTTCCTGACCGAGGACGGTTTTGTGGACGAGAGTTCGAAGCCCTATCTCCGGGAACTGGTGCTGGACCATACTTCCGGCCGCTTGAAGGTGGCGCCGGAGCATACGGAGGACCATGTGCTCCAGAAGATGGGGAAACCCTCCTTCCGCCTGTTCGAACGGCTCAGGGAGGAGTTCGACCGGATCAACCGCGAGGCGGGAACCCATGTGGGGCTGGTCCCGTATTTCATTTCGTCGCATCCGGGATGCACGCTGAAGGATATGGAAAGGCTGGCGAACCATCCGGCCCTGAAGGGGATCTGGATGGACCAGGTGCAGGATTTCACGCCTACGCCGATGACCACCTCCTCCGTGATGTTCTGGTCCGGATATGACCCCAGGGACCTCAAACCTGTGTTCACCGAACGGGACATGGACAGGAAACGGGCGCAGAAATCCTTCTTCTTTCAAAATTCTTCGAAAAAAAGTGGAACGGGTATTTCCAAATCCAAAAAAAGGCGCTAATATTGTACCCGAAACCTTAAACCCGACAACCGATGGCAGACAACAAGAAAAGACACGTCGTAAGCTATGAGAAAATGCCTTTGAATCCCGAACTTGCGGCCGCCTTTGCCGAAAAGTATCCCCGTGGATTCAGTGACTACCTGACCGACCTCGTAAAATATCCCAAGCCGGACGGGACCTCATTCTACGCCGTGACCGTGGAGATTCCCGACGCCATCTATCTGGTGAAGATCAATGTCAAGACCGACGACCTCGAAGATGTCGAGCGCTGGCTCGAAGGCGAGGAAGACGCCGAGAACGAAGCCGTGGCCGGCGGCAGCGCCGACGCCTCGGATGCGGCCGGAGAGACCCTGCCCGACGACAACATCGCCCAGTACGGCAGCGGATCCGACGACGAATAAGCCATGGACAACAATGGCGTGAGATATTTCTGGGGCCCGCTACGGGCCCTTTTGCATAAAATGCCGGAGAGGAGCCGCATCCCCATCCTTTCCGTCGTCACCGGCATCCTGTGCGGCCTGGCGGCCGTCCTGCTGAAGGTGACCATCCGCGCCATCCATCACGGTCTCGACTCCCTGGTCGGGGATGCGAACTGGCTCTTCCTGCTCCTGCCCGGCGTGGGCATGCTCCTGAGCCTTCTCATTGTCCGGTACATCGTCCGGGACAACATCGGCCACGGCGTGACGAAGGTCCTGCAGGCCGTTTCCAAGAACGAATCCAAGATCAAGCGGCACAACCTGTTCTCCTCGCTGGTGACCAGCGCCCTTACGATCGGTTTCGGCGGATCGGTCGGTGCCGAGGCCCCGATCGTCTATACGGGTGCGGCCATCGGCTCCAACCTGGGCCGATACATGGGCCTTTCCTACCGGGGCATGACCCTCCTGCTGGGCTGCGGTGCTGCCGGTGCGGTGGCGGGCATCTTCAATGCACCGCTCGCCGGCGTCCTTTTCACGCTGGAGATCCTCCTGTTCAACCTGTCGATGAGTTCCCTCCTTCCGCTGCTCCTTTCTTCGGCGTCAGCGACGGTGGTATCCTATCTTATCCTGGGACGTGAAACCCAGTTTGCCTGCACCCTGGTGCCGTTTTCGATGCGGAATATCCCGTTCTACCTCCTCCTGGGCGCATTCTGCGGTTTCTGTTCCCTGTATTTCATCAAGATGACGCTCAAGCTGGAGGACGGGTTCGGAAAAATGAAGAATCCCTGGCTCCGCTGGGCGCTTTGCGCGGCCGGTTTGGGCCTGCTGATCTTCCTCTTCCCGCCGCTGTACGGCGAGGGGTATGAGGATGTGGGCCATCTCCTAAATGGGCACGCCGAAGGTGCTGTGTGGTTTTTCGCACTGATTCTCCTGCTGAAAGTGTTTGCGATGACCTTCACGAATGCGGGCGGCGGTGTCGGCGGAACCTTCGGCCCGACGCTGTTCGTCGGCGCCATTGCAGGCTACGTGCTCGCATCGTCCTTGAACCTTGTCCGGCCGGGTCTGGTCCCGGTCCCCAATTTCGTGCTGGTCGGCATGGCCGGCCTCATGGCGGGCGTGATGCAGGCACCGATGACGGCCATCTTCCTGATCGCCGAAGTGTCAGGCGGTTACGAACTCCTGACCCCGTTGATCCTCACGGCAGCCTTCTCCTACGGTACCACCCGCATTTTCGAGAAGTACTCCATCTATACGAAGCGTATCGCGCAGACGGGAGAACTTCTTACCCACGATTCCGACCAGGCCGTCCTGACGCTCCTGAAGACGGAATCCCTGGTGGAGAAAGACTTCGTCCCCGTGCGTATCGATGACAGCCTGCAGGCCCTTGTCGATGCCGTTGCCGTCTCCAGTCGCAACATTTTCCCGGTCTTGGACGCCAAGAAGCGTTTCCAGGGGTATGTGGACATGGCTTCCATCCGGCAGGACATGTTCCGGACCGACCTGTACGAGACGGCCAAGGTTTACAATTATATGCGCTCCGCGCCGGAGTATGTCCATCCGGACGAGCCCATGGACAGCGTCATGCGGAAATTCGAGAAGACGGGTGCCTGGAACCTGCCGGTGGTGGATGACGAGCGCCGGTACATAGGCTTCGTCTCCAAGTCCAAGATATTCAACGCATACCGTGAGGAACTCCGCGACTTTTCACAAGATTGAACTGATAACCGGAATATCATGAAACGACTCTCTGTGTCCCTGGCGGCCCTGTTGTCGCTCCTGGCCTTGTCATGCTGCCAGCCAAAGGAGAAGGTGGAACCCCTTCCCGTGATGTCCTTCAATGTCCGTTACGGCACGGCAAAAGACAGCAACTATGTTTGGCAGAACCGCAAGGATGCCGCCTGTGCGATGATCATGGACCAGCATCCCGCCGTGTTCGGCGTGCAGGAGGCGCTGGATTTCCAGCTTGCCTATTTCGAGGAGCACTGCCCGGGCTACAAGTATGTGGGCGTCGGCCGTGAAGACGGTGTCCACGAAGGAGAACACATGGCCGTTTTCTATGACACCGAGCGCATCGACCTGGAAGAATGGGGGACGTACTGGCTTTCCGAGACCCCTTTCAAGCCTTCCCTGGGCTGGGATGCCGCCTGCCGGCGGACGGCCACCTGGGCGCTTCTGAAGGACAAGGCGACGGACCGTCACTTCTATTTCGTGAACACGCATCTGGACCATGTGGGCAAGGAAGCGCGTCGTAACGGTCTGATCCTTCTGGTGGAACGAATCGGCGCAATGAATCCGGAGGGGTACCCGATGGTCCTCACGGGCGACATGAACGTCTATCCCGACGATCCCTGCCTGAACGAACTCCGCACCCTGATGCAGGATTCCCGCCAGACGGCCCCGGTGACGGACGACGGCCAGACCTGGCATGACTGGGGCAAGGTCAGCGGCAACCCGCCGATCGACTATGTCTTCTACGCCGGTTTCAAGGGATGCGACAAGTTCGAGGTCATCCGGCAGCCGTATGAAGGCATTGACTTTGTGTCCGACCATTATCCGGTGCAGGCGGTGTTGCGCTATGGTCCCGTCACTGCTCCGAAAAAGGCGGAATCGGTTCCCGTGGAACCCAAGTATGTCGTCGAGGTGGAGGCGCACCGGGGCGGCATGGGCCTGTATCCCGAGGAAACCCTGGCCGCGATGCTCAATGCGGTGAAACTGGGCGTGAACACCCTGGAAATGGACCTTTGCGTCACGCAGGACAAGAAGGTGGTCCTGTCTCACGACAAGTATTTCCATCCACGCTATTCATCCCATCCGGACGGGACGGCTGTCACACCGGACGAGCCCCGGACGTATCTGTACGAGATGCCTTACAGCGAGGTGGTCAAATGGGATGTGGGTAACCGCTTCAATCCTGCCTGGCCCGAAAAGCACTGCATGCCGGCGGTGAAACCCCTCGCCGCGGACGTTATTGCGGCCGTGGAAGCCTGGACGAAGGAAAACGGTCACTATCCGATGCACTATGACATCGAAATCAAGAGCGATCCCGATTCCGAAGAGGGCGTGGAAGGTGTGAACTGGCCTGAATATCATGAATTCACGGACCTTTGCATGGAGGTCCTGGAGTCCCTGGATCTCGGCGACCGCCTGGTGATCCAGTGCTTCGACGAGCGGGCGCTCAACTACATCCACGAAAAGTATCCCGGCCATACGCTGGCCTATCTGGTGGAGGATTACGAGAAGGACTTCGACCAGTACATGAGCCTGCTGGATTTCACGCCGGAATGGCTGAGCGCCCCGCATGAGAATGTGGACGCCGACCTGGTCGCGAAGGCCCGCGCCCGCGGCATGAAACTCAACACTTGGACCGTCGATGAACCCGACGAAATGCGCCGGCTCATCGGCCTCGGTGTGGACGCCATCATCTCCAACTATCCAGACCGTCTGTTGAAAGCGGTGTCCGAATAGGGGAGAGCCCGGGCCTACCGGTTCCGGGTCGCGATGCACTCGATTTCGACGAGCGCGCCCTTGGGAAGCATCTTGACAGCGACGGCGCTCCGGGCCGGGAACGGCTCGGAGAAGAATGTGGCATAAACGGCATTCATCGCCGCGAAATCTCCCATGTCTGCAAGAAAGACCGTTGTCTTGACGACATCGGCCAGGTCCAGTCCGGCCGCCTGGAGAATGGCCTGCGCATTCAACAGGGACTGGCGTGTCTGCTCCGTCACGCCGCCTTCCGGGAAAGCGCCTGTGGACGGGTCGATGGGCAGTTGCCCCGATACGAAGACAAGGCCGGCGCCGCTGTCGACCGCCTGGCTGTACGGCCCGATGGCGGCGGGCGCGTTCTGGGTGCTGATGGGTTTCATAAGAAGTCGTTTTGTATGGCGAAATTACACAAAATCATCCGATTGGCAAAACGAGTCCGCCGAATCCTTTCTTACTCCCCGAAAAACGTTATCTTTGTAGTTGGTATATATGTGTCGTTCTTACAAAGGAAACTTTATGAAAAAAGCATTCATCCTCCTTCCCCTGCTCGCCCTGTTGATCAACGCAGGCACTGCGTCGGCCCAGGTGGCCGAGTCGCCCGAATGGGCTTCCAAGATCAAGGCCGAAGGCCTGGGGCGTTCCCATGTCGGTGACATCGCCGAGTACCTGACCGATTTCGTCGGCTCCCGCCTGACGGCATCCCGGCAGAAACGCAGGGCCGACTCGCTTATGATCGAAAGGCTTAAGGAAATGGGGCTCTCCAATCCCCGTACCGCGTATGCAACGGAATTCACCCGGGGTGGCTGGGACGTCGTCAAGACCTATGCGGCCATGACTTCGCCCTACTACTGCGCCTTCACGGTCAATCCCCGGGCCTGGTCGGGCAGCACCGACGGATTGGTCAAGGGGGAGTGCATGGTGTTCGATGTCCAGTCGAAGGAAGACCTGGAGAAATACCGGGGCAAGGTGGCCGGCAAGATCCTGCTCATTCCGTCCACGCAGACGGTGGACATCCGGTTCGAGCCCCTGGCCTCCCGTTACAGTGAGGAGGAACTGGAGGCCTTGACGGAAGATAACCGCGCCGACGTACGCCCCCGTGGTGGCCGCGGCGGCCGGATGAACTATGATTACCGGGCCATGATGGAACTCCGCCAGTCGATGGCTGAGTTCTATCGGACGGAGAAACCCCTCTGCATCGTCAACGGCAGCGGTACCTTCAACGTGCCCAGCGGTTCCGGCGTCAGCTACAACGCCGGCGATCCCGAGCCCATTCCCGAGATCGCGATGCCGCTCGAGGACCATGGCCGCATGGTCCGCCTGCTCGGACGCGGATGCCCGGTCGAAATGGAACTGGAACTCATCAACCGCTTCTCCGATGACCGGGAGGTCCACAACATCTATGCGGAAATCCCCGGCACCGACCCGAAACTCAAGGACGAGATCGTCCTCATCGGCGCCCATTATGACTCCTGGCACGGCGGTACCGGTGCGGCTGACAACGCTTCCGGCTGCATCGTGATGGTGGAGGCCATGCGCATCCTGAAGGAATTGGGATTCAAGCCCAAGAGAACCATCCGCCTGGCGCTGTGGGGCGGTGAGGAGCAGGGCCTCTACGGATCGAGGGGCTATCTGGATCAGTATCTGTACAAGGATGGAAAAAAGTTGCCCGGATTCGACAAGTTCGCCCTTTACCTGAACATGGACAATGGTTCCGGACGCTTCCGCGGCATCTATCTGGAACGGAACGATGCGGCTTTCCCTTTCTTTGAAGCCTGGATGAAGAGCATCGAATCCCTGGGATTCAAGTATTTGTCCCCCCGGACCACCGGAAGCACCGACCATGTCACCTTCAACCGCCTGGGGCTTCCTTCCTATCAGTTCATCCAGGATGAGCTGGAGTACGGCCGGACTTACCATACCCTCATGGACACCTACGAGCGCCTTTCACTGGGCGATTTGCGGACCGACGCGACCATCGTGGCCTGGCTGGCCGCCTGCGCCGCGAACGATCCCGGCCGGATTCCGGTCTATCCCGCGGTCGACCTGGGCCGTTAGCTGATTCTGTCCGGATATGGATCGGAGAGATTTCCTCAAGGGCGCGGCTGTGGCTGCGGTGACCGTCGGAACCAGCGACCTGGCTTCGGCGGCGGACCATCTTTCTTCCCTGTCGGAGGATGGGGAGCCGAAACCGTTGCTGGCTTCGGCCCCGATGCTGCAGAATTTCGCCGAGACATCGGTGGGCGTGGCGTTTGCCGTGAACGACCTGGCCAACGGGTATGTGCTGATCGGGGAACGTCCCGATCTGAGCGATGCCCGCAAGGTCCTCTGCGGCGGCTGCCGGTTGGCCGATATCGACGATCGCGTCATCCAGGTGCGGATCACGGGCTTGAAGCCCGCGACGAAGTACTGGTATCGCATTGGCGCCGACCGCATCCACTATGGCGGTGGCTATGACATGAAGGTAGTCGGGAACGAGGAATATCCCGGAACATATTCTTTTACGACCGCGGGCGCCGCTTTGAACGGTGGGTTCTGCGTAATCAATGACACGCATGTGCGCTGGAACGCCATCGGTCCGGAACTGGACAAAATTGCGGATCTCGCGCCTTCCTGCGTCATTTGGAACGGGGATGCCTCCAATACGGAGGAAACCCTGGAGAACCTGGTCTCCATCTACCTGGACCATCCGCTGGAGCGCAAGGATTACGCGGCTTGTACGCCCTATCTGTTCTGCCCGGGCAACCATGATTTCCGCGGCTGGGCGAACCGGCATCTGGAACAGGTATGGATGTACCGGCAACCGGAGGAACGGTCCCCGCGCGACTGGGACCTGGGCCGGAATTTCGCCGTCCGGCTGGGCGACATGGCCTTGGTGGGCCTGGATACGGCCGAGGACAAACTGGATACCAACCCCCGTTTCGCCGGCCTGTTCAAGAGTGCCGGATACCGGGAGGCGCAGACCGCCTGGCTCCGCGATGCGCTGGCCCGGCCTGAAATTGCCTCCGCCCCTTTCCTGGTGGCTTTCTGCCACATTCCATTGTTCGACGACGACCCGACCCACAACCCCGGCGATGTCGCTCCGGCGGACTATGATCCGCAGTACAGTTCGGATTTCGCCTATTGGCAGCGAACCTGCGCCCGTATGTGGGGACCGCTCCTGCATGAGGCGCATTGCCAGGTGCTGATTTCGGCCCACATGCACCAGTACCGTTTCGACGTGCCGGCTCCGGACCGTTGCTGGGCGCAAATCGTCGGCGGTGGAAACAGCATGCAGGAGGGGAACGGTTTCCCGACCGTCATCGAAGGAAAGGTCACCGGGGGAAAACTCCGGATGACGGTACATAACATCTTTTCCGGAAAGGTACAGGACGTATTTGAATTCAATCCGAGACAGATATGAGAAAGACGTTGATCGTAATCGCCGCATGGCTGGGCTGCCTGCTTCCGGTGGCGGCCCAAGGAGTGGTTTCCGTGAACGAAGGCCGTTTTCAGAAAGGGGACAATCCCGCCTGGAGCCAGGCCGCTTTCGATGACAGCGGCTGGCAGGTCCTTTCGCTGGACAAGGACTGGAACCAGCAGGGTGTCCGGAACGCGAACGGATATGGCTGGTACCGCATTCATGTCGTGATCCCGTCCAGCCTCAAGAAGGGAATGACGGACAAGGTACTCCTGGACCTGGGTCCCATCGACGACACCGACGAGACCTGGCTGAACGGGAAACGGGTCGGGAAGACCGGCTCGAACCCGGAAGACCCGGCCGGTTATATCGGGGAATACAGCACGCCCCGGCATTATGTCGTCGATCCGAAGCTGGTCAAGTGGGACCGGGAGAACGTGATTGCCGTACGCGTGTACAACGGCGGTGATCCGGGCGGATTCTTCGAGCGCCCGGCTTTCATTTCCAAGCCCTCCCTGGAGGATTTCGTCTCGCTCCGGCTGGACCAGAAGGACGGACGGTATCAGGCCGTGATCCATTCGACGGCACCGGGCCGTGGCAGCGTCAAGGTCGTCACCCGGGACATCCTGTCGGACCAGGTCGTCGCCCAGCGGGAATGGAAGACCTCGGTGTCACCCCGGAAAGATATCGCGTTCCTGGTCGATGCCGTCGGACAGCAGCGGGTGACGGTGTCCTATACGGACGAAAAGTTCGGGGAAACGATTGACGCATCCGTCTGCGCACCCTATATCCTGACGCCTCCGGCGCCGGCCGAACCGCGGTACAACGGGCCGCTGGTGTTCGGCGTCCGGCCCGGTTCGCCGGTGATCTTCCGCCTGGCTTTCTCCGGTGACAAGCCCATGAAATATGCCGTGGAAGGCCTTCCGGACGGTGTCTCGCTGGATCCGGACAAGGGTGTGCTGAGCGGAAGCGTCCGGCAGGCGGGGGATTACCCGCTGGTGTTCATCGCCCGGAACGCGAAAGGGGAGACCCGGGCGGAATTCACCCTGAAAGTGGGCGCGAAGATCGCCCTCACTCCGCCGATGGGCTGGAATTCCTGGAATTGCTGGGGACTGAGCGTCTCGCAGGAGAAAGTGATGTCCTCGGCCGCCGCCCTCATCAACCGGGGTCTGGCGGACTACGGCTACAGCTACATCAATGTGGATGATGCCTGGGAAGCGGAAGAACGCGCTCCGGACGGCCGTATCGTCACCAACGAGAAGTTCCCGGACATGAAGGGACTCGGAGACTGGCTGCACGGGAACGGTCTGAAACTGGGTATTTATTCCAGCCCGGGCGACCGTACTTGCGGCGGATACCTCGGCACCCTGGACCATGAACGGCAGGATGCCGAGACCTGGAACGAATGGGGTGTCGATTACCTGAAATACGACTGGTGCGGCTACAGCAAGGTTTTCGGTCCGGATCCGGACCATTCGGTCGCGGCCTATGCCCGTCCGTACATGAAGATGCAGCAGTACCTGCGCCAGCAGCCCCGCGACATCTTCTACTCCCTGTGCCAGTACGGCATGGCCGATGTCTGGACCTGGGGCCACGCCGTCGATGCGAATTCCTGGCGTACAACGGGTGACATCACGGACACCTGGGCATCCCTGCACAACATCGGCTTCGTCCGGCAGGCCGGTCTCCATCCGTATTCCGGACCCGGCCATTGGAACGACCCGGACATGCTGGTCGTCGGCAAGGTGGGCTGGAGCGACAACCTCCGGGACAGCCGCCTGACCCCGGACGAGCAGTACACGCACATTTCCCTGTGGTCCCTCCTGGCGGCCAACATGCTCATCGGCTGCGACATCGCCCAGATGGACGACTTCACCTTCAACCTCCTGTGCAACAACGAAGTGAATGCCGTGAACCAGGACATCCTGGGTCATCAGGCGCACCAGGACGTCGATGAGGACGGCGTCCAGATGTGGAGCCGCGACCTGTATGACGGAGCCGTCGCTGTGGGCATCTTCAATTTGAACGAGGCCTCGGTGCCTGTCGACCTGGCCGGCGCCCTGGACAAGATCGGCATCCGGGATGTGGAGACCGTCCGTGACCTCTGGCGCCAGAAGGACATTCCGATGGGACTGTACAACGTCGCCCCGCACGGAGTCCTTTATCTCAAGGTTTTCTGCAAATAGGAAACGGATATTTTTCATATCTTTGTAAGAATTTGCATAAACGACGCTTTTGATGGCTGACAAATACACGCTCGACCCCTATTCCCAGGCCATCCTGGAGGAGTACCGGAAACAGCGTCCGGTCTTCAAGAAGATGCAGGAGACCCTTCCTGCGCAGGTCCGCGCCCTCCTCGACGAGGCGGGTATCGTCGTCGCTTCCATCGAAAGCCGGATCAAGGAAGAACGGTCCCTGGCCGGAAAACTGGCCTTGAAGGGTGCGAAGTACGAGTCACTCGCCGACATTACCGACATCTTCGGGATGCGGATCATCACTTTCTACACGGACGATGTGGACAAGGTCGCCTCGGCGGTGGACCGTCTTTTCGAAATTGACTGGGACAATTCCGTGGACAAGCGGAAACTCCTCGAAGTGGACAGCTTCGGCTACCTGTCGCTGCACTATGTCTGCCGGTCTCCCGGTTTTCCGTACCGCTTCGAAGTGCAGATGCGGACCATCCTGCAGCATGCCTGGGCCAACATGAACCACGACACCGGCTACAAGTCCGGAGTCGAGATTCCGGTCGAATACCACCGCAACATGAACCGGCTTGCCGGCATGCTGGAGCTGGTGGACGAGCAGTTCAGCCGGATCCGCACCGATATCAACGATTACCGGCGCCAGGTGCAATCCCTGGTTGCGTCCGGCCGCCTGGAAGAGGTTACCCTGGACGGTGACAGCTATCGCAGTTACCTGAAGTTGAAGCCCTTCGACGCCTTGAACCGACGGATTGCCTCCCTCAACCAGGCGGAAATCCAGGAAGTCCCCCTGATGCCGTATCTGGCCGTCTTCAAAGCGCTCGGCTTCCATACCCTGGGAGACCTGGCGGACCTGATCCGTGATTGCGGCGATGCCGCCTACCAGATTGCCTGCGGCCAGATCGGCCTGACGGACCTGGACATCCTGTCCTCCTCCGTGGGGCCGCAGAACCTCTGCATCGCCTATCTCCTGAAGAAGGGGAGCGGACGGGCCGGCATCCGGTTGATGCTGGATACCCTGGGGGGCAAGTCCGAGAGCAATGAGGCGATGGCCGAGTTCATCGTGGAACAGGCCCAGGACCTCTCATTCATGCATGAAAAATGAACCAGGAGCATTTTGATTCGAGTCTGCTGGACCGGGCGATCGAGTTCGCCGTCCGGGCCCATGCCGGTGTGGAACGGCGGGGAAAGGGATTCCCGTATGTCGTCCATCCGTTGGAATCCATGGCCATCGCCGCTACGATGACGTCCGATCAGGAGGTTCTCGCCGCCGCCGCCCTGCATGACGTGGTGGAGGATACGGACGTAACCCTGGACGATCTCCGTTCCCTTTTCGGGGACCGGGTCGCCAGGCTGGTGGATTCGGAAAGTGACCGGCCTGAGCTTCGGGGTGACTGGCGTGCCCGCAAGGAAGATTCTCTGAAGCGTCTCTCAGAAGCTTCCCGGGACGAGAAGATCGTCGCCCTCGGCGATAAACTGTCCAACATGCGGGCGATTGCCCGGGACTATACGACAGAAGGCGAATCCTTCTGGATGCGCTTCAACATCAAGGAAAAGTCGGTCCATTCCTGGCGCTATCACGCCTTGGCGGATGCCCTCTCATCGTTGTCCGACACCTATGCCTGGCAAGAGTTCAACTTCCTGGTAAACAGGATATTTCCGGAGAGCTAAATGGATCTTTTGACTCCCATGACGGTCGATATGGCCGATTACGAGTACGCCGGAGAAGGCGCCAACGGGGTGAGTTACAATCACCGCCGCGATCCCGACGTGATGCTCAAGTTATACCAGCCCGGGAAGGTCCGGCAGCCGTTGGATGAAATGCTCGTCGCCAGGAAGGTGTTCGCGGCCGGCATTCCGACGCCGGAGCCCGGAGAGTATGTGACGGACGGAACCCGTTTCGGCATCCGTTTCCGTCGCATCCGGGGCAAACAATCCTATGCCCGTGCGGTGGGAGACCATCCGGAGGATGTCGTCCGCTATGCCGAGGAATTCGCCGGGATGTGCCGTGACTTGCATGCTACGCATGTGGACACATCCGCTTTCGAGTGCGTGAAGGACCGGTATGCCCGGCAATTGACGGAGAATCCTTTCTTCACGTCTGCCGAGAAGGACCGCCTGCTCCGGTTCATCCTGGATGCGCCGGATACCGATACCGCCATTCACGGTGACTTGCAGTTCGGAAACGCCATCTTTGTCGGCGACGAACGCTATTTCATCGACCTGGGCGACTTTTGTTACGGATATCCGATGTTTGACTTGGGCATGGTCTATTCCATCGCTTATCTCAGCGACCCGGACTTTGTCCGGGAGACCTTCCACATGGAACAGTCCATGGCCCTCCGCTTCTGGCAGGCCTTTGCAACCTTCTATTTCGGTACGGACCGTCCGCTGCGGGATATCGAGGCGGAAGTCCGGCCCTACGCGGGCCTGAAGACCATTATCGTGGAACGCGACCTGGGCTTTCCGATGCTTTCTTTCCGGGATGCCCTGAAACCTGTCCTGAAGCCTTGACCCATGGCGAAATCCAGCGGAAATAAACGGGGCTATTCCCTGCAGGCCATTGCGGCGGTCATTGTCGCGCTGGCCACGCTGGAAGCTACCTTCCTGACGCAGTATTTCTTTTCCCTGAAGACCATCTACACGGAAGCCACCCGCCGGGCGGTGGGGCAGTTGGACGCGACCGATCTCATGATAACCGATGTACTGGACCAGGTGGAGACTACGGTCCGGAACAATGTCTGGCCGGTCCGCAATTCACTGGACGTTCCCGACAGTCTTTGGTCCATGACACACCGGATCGTGGACTGCAATCCGTTCGTTTATGGTTCATGCGTTGCCCTCACGGAGCAGTATTCCCCACGGACAGGACGGCTCTTTGCGCCTTATTCCTATCGCAACGGGGAACGTATCGACACCGTCCAGCTTGGGAAGGTGTCCTATGGCTATCTGGAGAAGGAGTGGTTCGTCAAGCCGATCGAAACGGGGGAGGGATACTGGTCGGAACCCTACTTTGACGAAGGCGGCGGCGAAAGGCTGATGACCACCTACTCGCTTCCCGTAACAGACCGGAAAGGCGATGTGGCGGCCGTCCTGACCGCTGATGTCTCCCTGGACTGGCTCACGGACCTGGTGGGCGGTGTCCAGCTCTATCCCGAAGCATTCAGTGTGCTGTTGAGCCGGACAGGGAAACTCATGGTGTGTCCTGCCCCTGCCTTCGTGATGAAGAAGACGGCCCAGGAGATTGCATCGACCGTAGCTGATTCCACGACCGTACGGGAGGTTATCCTGGCGATGCTCGCTGGGGAAAGCGGTAACCGGCAGGTCATGTACAAGGGCGAGAAAGAGTATGTCTTCTATGCGCCGATCGACCGGGCCGGCTGGTCCATGGCCATTGTCATTCCGCATGATGAGATTTATGAGAATGTCCGGCGGGTGGGACTGCTGGTCATCCTGCTCCAGGTTCTCGGTCTGGCCGTGATGAGCTACATCCTGTACGCTACCTTGAAGAATCAGCTCCGGGTCCAGGAAATGTCCGAGAAGAAGAATCTCATCGACAGCGAACTCCGGATCGCCCGGAACATCCAGATGTCGATGCTTCCGACGGCCTTCCTGAAGGCCCCGGAGCATCCCGACATCGACATGTCCGCCATCCTCGTCCCCGCCAAGGAGGTAAGCGGCGACCTGTACGATTTCTATGTCCGGGACGGAAGGTTGTTCTTCTGTGTCGGTGATGTGAGCGGGAAAGGTATGCCGGCCTCGTTGGTCATGGCCGTCACCCGCAGCCTGTTCCGGTCGGTTTCCGCCCATGAGAAGAGCCCCCAGCGGATCGTCTTTTCGATGAACGAATCGTTGGCGGACCTGAACGAAAACAGTATGTTCATCACCTTCTTCCTGGGCGTGCTGGATCTCTGGAACGGTCATTTGATGTATTGTAATGCAGGGCATAACGCCCCCGTACGAACCGGGGCGGGTGTACCCACCCTGTTGGACGTCGTGCCGAATCTTCCGCTGGGAGTCCTGCCGGACAAGCAGTTCCAGGAGCAGGAAACCTTCCTCGCCGCAGGCGAAGGGCTCTTCCTGTACACCGACGGCCTTACCGAAGCGGAAGATGCATCCGAGGTTCTCTTCGGACCGGAGAGAATGCTTGATGTCCTCAGCGGATGCACTGGGAAGGATGCCGATGTCCAGGTGAAATCCATGGTTTCCGCCGTCAAGAAACATAGCGGGGAAGGAAACCTGAATGATGACTTGACGATTCTCGCTTTCCGGTTCGTGAATCCCGATCCGTCGTCCGGGACGACGCGCCATCTCTCGCTCCGCAACGAAATCGATGAGATTCCCCGACTCCATCGGTTCGTCCATACCATTGCGGACGAGTTGGACATGGATGCCCGCCTGACGATGAATTTGAACCTGGCCTTGGAGGAGGCCGTTTCCAATGTGATTCTCTATGCCTATCCGGCCGGCACCGTCGGCCGCGTGGACGTTGACGCCACCATCGGGAAGGATTCCGTCGTCTTTACCATTACCGACAGCGGCATTCCCTTCGATCCTACGGCGGCGGCCCCACCCGACTTGAATCTGGATGTGAGGGACAGGCCCGTGGGTGGATTGGGTATTTTCCTGGTCAGGCGCATCATGGATGAAGTGGCCTATGTCCGGGATGACGGAAAGAATATCCTTACTTTGACAAAGAAACGATACAAATAGCGGATGAAGGACATTTATGTGAAACATATCGCAGGCCTGCTGCAGGTGAAAGACTGGCAGGTGGAGAACTGTGCGGAGCTTTTTGCGGAAGGCTGTACGATTCCGTTCATCAGCCGGTACCGGAAAGAGCGCACCGGCGGGCTTACCGATGTGGAAGTGGCCGAGATCAAGCACTGGACCGAGGTGTTCTCCGAGATGGAAAAGCGGAAGACTTCCATCCTGGGCACGATCGAAGAGCAGGGGAAAATGACGCCGGAACTCCGGGACCAGATTGAAAACTGCGTGAGTTCCAGCATTTTGGAAGACTTGTATCTCCCGTTCCGTCCCAAGCGGAAAACGCGCGCCACGGTGGCGGTGGCCAAAGGATTGGAACCGCTGGCAGACCTCCTGTGGAGCGGGAAGTCCCGGAATCCCCAGTCCGATGCGCAGAAGTTTGTGAAAGGGGAGGTCGCCTCGGTGGACGAGGCCTTGGCCGGAGCCCGCGACATCATTGCCGAGCGCCTGTCCGAGACCGCGGTCGTGCGGGAGAATCTCCGTGGCATTTTCCGGACGCGACGCGTCCAGTCCAAGGCGACGAAAGCCGCCCAGAGCGATCCTGCCGCTGCCAAATACCGGACCTATTTCAACTTTTCAAACCCCATCGCCAAGATCCCGTCCTACAGTCTCCTGGCCCTGTTGCGGGCGGAGAATGAAGGCTACTTGAAACTTTCCATCGACGCCGACGCCGAGAAATGCGGCAACAAGATGTATTACGACTACTGTCAGGAGAAAGGCTATCCTTCCCGGGAGTGCGGACTAGAGATCCGCGCAGCCGTGGATGACGCCTACAAGCGTCTCCTGGAGCCGTCCATCACGAACGAAATCCTCAAGGAGGCGAAACTCAAGGCCGATGAGGATTCCATCCGGGTGTTCGGTGAAAACCTCCGCCAGCTGCTGCTTGCCGCTCCGGTAGGCCAGAAGCGAACGATGGCCATCGACCCGGGTTTCCGGACGGGCTGCAAGGTCGTCTGCCTGGACGAGCATGGCAATCTCCTGCACCATACCGTCATTTTCCCGCACCCGCCTGTCGCAAAGAAAGTCCAGGCCATTACGGAAATAGCCGACCTCGTGGAAAAGTATCGGATCGAGGTCATCGCCATCGGAAACGGCACGGCCGGCCGCGAGACGGAGGATTTCATCCGCAAGGTGGGACTGGATGACAGTGTCCGGATTTTCTCCGTCAGTGAGGACGGCGCTTCCGTCTATTCTGCGTCCGATGTGGCCCGCGAGGAGTTCCCGGACGAGGATGTGACCGTCCGCGGTGCCGTTTCCATCGGCCGTCGCCTGATGGACCCGCTGGCCGAACTGGTGAAGATCGACCCGAAATCCCTGGGCGTCGGCCAGTATCAGCACGACGTGGACCAGACGCTCCTGCATGAGAAGCTGGACAACACGGTGGAGAGCTGCGTGAACAGCGTGGGGGTAAACCTGAATACCGCAAGCCCTTATCTGCTTCAGTATGTGTCCGGTATCGGGCCGACTTTGGCCGATAACATCGTGGCTTACCGCACCAAGGTCGGCGGTTACAAATCCCGGCGGCAGCTGATGGAGGTTCCGCGTCTGGGGGAGAAAGCATTCCAGCAATGCGCCGGTTTCCTCCGGATCCAGGGGGCGGAGAATCCGCTGGACGGAAGCGCCGTGCATCCCGAAGCCTATCATATCGTGGACCGGATGGCCCGCGACCTGGGCGTTTCTGCCAGCGAATTGGTCGGGAACGCCGACCTGTGCCGGAAAATCAAGGCCCAGGATTACGTAGAAGGCGACTTCGGCCTGCCTACGGTAAACGACATCCTGAAGGAGCTGGCCAAGCCGGGCCGCGACCCGCGGGAAGAAGTGAAGGAGTTCTCCTTCGCCGACGACATCCATGAAATCGATGACCTCAAGGTCGGAATGGAACTGCCGGGTATCGTGACGAACCTTACGGCTTTCGGCGCCTTCGTGGACATCGGCCTGCATGACAACGGCCTCATCCACGCCACCAAAATGGGCGTACGGGGAATGGCCGACCCTTCCAAGGTCCTGAAACTGCACCAGCATGTGCAGGTGGAGGTCATATCCGTGGACCTGGAGCGCAACCGCATCGGATTGAAATTATTGAATAAAAACTAGTATAGATGAAGAAGATTTTCTTGCTCATGGCCGCCGCGCTGGCGGTCTTCGGAGCGCAGGCCAGGGAGCATGTGCTCAAATCCCCGGACGGCCAGATCGTCGTGACGGTGACGGACGGAAACCAGATCTCCTATTCCGTGGAACAGAACGGCATCAAACTGCTGGCCCCTTCGGAGATCTCGATGATGCTGTCGAGCGGTTACAAGTTCGGCGGGAAGGACAATTACAAGGCGTCCCGCAAGTCCGTGGACCAGACCATTCCTGCCAGGAATTTCAAGCGGGCCAAGGTCCGTGACCATTACAACGAACTGACCCTCTCCACCGGTAATTACGATATCGTATTCCGTGCTTATAACGACGGCGTCGCCTATCGTTTCGTGGCGCGGGGGAAGCCGGGAGAGTTCGCCGTGGCGTACGAGCAGGCTGAATTCGCCTTCCCTTATGATTATTCGGCCTATATCCCTTACGTCGCACGCGACTATGTCACCTTCGAGCAGCAGTTCTTCAATTCGTTCGAGAGCACCTATTCGCATCATCCCATCTCCAAGTGGGAGAAAGGCCATCTGGCCTTCCTGCCGCTGACGGTCGAGGCCGTGAACGGCATCAAGCTCTGCATCACCGAGTCTGACCTCCGGGATTATCCGGGTATGTACCTGTGCAACCAGGAAGGCGGACGTTCGCTTCGCGGCGTCTTTGCTTCCACTCCCTCCCAGGTGGAACAGGGTGGCCACAACATGCTGCAGGGCATCGTTCGTTCCCGCCATAACTATCTGGCGAAAACCACGTCGCCGCATGCGTTCCCCTGGCGGGTGATTGTCATTGCGAAGGAGGACCGCCAGCTTGCCGAGAGCGATCTGACCTGGCGTCTGGCCGCACCGGCTTCCAATGCCGACTGGTCCTGGGTGAAACCCGGCAAGGTGGCGTGGGACTGGTGGAATGACTGGAACCTCTCCGGCGTCGATTTCCGGACCGGCGTCAACAACGACACCTACAAGTATTATATCGATTTCGCTTCGGAGCACGGTATCGAATACGTGATCCTGGACGAGGGCTGGTCCGTGAACAAGGAGGCCGACCTGATGCAAGTGGTTCCCGAAATCGATCTGCCGATGCTCTGCCGCTATGCCGCCGAGAAGAATGTCGGCCTGATCCTGTGGGCCGGCTATTGGGCCTTCAACCGGGATATGGAAGGCGTTTGCAAGCACTATTCCGCCATGGGCATCAAGGGTTGGAAGATCGACTTCATGGACCGGGACGACCAGGAGATGGTGAACTTCTACGAGAAAGCCGCCTCCGTGGCTGCGAAATATCATATGCTGGTGGACTTCCACGGCGCCTTCAAACCGTCCGGCCTTCAGCGGACCTGGCCGAACGTCCTGAACTTCGAGGGCATCCACGGCCTGGAGAATATGAAGTGGGCCCGTCCGGAAGTGGACCAGGTGACCTATGATGTCACGGTTCCGTTCACCCGCCTGGTGGCCGGACCGGCCGACTACACCCAGGGTGCGATGCGGAACGCCAGCCGCGCCAACTACTATCCTTCCAACTCGGAACCGATGTCGCAGGGAACCCGCTGCCATCAGCTGGCCGAATATGTCATCTTCGATGCGCCCCTGACGATGCTCTGCGACTCTCCGTCCAACTACCGTCGGGAAGAGGAGTGCGCTTCCTTCATCGCTTCGATCCCGACCGTCTGGGACGAGACCATCGCCCTGGATGGCAAGATTGCCCAGTATGTGGTGATCGCCCGCCGCAGCGGCTCGAAGTGGTATGTGGGCGCCCTCGGAAACTGGGATGCCCGTGATCTGGAAATCGACCTGTCCCGCCTCGGTGTCGGTACGAAACAGGGAGAGGCTTTTGTGGACGGCGTCAACGCCGACCGCGCGGCCCGCGACTACCGCCGGGAAAAGGTGACCGTCAACGGCAAATGGAAAGTCCATCTCGCCCCGGGCGGCGGTGCCGTTCTGGTTCTGTAAACGAGTAAAGGCTGGCGCAATTGCCAGCCTTTACTGTTTGACGGATCCGATGGTTAATTCCCTTTCTTGGGTCGGATTTTCCGGAAACGGAGTTTGATGACGCCCCAGAATGCTTCGCCGAAGATGCCGCTGGACATTTTGGAGGTTCCCAGCTGACGGTTCGTGAAAATGATCGGCACTTCCTGGATCCGGAATCCCAGCCGGTACGCCGAATACTTCATCTCGATCTGGAAACCGTATCCTTTCATCTGGACGGCATCCAGGTCGATCGTTTCGAGGACTCTCCGCGTGTAGCAGACGAAGCCGGCCGTGGTGTCATAGACCTTCATGTTCAGGATGGTGCGCACGTACGCCGATGCGTAGTAGGACATGATGATCCGGCTCATCGGCCAGTCCACGACGCTGACGCCGTGGCAGTAGCGGGAGCCGACGGCGAGGTCCGCGCCCTGCTCCGCGCAGGCGGCATAGAGGCGGAGAAGGTCGTCCGGGTTGTGGGAGAAATCGGCATCCATCTCGAAGATGTAGTCGTATCCGTGGTCCAGGGACCAGCGGAAACCGGTCAGATAGGCCGTACCAAGTCCCTGCTTGCCGCTTCGCTCGAGCAGATGCAGTCGTTCGGGGAAATCGGCCTGGAGCCCTTTGACGATGCCGGCTGTCCCGTCGGGGGAACCGTCGTCGATGACGAGGACCTGGAAGTCACCGGGAAGGGAGAACACCTTGCGCGCGATGGCTTCGATGTTCTCCTTCTCGTTGTAGGTCGGGATGATGACGATCTTGCGGTCCATGGAGGCTTATCGGATGACGATTTCGGAGCGGTCCGGTCCCACGGAGATGATCTTTACCGGGCAGCCGGTTTCCTTTTCGATGAAGGCGATGTAGTTTTTGAACGACTCCGGGAAATCCTCATAGCGGCGGACCTTCGTAAGGTCTTCTTTCCACCCGGGGAAGTCCGTATAAACGGGTTCCACCTGGTCGGGGCACTCGAAGGGGAAGTCGGTGACGGTCTTTCCGTCGATGTTGTAGGCCGTAGCGACGCGGACGGTATCGAAACCGTTCATCACGTCGGCCTTCATCATGATCAGTTCGTTGACACCGTTCATCATGACGGCGTACTTCAGGGCCACGAGGTCCAGCCAGCCGCAGCGGCGCGGACGGCCGGTGGTGGCGCCGTATTCGCGCCCGATCTGGCGCAGACGCTCGCCGGTGGCATCGAAGAGCTCCGTCGGGAACGGCCCGCTGCCTACGCGGGTGCAATAGGCTTTGAAAATGCCCATCACCTTGCCCACGCGGCTGGGGGCGACGCCAAGGCCGGTGCATACGCCCGCCGTCATCGTATTGGATGAGGTGACAAAAGGATAGGTGCCGAAGTCGATGTCCAGCAGGGAACCCTGGGCGCCTTCCGCAAGGACGGGGACATTCTCGTCCAGGTAGCGGTTTACGGTGAATTCGCTGTCGATGAAGGTAAAACGCTTCATGCACTCCACGGCCTGGAACCATTTGAGTTCGTAATCGGTGATGTCGAAGGGGAACTTGTACTGGGCCAGGAGACCGAAGTGCTTGTATTTCAAGGCTTCATAGCGCTGGATGAATTCGGGAGAGAGAATGTCGCCCACGCGGAGGCCGTTCCGGCCGGTCTTGTCCATGTAGGTGGGTCCGATGCCCTTGAGGGTGGAGCCGATCTTGCCTTTTCCCTTCGCCGCTTCGCTGGCGGCATCCAGCATCCGGTGCGTGGGGAGGATCAGATGCGCTTTCTTGGAAATCAGGAGTTTGCCGGTGATGTCCATGCCCTTGGCCTCGATGGCCTCGATCTCATCCTGCAGGATGACCGGGTCGATGACGACGCCGTTGCCGATGATGTTCACCGAATCCGGGCGGAAAATCCCGGAAGGAACGGTGTGGAGGACGAAGCCGTCTCCGTCGAAGACGAGCGAATGGCCCGCATTCGGACCACCCTGGAAACGGGCGATCACCTTGTAGTTCGGAGTCAGGACATCGACCACCTTGCCTTTGCCCTCGTCACCCCATTGGAGGCCGAGGACCACGTCAACCTTGCTCATAATATGCCAGTTCGTTTTAAGATATAATCCACGTTCTTGAAATAGTAATCCAGGGTGAAGCAGCTTTCCAGCTCATCCATCGACAGGATGCCCATGACTGCTTCGCTTTCCTTGAGGAGGGTGCGGTAGTCCAGGCCTTCCGTCCAGGCCTTCATCGCGATGGGCTGGACGGTATCGTAAGCCTGCTCGCGGGTAAGGCCCTTGCCGATGAGGGCGTTCATCACGCGCTGGGCGAAAATGACACCGCGGGTACGCCAGATGTTCGCGAGCATGGTTTCCGGATAGACGACGAGATTCTCCAGGATGCCCTTGAAACGGTTGAGCATGTAGTCCAGGAGTTCGGTGGCGTCCGGAAGGATGATGCGCTCCGTGGACGAGTGGGAAATGTCCCGCTCGTGCCAGAGGGCGACGTTCTCGCAGGATGCTGACATGTAACCCCGCATGACGCGGGCGCAACCGCAGATATTCTCGCTCGAGATGGGGTTCCGCTTGTGCGGCATGGCGCTGGAGCCCTTCTGGCCTTTGCCGAAAGCCTCTTCCACTTCGCGGACCTCGGTCCGCTGGAGGTTACGCACTTCGAAGGCCATCTGCTCCAGGGTGGAGGCGATGACCGCCAGGGTGGCGATGTAGAAGGCGTGCCGGTCGCGCTGGAGGACCTGGGTGGAGATATCGGCCGAAGCGATACCCAGATGTTCGCATACATAATCCTGGATGAAGGGCGGAATGTTGGCGAAATTGCCCACCGCGCCGCTCATCTTACCGGCTTCGACGCCCTTGCGGGCAAACTGGAAACGCTCGATGTTGCGCTTCATCTCCTCATACCAGAGGGCCCATTTCAGGCCGAAGGAGGTGATGTCGGCATGGATGCCGTGGGTGCGGCCGATGCAGGGGGTGTCCTTGAATTCGAGGGCGCGGCGCTTGAGGACCGCCAGGAAGGCCTCGAGGTCTTTCAAGAGGATTTCGTCGGCCTGCCGGAGCAGGAAGCCGTTGGCGGTGTCCACGACGTCGGTTGACGTAAGTCCGTAATGGACCCATTTGCGCTCCGGTCCCAGGCTCTCGCTGACGGCCCGGGTGAAAGCGACCACGTCGTGGCGGGTGATCTCTTCGATTTCCTTGATCCGGTCCACCTTGAAAGCCGCCGCGGCACGGATTTTCGCCACGTCCTCCTTTGGGATGACGCCCAGTTCGCTCCAGGCTTCGCAGGAGAGGATTTCCACTTCGAGGTAGGCGCTGAACTTGTTTTCCTCGGTCCAGACGTCCCTCATCACCTTGCGGGAATAGCGTTCGATCATAGGCTCTTCAGGAAGGCTTCAATGTTCTTTTCGATGCGGGAAGCCGGGTCCGGATCCTCCGCCTTGACGAAGGGGACGCCGGTAATGTGCTCGTACAGTTCGATATATCGGTCGGTGATGCCGGAAACGACTTCGGGTGTCATTTCGGGAACCTGCTGGCCTTCCTGACCCTGGAAACCGTTCGCCATCAGCCATTCGCGGACGAACTCCTTGGAGAGCTGCTTCTGGTGTTCGCCGCGTGCGAGACGTGCTTCGTAGCCGTCGGCATAGAAATACCGGGAGGAGTCGGGAGTGTGGATCTCGTCCATCAGGATGATTTTTCCGTCGCGCTTGCCGAACTCGTATTTGGTGTCCACGAGGATGAGACCCTTTTCGGCCGCCATCTGCGTGCCCCTTTCGAAGAGGGCGCGGGTGTAGGCCTCGAGCTGCTCGTAATCTTCCTTGTCCACGATGCCGCGGGCGATGATTTCCTCCTTGGAGATATCTTCGTCATGTCCTTCGTCGGCCTTGGTGGTCGGGGTGATGATGGGTTCGGGGAACCGCTGGTTTTCGACCATTCCATCCGGCAGCGGAACGCCACAGAGGGTGCGCTTGCCAGCCTTGTATTCGCGCCAGGCGTGACCGGTCAGGTAGCCGCGGATGACCATTTCCACCTTGAAAGGCTCGCAGCGGAGGCCGATGGTGGCCATCGGGTCCACTTCGGCGATTTTCCAGTTGGGAATGATGTCGGAAGTGGCGTCCAGGAAACGGGATGCGATCTGGTTGAGGACCTGCCCCTTGAAGGGAATGCCTTCCGGCAGGACGACGTCGAAGGCGGAGATGCGGTCGGTGGCGACCATCACGAGATAGTTGGAGCCGATGGCATAGACGTCGCGGACTTTGCCCGTGTATTTGGATGCTTGGTCGGGGAGATGAAAATCGGTACGGATCAGTGCTTTCATAAGACAGTTCATTTTCCGTGCACGAAGATACGGTTTTTTCTTCATACCCGGAAGAAAAAGTGCTATATTTGGGGATATGAAAAGAATCGATTGTTTCGTTTCCCTCCCTTCCCAGGGAGAAATCCTTGCCCGTGAGGCCGAAGTCGCCTCCGTCCATATTCTCGATGCATCCCTGACCCGCAGCGCCACCGTGCGCGGGGTGGCCGCTACCGCATCGGCGGAATTCACCCTCCTCTATACCAGGCAGACGGACCTGTCCCTGGTCCATTATGCCTTGGAGCGGATGCTTCAGGTGGCGGACGATGTGGACGCGGCGATGGTGTACGCGGACCGTTTCATCTCCAAGGTTGGGGAAGTGTTCCCGGCCCCTGTCATTGACTGCCAGCCCGGTGCTCTCCGCGACGACTTCGAGTTCGGCGGCTTGCTGCTGTACCGCACGTCGGCCTTGAAGGAAGCCGCATCCCGGATGACGGCCGATTACGAGGCCGCCGGCTTGTACGACCTCCGGCTGAAGGTTTCCGAGAAGGGGCGGCTGGAACACATCGGCGAATACCTTTATTATGAAATAGAGACGGACCTCCGCCGGTCGGGGGAGAAGCAGTTCGACTATGTCGATCCGAAGAACCGAAGTTCCCAGATCGAGATGGAGCAGGCCGTGACGGACCATCTCAAGGCCATTGGCGGCTATCTGGCACCTTCTTTCAAGACCGTGGACCTGACGGAAGGGGAGTTTGCCTACGAGGCATCTGTCGTCATCCCGTGCAAGAACCGCGTGAAGACCATCGGCGATGCCCTTCGGTCGGCCCTGTCCCAGAAAACGGATTTCCCTTATAATGTCATCGTGGTCGATGACAACTCCACGGACGGCACCGTGGATGTGATCAAGTCTTTCCTCGGCGACCCGAAACTCGTCTACATTGCCCAGGATCCTACCTGGCATGCCATCGGCGGAAACTGGAATGCCGCCATCCACCATCCCGCCTGCGGCCGTTTCGCCCTCCAGCTGGATTCCGACGACCTGTATTTTGATGAGAATACCGTCCAGAAGTTTGTGGACGCTTTCCGGGAACAGGGATGTGCCATGGTGGTCGGTTGTTACCGGATGACGGATTTCGACCTGAATCCGCTTCCGCCCTATGTCATCGAACACCGCGAATGGACGCCGGAAAACGGACGGAACAATGCTTTGAGAATCAATGGCCTGGGCGCTCCCCGCGGATTCTGGACCCCGCTTCTCCGTCGGCTCAACTTCCCGACGACCAAGTATGGAGAAGACTACGCCGTGGGCCTTCGCATCAGCCGCGAATACCAGATCGGCCGGGTGTATGACGTGCTCTACACTTGCCGCCGATGGGGCGGGAATTCCGACAGCGACCTCTCCATCGAGAAGGTCAATGCGAACAACTTCTACAAGGACCGGATCCGCACCTGGGAGCTTCAGGCGCGCATCGCGCTGAATAATAGGCTATTGGTAAATTCTACAAAAATATTTTCAAAAAAAGTCTGAAAAAAGTTTGCCAGTTCGGAAAAAAGGTGTACCTTTGCAATCCCGTTCGGAAACGAGCGGGAATTTTTACGGCCCAAGCCGAAAGGTTGGAAGGTAAAAATTCATAAAAAGTTCATTGAAAAGACTGAAAGGAAAGTACAAGCAAGTACCGAGATATTGTAACAGATATCACTTTAAACGAGCGTCAGTTTCTTAAGAGAAACAAGTGCCGAGGACAAGCTAGAATTATAAGTAATATACAATGAAGAGTTTGATCCTGGCTCAGGATGAACGCTAGCGGCAGGCTTAACACATGCAAGTCGAGGGGCAGCGCGGGGTAGCAATACTCTGGCGGCGACCGGCG